>Ga0157374_10005055_pt1 | contig 11060 bp, 7 predicted proteins | sample M25metaG_FD_115308 | JGI IMG/M metagenome (GOLD analysis project Ga0157374, IMG submission 115308) | Miscanthus rhizosphere microbial communities from Kellogg Biological Station, Michigan, USA - M2-5 metaG | ecosystem: Host-associated > Plants > Roots > Rhizosphere > Soil | place: USA: Michigan... | reverse complement strand
TCGACAGCAGCGCCGCAAGTTCGCCTGACGATACTGACGATATCTGGCCCGGTGCGGTCATGGCCACCTCCCCGATCACGACGGCGTTCGTCGGCGCGAGATCACATAGGTTTCGTCGTTGAACCACAGGCCGCCATGTTTTTTGAGGATCCGGTCGGTCGCCTCGAGGTACCGGCCATCGCGGACGACTTCCGACAGCCTGATATCCTCGATCTGCGCCACATAAATCGCGGCGTTCCAGGCTGCGAACAGCGTCGACGTTCCGATCGGCCCGCTCACCTCGTCCGGTAGCGTGTGCATGTGGTAGCGGAAGATCGAGCGCGCGTCGGACGAGGCGTTGAAATTATAGTGTCGCGCGGCTGCGCCAAGCTCATGCTTGACCTGGCGCAGGATCGCGTAGCGGTCGGTCTTGAAGGGATCGTCGCCCGGCCAGACCTGATCGATGATCTCGATGCCGGGATCGTTGCCGTGCGAATGGATGCCGATCAGCCGCCCGCCGGGCCGCAACGATTTGACCAGCGGCGTCACCACCTTCGATGCCTTGAATTCGACGCTCGCCCGCGCCCGATAAGGCTGCGAGGCAATCACCAGGTCGTAATCGGCCATCACCCGCCCCGGCCGCGGCATGATCGGGTCGAGCAGGAACGAATGGTCCTCGCGCCGCAGCGTCAGGATGACCGGTCGCTGGTAGACGGGATTGCCGGTGGTCGGGCTGATCCCCGCGCGCCAGTTCTCCGCGAGGAAGCCTTCGAGTTCGCCGATCTGTTCGGCAAAGCCATGCGCGGTGTTGCCCGACAGCGTAACATCCTTCCAGATCAGGCCTTGCGCCGCCGTCGCCGAACGCGGCGTCAGCCACGGCGCTTCCGCATAATAGAGATTGGTGACGACCAGCACGGTGGCGGGGTGCTCGAACAGGCGGTCGGCCATCTTCTCCAGCATCAGCCGGACGTCTTCGTAGGAGATTTCCTTGGCTACGACATAGAGCGGCATTGTAGGAAATCGGGCGTGCACCGCCCGCATCACCCGCGACAGCACGGTGCCGTCGCCAACCCCGGCATCGAAAATCCGAAGCGCAGGTGGGGCCGGCTGCAGATTGCCGAGCTCCAGCGAAATCCGTTGTCCCACCTCGGTCTTCTCGCTGCAGGTCGAGACGAACAGCAGATATTTTTGGCGGTTGTCAAAGAATCGAAAGCCCGGCGGGGCGATGGCATTGGCGGCGGCCGCACCATTGAGCGGCTTGATCATTGGAGATGGCTCGCTTTGTGCCGCCGGCAAGGCCGTCCGATGCTCGGACAGATAAGCGCGGACCTTGTCGAGTGTACCGGTCGTGATCTTGGCACCGTCGCGCAACCGCGACACCAGCTTGCCGTCATTGACGACCAGCCGCCCGAAGGTTGATTCGGCGGTACGCGTCTCGCGGCAATAGTCGCGGATTTCTCCGAGAATTTGCTCCGCCGTAGCGGACGCCTGCGCCGGCGCTCGACCTTGGTTTTCCTCGATCCGCATGGCGATCTCCTGCGGTTTTCCCTGGACTGCATCAAGGAACGGCCATCAGGCTCCGTCAACCACAAACCGAGTGGGCAGGAAATATGGGCGTGTGCCCACAGAGATTACCGCGCGCGGCGCGAGAATACCGAGATCAACACCGGCAGTGTCACCAGAATGACCAGCGGCGCCAGCATCATGCCGGTGACGACCACCACGGCCAACGGCTTTTGCACCTGCGAGCCGATGCCTTCCGACAGCGCCGCCGGCAACAACCCAACGGCCGCCACCACGCAAGTCATCAGCACCGGGCGCAATTGTAACTCGCCGGTGCGGATCACCGCCCGCATCCGTTCGAAGCCTTCGTCGATCAGCTGGTTGTACTGCGACAGGATGATGATGCCATCCATCACGGCAATGCCGAACAACGCGATGAAGCCGATTGCAGCCGACACGCTGAAGGGAATGCCCGTGATCAAAAGCCCGAGCACGCCGCCGAAGATCGCCATCGGGATCACGCTCATGGCGAGCATGGTGTCGACCATCGAACCGAAATTGAAGAACAAGAGCACCGCGATCAAGGCGAGGCTGATCGGCACCACGACTGATAGCCGCTTGATGGCGTCCTGCAGATTGCCGAACTCGCCGACCCACTCGACGCGCGAGCCCGGCGGCAGCTGAACTTGAGTGGCGACCTTGTTCTGCGCTTCCTGGATCGCGCTACCGAGGTCGCGTTCGCGCACCGAGAACTTGATCGGCAGATAGCGCTCCTGCTGTTCACGGTAGATGTAAGCAGCGCCCGAGATCAGGTTGATGTTGGCAACTTCGCTGAGCGGTATCTGCGTGATCGAACCGCCCTGGCCGGCGACGCCGATGCGCAAATTGTGGATCGCTTCGGCGCTCTTGCGGTATTCCGGCGCCAAACGGACGATGATCGGAAAATGCCGGTCGCTACCGGGCTCATAGAGGTCACCGGCGCTGTCGCCGCCGACCGCGACCTTGATAGTGGCATTGATATCGCCCGGCGAGAGGCCGTAGCGCGCCGCACGTGCGCGATCGATGTCGATCTGGATCGTCGGCTGGCCAAGCGAAGTGAACACCGCAAGGTCGGTGATGCCCTGCACCGTCGACAGCACCGACTTGATCTTGTTGGCTGTGTCGGTCAGCGCCTGCAGATCGTTGCCGTAGAGCTTGATCGAGTTCTCGCCCTTGACGCCCGACACCGCCTCCGAGACGTTGTCCTGCAGATATTGCGAGAAGTTGAATTCGACGCCCGGAAACTTGTCCTGCAATTGCGTCAGCAACTGAGCGGTCAATTCTTCCTTGTCGTGGGTGTTTGGCCACTCGCTCGCAGGCTTGAGAGGCGCAAAAAATTCGGCGTTGAACAGACCTGCGGCATCGGTGCCGTCGTCCGGGCGGCCGTGCTGCGACACCACCGATTCAACTTCCGGGCGGCTGCGGATCAGCTTTCGCATCTCGTTGACATAGGCGTTGCCTTCCTGCAGCGAGATGGTCGGCGGCAGCGTGGCGCGAATCCACAGATTGCCCTCTTCCAGCTTGGGCAGGAATTCCAGTCCCAACAGCCGCGCGAACACGATGGTCATGACCACGAGACCCGCAGCGCCCGCCATCACGAGCTTGCGATTGGCGATCGCCCAGGTCAGCACCGGCACGTAGATCTGGTCCAGCTTCTTGACGATCCAGGTTTCGGTTTCGTGGATATGGGCGGGCAGGATGATCGCGCTCAGCGCGGGCGTGACGGTAAAGGTCGCGAGCAACCCGCCCACCAGCGCATAAGCATAGGTTCGCGCCATCGGCCCAAAAATGTTGCCTTCGACGCCGCTCAGCGTGAACAGCGGCAGGAATGCGGCGATGATGATGGCGGCGGCAAAAAAGATCGAACGCGACACGTCCGCAGACGCAGAGAGAATGGCGTGGGTCTTCATCCCCATCGTGGTGTCGAACGAGATGTGACTCTGCTCGGCCTCGGAAAGCGCTGTTGTTTGCGACAGCCGGCGGAAGATCGCCTCCACCATGATCACGGTGGCGTCGACGATCAATCCGAAATCGATCGCGCCGACCGACAGCAGATTGGCGGATTCGCCGCGCATCACCAGGATGATGACCGCAAAGAACAGCGCGAACGGGATCGTCGCGCCGACGATCAGCGCGCTTCGGAGATCGCCGAGGAACATCCACTGCAGCAATACGATCAGGAGGATGCCGACCACCATGTTGTGGAGCACGGTGTGGGTGGTGATGTCGATCAGGTCCTTGCGGTCGTAAATCCGCTCGATACGCACGCCCGGCGGCAGGATGCTGGAATTGTTGATGGAGGCGACGAGTTGCTCGACGCGGGTGATGGTCGGCGAACTCTGCTCGCCACGGCGCATCAGCACGATGCCCTGCACGATGTCGTCGTCCTGGTCGAGGCCGGCGATGCCAAGCCGCTGCTTCTCACCCACGGTGACAGTGGCGATATCCCTGACCAGCACCGGATTGCCGCCGGATTGCGACACCATGGTATTGTTGAGGTCTTCGATCGAACGGATCAACCCGACGCCGCGCACCACGGCCGATTGAGCGCCGATATTGACGGTGTTGCCGCCGACATTGATGTTGGAATTACTGACGGCCTGCAGCACCTGCGGCAGCGTCAGCCCGTTGGCGACCAGCCTGTTGAAGTCGACCTGCAGCTCGTAGGTCTTGGTCTTGCCGCCCCAGCCGGTGACGTCGATCACGCCGGGCACGGCGCGGAAGCGGCGTTGCAATACCCAGTCCTGCAGCGTCTTGAGATCGAGCACGCTGTAATTCGGCGGGCCTTTGAGCCGGTAACGATAGATTTCGCCGATCGGGCTGAGCGGCGAAATGCCGGGCTGCACGTTGCCCGGCAAGGGCACGAGTTGCGACAGCCGGTTCAAGACCTGCTGCAGCGCCTCGTCATAGGTGTAGTCGAAGGAGAATTGCAGTTTGACGTCGGACAATCCGTACAGCGAGATGGTGCGGATGGTGCGCAGGTTCTTGATACCCGCGACCTGGGTCTCGATCGGAATCGTGATGTAGCGCTCGATCTCTTCCGACGACAGGCCCGGACTTTGCGTCACGATGTCGACCATCGGCGGGGTCGGATCGGGGTACGCCTCGATGTTGAGCTGCTTGAACGCGATCAGGCCGCCGACCAGCACGGCTACGAACATGCCGACCATCAAATAGCGGCGGCTGACTGCTAGGGCGACAAGGCGATCCATTCAGACCGGAGCTTTCAGTAAACGCTAATTGGGTCAGCTGCCGGATGCAGCCCGGTCGATGAACAGACTGCCCTTTGTGACGATCTGCTCACCGGGCTTCAAATTACCCACCACCTCGACGAGATCGCCATTGGTGAGGCCGGGTCTGATCTGACGCAGTTCAATTGTCTTGTCCTCATGCGCAACCCAGATCCGAACCTGGTCGCCCTCGTAGATCAACGCCTGCTTCGGCACGCCGACCGCCGGATGATCGCTGGCGGAATAGATCGTGACGTTGGCAAACATTTCCGGCTTCAACTGGCCGTCCTTGTTGTCGATGGTGGCGCGAACCAACAGCCGGCGTGTCGCCGGATCGATCGCGGTCGAAACGTAATTGAGGCGCGCCGACAGCGGACGGCCCGGCAGCGCCAGCACGTTGAACGTCACCTCCTGCCCCACCGAGACGGACGCAGCGTCGGTCTCGCGGACGAAGGCCGTCATCCAGACGGTAGAGAGATCGCCGATCACATAGACCGGATCGCTGGCGCCGGAATTCACATATTGGCCGGGGCCCATCTTGCGCTGGACCACGGTGCCGGCGATCGGCGCGAAGATGGTGGTCTCCGGATTGATGCGGCCCTTTTCCTGGAAGGTCGCAATGTCCTCATCGGTGAGACCTAGGATCCGCAGCTTGTTGCGCGCCGCTTCCATCGCCGTCTGCGAGGAACGCAAATCGTTTTGCGTCTGGATCAACGTGGCCTGACTCTGTTGATAGTCCTTCAGCGGAACGGCCTTGCCTTCGAACAGATCCTTGGCGCGCTGCCCCTGCAGCTGCGCGAGGTCGAGCGCGGACTTCGCCTTGTTCATCGCCGTCATCGCCGAGATGAAATCGTTTTGCGCCTGAACGTTGTCGGCGGCCTCGATCACGAACAGCGCCTGGCCTTTGACGACGCGGTCGCCTGGCCGGACCAGCAGCTTGGTGACCCGGCCCGCATAGGGCGAGAACACCGGCGTCGATCGATCCTCATCGATCGCGATCTTGCCTTCGGTCACATGCTCGGCCCGGAAGGCTCGTTCGGTGACCGGTTGAATGCTCAGGCTGGCCCATTCGGCAGGTGTCGGCGTGTAGCGCTGCAATCCCTTGCGAGACTGGCTCGAGATTTCCGAATGTCCCTGCTTTGCCGCGCTCATATGCACGAGGCCATAGACGGCTGCGCCGGCAAGCGTCACCAAGGCTGCGCCGACCACCAGCTTCTGCCGGCTAAGCATTTGCAATTGCTTGACAAAATTGTTCGGCATGGGGCCAGGTTCAATTCGGCGATAATTCCGGCAAAGTCTGCCTCACCGGTGCGCTAATAGTGCTCAATTGATGTCTCAGACAACCCAAAAAACGCAAACAGGCTTAGCGTTTGAGGTTAAAGTTTGGAGATGTGAGCTGAACGCCGGGTGAATGCGCCCTGAATACCCGGAGTATTACGGGTTCTGATTAAATCTGAACCGGGCAAAGCGCGCTATCCGCGCGCCGGCCATTGCGGTGGATGACTGCCGAGCGGCATCGCCGGACGGGCCCAAAACGCCGGGGTTTTGGACAGGATCGCCGAGTGGCTGGCCGAACGCAGCGGACCAAAACCTGAGGCAACCTCCTCGATAAAGGGCGTCACGCTTTCCGCCTTCAAATCCTGCGTCTTGAAGCCATCGGCGACGCGGCCGAGATTCCACAGCCACCGCCCGGTCTGTGCCAGCGACACCCGGACATGCCAACTGCCGCCTTCGCGCGACTGGCGCGCCTTGGCCATCATGGCGCCGAACGCCATGAAGTAGCCGGTGGCATGGTCGAGCATCTGCGACGGCAATTCCTTTGGCCCGTCGACGCCCGCGGCCTGCCCTTCGGCGTGGTTGAAACCGGTCGTGGTTTGCACCAGTGAGTCAAAGCCGCGGCGCTCCGCCCAAGGGCCGGCATGGCCATAGGCCGACAGCGTCACGTAGACGATGCCCGGATTGATCTTCGCCGCCTCTTCCGGGGAGAAACCGAGGCTTGCGATCGCGCGCGGCCGATAGCCCTGCGAGAAGATGTCCGCCTGCGCCAGCAGATCGCGCAACGTGCTCCGTCCCTGATCGTTCTTGAGTTCGACAAAGCTCGTCAGCTTGCCGCGCCCGGTATCGATGGTGAGCCAGGGGATCGCGGGCAGGTCAGGACCGGAGATCAGCAGCACATCGGCGCCGTGCACGGCGAGCGTTCGTCCCGCGACCGGCCCCGCGATCACGCGCGACAGATCGAGCACGCGAATTCCGGCCAGCGGGCGGTCACCCCTGGGCCAGGGCTTTGGCGCGGCGTCGCCGATCTTCTCGATCGTGATGAGCGGCAATTCCGCGAGCGCCTTGGCGTGCGGCGTTGCCGACCATTCGTCATGCGAGCGCATGCAAGCGACGACGCAGCCGCCGGCATAGGCCGCGGTCTCGAACGCCTCGGCGTCCCACTGCATCAGCGCGGCCTGGACTTCCTCGCGCTCCGGCTTGCAGTTCAGAACCTTGCAAACGGCGTCGCGATGATGCGGAAAATTGGTGTGCAATCGCACGAAGCGCTGATCGCGCGTCTTGTAGATTCCGGCAATGGCGTCCCAGGTCGGACCCGGCGGCTTGCCGTCGACGCGGAGATAACGTTCGGAACGGCACTCGACCACGGCATGGCGCATATCGACTGCAACGTCCTGCGATTGCCCGCTGCGCAATTTCCATATCTCGGCAGCCGCAAGCCCTGCTGCGGCGACGCTTGTCTGCGCAGCGGCCGCGACGCGAAACGACGACGGCAGTTGCGGCTCTTCGCCAGTCAGCTTGACTGCGTCGAGCGCGGCAAGATCGCCGCCGGCCGACGTCCAGATATCGCTGAGAATTTTCCCGGGGCTTTGCATCACGGTCCCTCTTCCTTAACCTCCGTCACGGAGGTCGCTTATTTGTTTGGGCAAGCGTTGCCCTATCATGGAAGGAGTTGCAATGGCTGCCATCGAACCCCTGACCGCCGGGGCGGTTTTGCTCGCGACGGCCGCAACCGATGCGGTCTATGTCATGTTCACCTCGGCCGTGGTAGCGCGCAAGCGCGTGCCTGCAGCAACCTGGAGCAGCGTCTGGTATCTGCTCTCGTCCTACGCCGTGATCAGCTACACCGAAAACTGGGTTTACGTCGCATTCGCGGCTGTTGGTTCGTGGCTCGGCGCGTATGCGTCGATCACCTATCTGCATCGGCCGCCCGGTGGCCCGCCGGTGGGGGCCGCGCCGGAGTGATTCAACCGCAATATGCGGGGATGGCGAAGCTCCCTCCCCGTGACGTGGCACGAGTCCGCATTTTGTCCACTTTGGACAAGGCTATTTCACAAGATGCTTCGTGGGTGTCACCGTAGTGGGCGCGTTCGGGGAAATGGTGAATGTCAGCCACGTATTCCATCCCGACGGACGGTTGACTGCACCGAATTCGCCGTATCCCCTCAAGCCCAGGAAGCCCTGCATGTCTCCCACCGGGAAGTTATATCCGATTTGCGGGCCGACACCGAAAACGCGTGATCTGAAGCCACCGAGGATCGGGTTCTGGCCGGAATCGTCAGTGAGTTGCTGGTAGGCATATCCGGCAACGCCGACGAAAAGCTGCTTGGTGAGGAAATGCGATGCGCCCCAGTCGAAGTGGAAATCGATACCACTCCGGTACTGCGTTTCGGGATTGGTGAAATTGTAGGTAAAGCCGGCGACGCCAGAGAATTCGTTTCCCGCCGCCGAATCGAAATAGGTATACCCGCCGCCAGCATCGATTGCACCGCGTCCGAGCCCGATATTGGGAAGCCGCAGCGGATCATAGTCGCCGGCGGGAATATTGCCGGTGAGGTAAGCCATGTAATTATTGACGCCATAGTTCCAGAACAGTTCCGCGAATGGTGCGAGATCCCCGTAGGAGGTGAGTGAGCCGTCGAGCATTCCGCTGCGCGTCACCGCAATCGGCCCGGCTGTCGCTGTCAGTGTTCCGGCGATACTGGCGGCGGTTCTTCCGAACTGCCCGGACAGGCCTACGACGAACTGACCGCCAAGCACCGGCGTCGCGAAAGTATAGGATGGCGTGAGGGCGACCAGATCGGACCGTCCGCTCAGGCTCAGATTCAAGTCAACGTTGACATTCGCGGGAATTCTGCCGATCAGGATCTCTCTGGCCGCTGCAACATTCCCGGCCGCGGCGACGTTGGAGTGGTAGTAGTTCACACTGAGCGCCCAGCCCGGTGTCTGCTGCACGGCAACGAGACTAGCAAACTGACCCGGAAACCAGAATGAGCCGCCACCCTGGTCAGCATGTGATACGTGGGGGCAAAGCAAGAGAGCCGCAGCGATTACCGCATAGCCGATGACGCGGATTGCTGGCTCGTTTGATCCCATTGCAAATCTCTGGGGTATTTCAACCAGTGGCAGCTAATCAAAGCGGCCCGCGAACCACAACACTGAATTACGGCGGGCATCCAATACTAGGGCACGGGCAGCGCCCAAAATCGTGACAGAATGGTAACAGCGGGGGAATTTGTATTACGGCCGTGGCGTAAACCCGGCCCGATCGAGAGTTTAAATGCACCGGAGTGTCGGTTCTTTGACCGGGTCTGTTCTTAGGAGAAAAAGACCGGGGGTAGTGCAGGCCATGTCTGCTCTGGGTCCTCCCCATTTGTTTGGCGCTATCAACAGTTGGTTCAATGCAAACTCGTCACACCATGCGTCTGCAAAGCCTCGATTACGCCATCGAATATCAGGGCAACGCCCATTGCCGAGACGAAGAAACCAACAATTCTGGTGATTGCGTCGATGCCCATTGGACCAAGTCTGTCGGAAAGCTTGCTAGCATATGCCAGACACACGTAGGTGACCAACATTGTCGCGAGAATAGCTAAGACGATCGCCACGAATGAGACCAATTCCGTCGACGATTGCTTGATTGTCGAAGTCATGCCGAGGATGGTGGCTATTGCGCCAGGTCCGCACATAAGCGGCATCGCAAGTGGTACGAAAGCGATGTTGGAGCCCTGATCCGCGCCGCCCTCCGGAATCACGCCGCCGGCCGCTGACGGTGAAAACAGCTCAAAGCCGATCTTCATCAGAATAATTCCGCCGACGATGCGGACCATGCTCAGTGGCACGCCGAATAAGCGCAGGATCAGCGTTCCGAAGATCAGAAAAAAGAGAGATAGCAACAGCGCATAGAAGCAGGCTTTCCAAGCCACTTGGCGATGCGTGGCTGCGTCCTGGCCTTCCAGCATCTTCAGATAGACCGGCAGGACCTCGAAAGGATTTATGATCGCGAGCAATGTCGCAAACGTGCCGACGAACAGCGTGAGTTCATGACCCATCGCGCCTTGTCCCTCTCGAATTTTAGGTTTCTCTCACTTCTAACCGGTTATTCGGCTGCCCTCATGGACCGTCTAGACTTGCAGAAGAGAGGCTGGCTTTCATCATTTTGAATGGCTTGAATGGTCCGGCCAAGCTCAGTGGCATCAGTTATTTGTATGGCGCGCGTCTGACCGGTCTCAATCTGCGCGAACTCACCCCGCAAATCAAAAGAATTTACAAGCGAACGAACCGTCCCAATCGGTTGAAGGGTGCTTTTCCATCCGTGCGAGCATTTAATAGCGCTGCAGGTCCTTAGCGATCCCGGCGTGAGACTTCTGATACAAGTTGCCGCTAGCGACTAGCTTCGAGCGTGCACCTCACTCCTTCTTCGGGTGCTCGACTTCGGTGAAAAGGCTTCCCTGTGCCGCACCTGAGCCTGCGCGGCCGCCGCCAGCACCTCGGAGCACCCATGCTGCACCCACTGCGAGAACTGCACCCGCGAGTGGGCCTGCGACATACACCCAGTAGCTCGTGAAGTCGGCTGCGGCTAAGTTTGGGCCGAACGTGCGCGCGGGGTTCATCGACGCTCCCGAGATAGGGCTCCCCCACAGCCCGGCGAGCGCAATGTACGCGCCGACGCCGATTGCGCCGAGGATCCCGATGTTCTGGGCGCCGGAGGCAGTCCCGAGAATCACGCTGACAAGACCGAGGGTCAGCACGGCCTCCATCAGGAACGCATCGAACGCTGAGTATCCCGACGAGGGATAGTTCGACCCGTAGCTGGCCGACACGTTGATCACCGCGTGCAGGAACAGCGCCGCGACCGTCGCGCCGATCAACTGCACGACGATGTATCCCGGCACGCGACGCCATGGGAAATCGCCACGCAGCGAGAACGCGATACTGACCGCGGGATTGAGGTGAGCGCCGGACACCTTGCCCATGAAGAGGATGATCGCCATCACCATCAGACCGGGTGCGACGACCGCGGCGGCACGGCTG
>Ga0157374_10005053_pt1 | contig 11065 bp, 9 predicted proteins | sample M25metaG_FD_115308 | JGI IMG/M metagenome (GOLD analysis project Ga0157374, IMG submission 115308) | Miscanthus rhizosphere microbial communities from Kellogg Biological Station, Michigan, USA - M2-5 metaG | ecosystem: Host-associated > Plants > Roots > Rhizosphere > Soil | place: USA: Michigan... | reverse complement strand
CTTCCCGCCGACCTTCATGAGCTGCAGGCCTTCCGTCCAACACTTGATGACCTGATTCAGCGGGACGGTGGCCGGCTCGCCACGTTTGACGGAACTGTCAAAAACGGTGCCGTCGATGAGGGTACCGTGGTAATGCACCTTGACGGTATCGGTGGCTTTTGGCTGCTCGCCCTTGCCCTCTTTAATGCTGGTCACGATGGCGCCGGAATCGGTTTTCTTCGCGCCAGGCTCGGCCGCCGCCTTGGTGAGGAATGCCGTCCCGGCCTTCTTCTCAACGTCAGCCTGTGCTGCCGCCCGTGTTTGCTGAACCTGATTGACCTTGGGCCCATAGGTCTGAAGGTCTACCTTCGGGGTCTTCTTGAGGACGCCGTCGGTCATGCCGGCTCTCACGAAATCCAGCTCGGACTCAGTGAGCGCAAACGGCGCGAGGGATTGGCTGATGATCAAGCCAAGGGCATACATGGTTTTCTGATCGTCGGTGGAGGGATCGGCCGCGCCGGCGGTTCCCGTCGACGTACCGCTCAGCACGACGATCATCATGAAGATTATCGCGATGCGCATGCAAAGATCCTTTCTGCTTAAGAGATCGAAAGGGCGACTCCGTGCCCCATTCGTACAGTAAGCCATCGGAGCTGGCGGGCTCAAGACAATTATTTGCTGGTTGCGCGTTCGCCCGTGCAACGGTACACTGCGCTTCCAGCCTCAGTTCACACGTCGACTCCTGAATGGTTCTGACCTTCGTCATCCTCTATCTGCTGATCTCTGTCGGCGTCGGCCTGCTTGCGGCGACACGCGTGCATAGCGCCAAGGATTTCGCGGTGGCCGGACGGAGTCTTCCGGTTCCCATTGTCATGGCGACGGTGTTCGCGACATGGTTCGGCGCTGAAGCGGTGATGGGGATTTCGGCGACCTTTGCCAAAGAAGGCCTGCGCGGCGTGGTCGCCGATCCGTTCGGATCGAGTCTTTGTCTCGTCCTTGCCGGACTGTTCTTCGCGCCGCGATTCTACCGACTCAATCTTTGGACGGTGGGCGACTATTACCGGCTCCGCTACGACCGCCGTGTGGAAGTGTTGTGCACACTGTGCATTGTCGCATCGTATCTGGGATGGGTCGCGGCACAGTTCAAAGTCCTCGGGCTGGTCTTGAACGTCGTCACGCAGGGGGCGGTGAGTCAATCAGTCGGGATGATGATCGGCGCCATGATTGTCCTGACCTATACGACGTTCGGCGGCATGTTTTCCGTGGCGATCCTCGATTTCGTCCAGCTCTCGGTCATCGTCGGCGGACTCCTGTATATCGCCAGCGTGTTGAGCGATGCGACGGGCGGCGTCGGCGCAGTGATCAGCCATGCGAGAGACGCGGGAAGGCTCGAGTTCTTCCCTCCTCCGTCGCTGAAGGCCTGGATTCCTTTTGTCGGCGCCGGCGTGACCATGATGCTGGGGTCCATTCCACAGCAAGACGTCTTTCAGCGCATCACCAGCGCTAAGGACGAACAAACGGCCGTCCGCGGTTCACTCTTGGGCGCTGCGCTGTATTTCGTCTTCTGTTTCGTGCCGATGTTCATCGCGTATTCGGCCCTGATGATCGATCCTGTGAAATTTGGATCTTTGCTTGAACGTGACGCTCAGCTGGTCTTGCCGACCTTGATCGTCGAACATACTCCGTTGCTCGCGCAGGTGATGTTTTTCGGCGCGGTGCTCTCGGCCGTGATGAGTTGTTCCAGCGCGACCTTGCTCGCGCCGTCAGTCCTCCTGAGCGAAAACGTCATCCGTGGCGCAATCCCGCAGATGGACGAAAAGGGACTGCTGACCACGATGCGGATGGTGCTGGTTGGCTTTGCCGCTGTCGTCCTGGCGATTGCGCTGACCTCCGATTCCAGCATTTATCGGTTGGTGGTCAATACCTACAAAGTGACGCTCGTGGCGGCGTTTGTCCCGCTGTTTGCCGGTCTCTTTTGGAAACGGGCCACGATACAGGGCGCGCTGTGTGCGATTGCCGCGGGGTTGGCGACCTGGCTTGGAGCAGAATGCCTCAGCGCCGAGCAGGCCGTCGTGCCCCCACAACTGGCAGGCCTCGCGGCGGCGGCTCTCGGCATGATCATCGGTTCGTACCTGTCAGAGCCCAGTGCCACACCACGGTCGTAATTCCTCGGCGTGATCGCTTTCTCGCGTGCGCTGTCGTATGCTGAAGAAAATGCCGCTGCTTCATCGCTTCCTGCGTTCCCCCTGGGTTTTCCGATCCCTGTGGCTGCTCGCTGCGAGTTTCTTGCTGATCCTGGCGGGACTTTTGGCCTACGGAGCCTACCTGGCCACCTTTCTCGAACTGCCACGGAGCGAAGATCATCCGCCTCTGCGGCTGTACACGGCTCCCTTCCAATTGAAAACGGGTCTTTCGCTGAAGACGACACGCCTGCCAGAGCGGTTGCAGCGATTGGGCTATCGGCCGGTGAGTGACATGGTCGCGTCGGCGGGCGATTATCACCTCACCCCTGAGGCCCTCACGATCTTTCTGCACGCGCAGCCTGAGGCCTTTGTGAAGGCCAACGTCGTCACGCTTGACCTGCAGGAAGGCCTCGTGACGCAAGTGCTCTCGGAGCCGGACCGCACGCCGATTTTTCCGGTCTTTCTCGAGCCTGAACTGATTAGCGGCTTGCGTGGCGCCTCGCGCCAGGTCAGGGAATGGATTCCACTGGCTCGAATACCTGACCGGTTGGTGGAGGCAATCTTGGCGGTGGAGGACCGGCGGTTTTTTTCGCATGTTGGTATCGACCCCGTGGCGGTGGGGCGGGCGGTGTGGCGGAATCTGACGAAGGGCGGGGTCGTTCAGGGCGGCAGCACGATCACCCAACAATTGGCAAAAAATCTCTTCTATTCACCGGCTCGGACATTCATTCGGAAAGTGAAGGAAGCGCTGGCCGCGATCGTGTTGGAGTCGAAATACAGGAAGCCCGAGATCCTAGAGTCGTATCTCAATGAAATTTACCTCGGCCAAGCGGGGTTTGTCTCGATCTACGGGGTGGGGGAGGCGGCGCATCGATACTTCGGCAAGAGCTTGGACGAACTGACCACGGGCGAGATCGCCATGATCGCGGGACTCATCAAAGGTCCGAACACCTTCGCGCCCACGAAACACCGCGAGCTGGCCCAACAGCGTCGTGATGTCGTGCTTCGTGTGTTACGCGACCAAGGCAAGGTTACTGAGGAGGAGTGGAAAAACGCGGTGAACGAACCGGTTCGGGTGGTTCCGCCCGACGATGCGTTGGCCGAGGCGCCCTATTTCGTCGATACCGTCCTCCGGCAAGTCGAGGAGGCCGTTGGGACGCCGTTACCGGAAGGCCTGCGCATTGACAGCACGCTCGATTCGCTCCTGCAGCAGTCGGCGACGGAAGGCTTGGAACAAGGACTGGCCAGGCTCGAGCGGGCCTATCCGGCATTAAAAGGATCAGAGCTGCCGCTGCAAGGCGCGGTCGTGGCGTTGGATCCGTCGACAGGGGCGATCGTGGCGCTGGTCGGAGGACGGGATTACCGCGTCAGTCAGTTCAATCGGGCGGTTCAGGCGCATCGGCAGGCAGGGTCGCTGTTCAAGCCGTTCGTATACCTGGCGGCATTTGAGGCGAGTCGGAGCGGCATGCAACCCTCCATGACTCCGGCCAGCCTCTTGGCCGATGAACCGGTCACGTTCGAATCAGAAAACGGCAGCTGGTCGCCTCAAAATTATGACAAGCAGTTTCGAGGAAACGTCACGCTGCGCAACGCGTTGGAGCAATCTCTCAACGTGCCGGCGGTTCGCGTGGCCAAAGCCGTTGGCACTCAGCCCATCCTCGATGTCATCCGCCAACTTGGTGTGACGGCGGTGATGACCAATGACCTCTCGCTCGCATTAGGCAGCCCGGCGGTTTCGTTGCTCGACATGGTGACCGCCTATGGCACCATGGCCAATGGAGGAATTTTTGTCCGTCCGACGAGTCTGCGGACGGCATCGGACCGAGAGGGCATGACCCTTTGGGCAGCGACTCCAGAACGCCGGCAGGCGGTGTCTCCACAAGCGGCGTATCTGGTCACCTCCCTTCTTGAGGGCGTCGTGCGCCGTGGAACGGCGGCAAAAGCGAAGGTGTTGGGTCTGACCGGAGCCATCGCAGGCAAGACCGGCACGACCGATGGGTATCGCGATGCCTGGTTCGTCGGGTATACCTCCGATCTCGTGATCGGCGTGTGGGTCGGGTTCGACGATGAGCGGGCGATACGCTTGACGGGCTCCCAAGCGGCGCTGCCGATTTGGATGGACATCGCCAGGCGCATGTTGCCCGAGCAGGCGGTTCCGTTTTCCCCACCCGCCGGCGTCGTCGCCCGTGCCATTGATCCTAAAACAGGTCAATTGGCGACGTCACAATGTCCCGAACGCGTCGACGAAGTGTTTATCGAGGGCACAGAGCCGACCGTCTACTGTGAAGTGCACGGCGGCGGTCTCTGGGAACGGCTTCGACACTCGTTCGGATTTTCCTGATCCGGCTTTCAACAAACTCCTAGGTGGTCCGGCATGAAATGGTGTAAGCTGGCGCCGATGCTAGGGGGAGGCTTTGCATGAAGAAAAACGGATTTAGTGGCGACGACAATATCACGCTGTTGGCCAAGGGCGTGCATCTCAAGGGCGAGATTCGGGTCGAAGGCACGGTCCGGATCGACGGTCGTCTCGAGGGCGAAATTCACACGAAGGGGCAGGTCATCGTCGGCGAAGATGGGCTTGTCCAGGGTATTGTCGCGGCAGGCACCGTCGTGAGCAGCGGCCGCATCAAGGCCACAGTCACGGCGGTCGAGCGGGTGCACCTGCTGAAGACCGCCGAGCTCATCGGCGAAGTCCATACGCCGGTGCTCATGATGGAAGAAGGCGCTAAGTTGCAAGGCACGACCGACATGGGCGTCGCCGCTTGGGCGGACGAACTGCCTAAACTGGCGGGCACGGTTCGCGAACTGGCTTCGCACCGTGGCAAGCACGTCGTCGTGGTCGAAAAGGATTCCAACGCGTAGTGGACTTCCGTCCACGCGCGGCTCTCGCGAATACAGGTCCCTGACGTGAGGCGATCACAGTCACCAGCATGCCTTTGATCATCGCGCCCGCATCGTTTAGTCCAGCCGCTCAGAGATGTTCTATCTGTTCGTCAAGGAGAACTGGTCCCTTTAGAGACCGCGCTGCGACTCTATCGCGAGGAATATCACGCTGCTGACATGCCGTCCGTCCGGCCCGACGCTTCGCCGCCTATTGCCTCCTAGTCGTCGTCACTCCATGGGTATCGTAATTGCGATGCCTCCCATGACATCGTTCAATTTGAAGTCCCGTTTGGGGCTCAGGGGGTGATTGTTGTGACAGCTGATGCAGGCGGCAGACACGGCGCGATCAGGATAGATCGCCTGGAAGTACTGTTTGCGTCCGCTTGTCACGATTCCCGTGATCGGCGCCTCCGGCGCGCGGTTCAGCGCTTCCAGTGCCTTGCGTTCAAAATCCGTCGCGGGTGCGTTGCGTTGATAGATCGGTGAGAGTCCGATGAGCCGGTACCGGATGCCTTGACCGCTTTCAGCGACCAGTCGCCCGGAATGCTGCAGGAATTGGGCGGGAAGTGGTAACGCGTTCTCCTGTTCCCAATGCTCGACGGCCTTGACGACGCCTTTTTCCTGGAGGCGATTGACGATCTGGGTCGTATAGATCGTCCTGTGTGCTTGCAGGACGGCGTGGACGAAGCCTGCGACCCTTTCCGGAGAAATTCCAGCCGCTCTTGATTCCTCTTTGGCCGGATACGCCGCGGCAACCCACCACAGTGCAATTACGACGAACGTGAGGCCTGCGGAAATATGGGTGACTCGGAAGCGGTCCATGGGGACTCCTTTGAAGACGAGTTGGAGGCGAGGAGCGGTAGCGTGACCAGGCAGGACGTGCCAGCCCCTTCCACGCTCTCCAAACGAATATCGCCGCCGAACTTTCTAATGATGCGGCGCGCGACGGTCAATCCGAGACCGGAGCCTTCCCCCTGACCTTTGGTCGTGAAGAAGGGGTCGAAGATCTTCGAAAGATGCGACTTGGGAATACCCGGACCAGAATCGGCGATGGTGGCGACGACGGTTCCCTCGACAACGGCCGTGGCAAGCCGCAGCGTCCCTTTCCACTTCATGGCTTGAACGGCATTCAACAACAGGTTCATGAAAGCCTGCTGAAGTTGATCGGGGAGGGCCGAGACCACCGTATCGCCCACGTAGTGTCGCTCGACCGTCAATTCCGAGATGTCCACCCCGGACGTGATCGCGGCGAGCGCATCGTCCATTTCGCGTTCGAGGTGCACCATTTGTCGCTGATCGGAGACTTCACGCGCCGCGATGCCCGTAAAGTCCCTGATGATGGTCGCCATCCGCTTCCCGTGCTGGACGATGTCCTGGGCGTAGGATTTGACGCGCGCCGGATCACAGTTGTCTTGAAGCGCTTCCCCAAGGCCCAGGATGCCGAACAAGGGATTGTTCAATTCGTGGCCGATGCCTGCCGTGAGAACGCCCAGACTTCCCGACTTCTCCGCCTCCACCAGTTTCTCCTGCATGCGGCTTTCGTCTGTCGTGTCTCGGAGGACGAGCCCGATGCGATCGGACTCTCCCGGCCGACCGGTGACGCGAAACCACTCGTACCGATACAGATGCGTGCCCAGCTGCAGCTCGGCCTGCCGTGTATGTGACATCCGGCGCGGAACGAGCGGATCTCTGACCTCATCCGCACTGTTGGCCCGATCCGCGGCCGGTACCAAGACGGCGTCCCGCTTGTGGTGAGCCCACAGTTCCTGACGCAGTTGCTGTTGTTGCGAAGCATCCACCGGCAGCGCATCGAATAACTGTCCAGGAGTCTCGGAGAACCCGAATACATCCCGAGCCGTCCGATTGACGTACTGCACCTGTTCCTGGTCGTCCACGATCAAAATGGGCGTTGGCACGGCATCAAGAATCTCATCGGTGGATCGCTGCAAATACTGGACTTCCTGGGTCTTCAAGGTCACTTGATCGGTCAGACCTGCAAACGCGGCTTCCAACTGCCGGTTCATGCGGTTGAACTCTTCCGCGAGTGCTTCCAGCTCATCGCCGGTCTTAATCTCAATGGTTTGCCGCAACTCCCCGCGTCCAATGGATTGGGCGGCCTGCTGCAGTTGCCGAACCGGCGTGACGATCCGCGTGGCCGCGAGATAGCCCAGTGTGGCCAGCAATCCTACGGCGATGGAGCCAAACACGGTCATCCATGTGAACAGATGCTTGATCGGCCCGAAGAGCTCATCCGACGATTGCCAGACAAACGTATGCCACGAGCCGGCTTCGAGAGATCCATTGGTATTTCGGCTGGTCTCCGGCAGCGGGGAGAATCCGATGATCGATGAGGAACTCCCTCCGTGGCCGTCGCTCGGCGCGTTGGTCCACCCCGGTTCGAGAGGAGTCACCAACGGGATGAGCGAGGCATCGGACAGCCGCACCCCGGTGGGGAGGATCGGACAGCTCACGACAATTCCTCGATGATCGATCAGCATCACGTGGCCGGTCTTACCAAAGCGGATCGGCTGGGTGGAGGGCGAAAAGAATTCCTTGGCGTCGATGATCCGATGGATGACGCCGACCGCCTCATAGCGGAGACTATCCATGATGGGGAGACTGATGGAAAAGGCATAGGTGCCGGCCTGCTCGTCGAAATAGACGTCCTCGATATAGAGTTGGCCGATGCCCCTGTTGTAGCTCCCTTTCCACCAGACGAAACGACTGTTGTCAAAATGCGGTTTGTCCGTCAACGCGGCGACGACATGCCCCTGGATGTCCGTCACAAAGAGCATCCGTGTGGCGCCTCGGACCACCTGCGGGATGAGCTCGTCCGGCTCGCTTCGGGCGCCGGTGTAGTATTCCCGCAGGAGGCCGGCCAATGGATTGTCCGTGATGGCTCTCACGGTGGCCGGGTCTTTGGACTCCCATTTACGCTGAAATTCCTCCAGGCTCGGTGACGGTTTGTCGCCGGCCGCGAGAGTGAGATCGCGGCGGCGCTCCAGCTCACGAATCATCACAGGGTCCGCGGCGATTCTTGAAGTCCGTGCAATTTCCTCCCCAACGAGGAGGTCGAGTTTTCTGGCGGCCTCCGTGGCCAGCGCTTTGAAGCTCTCTCCACTGACTTCGTGTATTTCTTTCGATCCTTGCCAGAAGGCCATGCCGAGGCCGACGAGCAGAGGCACCACTCCGACCAGGAGCATCGAGACGATCAGTTTGGTCTGGAGCCTCCATCCTCGCGTGGCACGGGAAGGCGGCCGAGATGACGGCGTCACGTCGAACCCTCTAATGCGGACGGGAAGGTGATGGTAAAGGCCGTGCCGTGGTCGACGCGGCTCTCCACGTCGATCGTTCCACGCATTTTGGTCAGGATGGTCTTGACGTTGTACAGTCCCAACCCCGTGCCCTTGCCAGGCTCTTTCGTGGTGAAGAATGGTTCAAAGATTTGATCCTGGACCGCTGGTTCGATTCCGCATCCGGTATCGGAGATCCGCAGCGTGACGCCGTCGGAGAAGTGGTCCGTCGTCAGCGTGAGCGTCCCTCCGCCCTGTTCCATGGCTTGCACCGCATTGGTAATGAGATTGACCAGAATGTGGAGGATTTCGTCCGGGTTCCCCCGCGCGGCGGCGCCCTCCTCATACTCTCTCCGCACGCTGATATCGTGAAAACTGACCGCATAACGGGCGATCTTCAGTGCTTCGTCAAGCCGGTTGTTCAAGCACACCATCGTCTCATCGCGAGCCGAGCTCTTTCTGGCATATTGCGTCAGATCCCGGCAGATGGCGCTGGTTCGGCGCACGGCTTCGACGATTTCTTGCGCCTGAGCGCGGACGGTTTTCAGGTCCGTTTCCTCTGCGAGGTTTTCGGCCAACCCCATGATCAACTGGAGCGGATTGTTGATGTCGTGCGCAACGCCCGCGGCAAACGAGCCGATCCCCGCCAATTTTTCCGCGTGAAAGAGCTCCGTCTGAAGATTCGCTTCATGACGGACCAGTTCCCACAGGAGGCGAGCGGTCGATCCGCTCAGCACCTCGGTCTCGGGGCGCTTGTGGATCTGGACGAACCGTTCCACCTCAGGATCTCCAGTGACATCCATGATCAGGTTCACGCCATGGTTGTACACGAGCTCTTCCACCCGGTGAGCGACAGGGATACGGAGGTTTTTCGCCCGCGTGAGTCCTGGCGCCGCTGGATCTCGATCGGAGATTCCGATGATTTCGATCGAGGGAATTAAGTGAAGAAGATCGAGGAGCGCGGTCCCTCCTCGTCCGGCCCCGAGGATCGCCACCTTGGTTTGCGCGAGCTTCGACACCACCGCTCTGTCCGTCAGAGGCTGCACGGCATGACTCCCTGGATGGAGGGGAGGGATCACGGCCCTCCCCAGCATCATACCAGCGGAGAGAAGTTTAGAGATGCGCGAGCTCTCTCTGCTCCATGGCTCGAGCGACCGACTCCCGAAGCTTCTCGCCTTCCACTGGCTTGACCAGGTAATCCACCACGCCCTGGCGGAGCATGGACGTCGCCATATCCGCATCGGGGAACCCGGTCAGCACGATGACCGGCACTCTCGGATAGTTGGCCCGGAAGTATGCGATAGCTTCCACCCCGTTGATCTTCGGCATGCGAATGTCGCAGATCAGGATGTCGAGGAGGAGTCTGTTCTCTCCCGAATTGATCGTCTCGATCGCCTTCTCGCCGTTCTCGGCTTCAAGGACGTCGTATCCGGCCTTCTGCAACGTCATGCGAACCACCTTGCGGACGTCCGCTTCGTCGTCGACGACCAACACTCGCCCATTCGTGGTTTGGTCACCCATGAAAAATCCCGATGTAAACTCTCCCATGTTGTCCTCCTTGTTGGATGGTGAACAGTGTATGTGTTCCGGCATGGCCTTGTTTGCCGTGGAAGAGAGCAAGCGATGTGCCTTCTGAGCCGTTTGTGGCATTGTCCATTCTTTCCTGTACTTACCGGCGATTGGTACTCTACGTGTTCGGCCGGGACGGTTGGAATCCACCACCAAGGCTCAAATGCACCACCAGGTTGAATGAAGCGCTGCATCATCAGTCAGCCTCACCAGATGCGACGCAACAAGAACAGCGAACTCAGCAGCACCGTGGTTGCGGTCAGTGTCACTAGAGTGTTCATGGCGGCCTCCTTGTTCTCTTCAATGCTCTGACCCATACAACAACTTTCGTACCATGAAGACTGGTGATAGGGGGGATGACCGAATAGTCCTTCAATTTTGGGTGCTTCGAAGGCCGAAGCAGCCCGCATCTTGTGAATGAGACAACCTGTGCAAAGGAATCACATTCGATCCAACGCTGAATCCAATTGAGACCGATGGGCGTCGCGGCTGTAGAAGAGCGGAATTGCCTTTCCGAAAGCGCCTACGGTATCCTGCCTGAAGCAGATGCTGACGCACCTCGATCGTCGAGGCGATTCAACGGCGGGGAGGCCCTTTGATTACCCAAGATACGCTGACGGACTACATTAGACGCACCATGCCGGACGCGGTTGTGACCATGATCGACAAGACCGGCACGATGGATCATTTGAAAGTGACGATCATCTCGGACGCTTTTCGAGGCCAGAACCTGCTTGACCGGCATCGCTTGATCTATCAGGCACTTGACGCACCGATGAAGGACGGGCGCATCCACGCCCTGGAGTTGACGGCGAAGACCAAAGACGAACAGCACAATTGATGGCTGAGAGCCGATGACTGGTTCTTGGAAGGAGGCCGACGATGGCAGATCCCATTGAAGAAGAAATTCAAAAGGAAGTCAAAACCCACAAGATTCTGGTCTATGGCAAGGGCACGAAGCAGATGCCGATGTGTGGATTTACCCGAGAAACGATGCAGTTCTTCGACAGATACGGCTACCCCTATGAGGTGATCGATGTGTTGTCGCAGCCGGCCAAGCGGGAAGCCCTCAACAAAATGACCAACTGGCCCACGCTCCCCAAGGTGTTTATTGACGGCACCTTCTACGGGGATACTGATATCCTGGATCCGATGGCG
>Ga0157374_10005052_pt1 | contig 11067 bp, 10 predicted proteins | sample M25metaG_FD_115308 | JGI IMG/M metagenome (GOLD analysis project Ga0157374, IMG submission 115308) | Miscanthus rhizosphere microbial communities from Kellogg Biological Station, Michigan, USA - M2-5 metaG | ecosystem: Host-associated > Plants > Roots > Rhizosphere > Soil | place: USA: Michigan... | reverse complement strand
TGGCAAGTCAGGATCACGATAGTACGCCTGTATATCTTCCTTGATGCCCGGCGGAATCTTTTGAGTAGGGTCAATCGTGATGCGATGGAGGAGCGCAGCATAGGTTATGTCAGTGAGCGGGTAACCACCCGGCTGGACAACCTTTCCTGTATCGAGGTCGCGATTAGGCAATGGGTGCCGATTGTTGTGCGGCCGCAGCGGAGAGGCATTGGCTGCGACCGCCGGAACTGTAAAACGCACCAGGTCGCGTCGGAATGCGTCACTGGAAAGCAGCAGGCTGTGCAGGTATTTAGTTTCGGTTTCTTCCGTCGGTCCCTTAACTGCGACCAACCTCAACGGGCCGATTTTGGGAACAATGAAGATAATGCCTGCCAGCATGTAGGTGCCGATGCCTGCATGATGCCTGTAATGGTCCCAATCATCTCTTGCCGCGGCCGCCGCCACCAGCGCGTCGTAATCGTCACGTTCTTTTGAAGTGGGTTCTGCGGGCTCATACTTGCGATGCAGCAGCGTTACCGCATACGCAATGCGCGGAATAAACGAGCGTGTCGCAAAACGATAGGCTGGCACGTTGATGCGGCGTCCGCGAAAGCGCGAGAAGCCATCGGTGATCCCGTACGTCTGATAGAACGCGAGCGCGAGTTGTCGCATCGAAACTCTCAATCCGATATGCCGCATGTAGCGCATGGGAGCGACTCGATGATGCGCGACTTCATCGATATCGAACGCAAACTCAACCTGCACGTGCTGACGGCGGCCCTGCGCGTAATTGACCGAGGGGCCGTACTTGGCGGCGAGCGAAGGAAACTCCACCGGAACAGCAGTGTTCACGGCTTCAGGGTGTCCAATGGTGTCGCCGACGTAATGCGACAGGGCACCAATGGCGAACGCGAGTTCGTTGGCGTTGTGCGCATTGCGCAGCAGGCTGACGACAAAATCACCGGGGCGCACGTAGTGGGTCAGATTCGAAAAAGACGCATCGCCGAAAGGATAGTAGCCGATGTCTTGTATGACGCAGCCGCCGTAAGCGTAGGCGCGAGCTTCGTCGAGTTCAGCTGCCGTCAGATTCGGGTAATGGCTGAGCAAAAGCGGAACGATCGCATCCTGCCACGTAAGATCGATCAACTGCTCGTGGGTGAGCAGCGCATATGCGTGTAGTCGAATTGGCAGTACGAGCACAAAAAGCAGCGCAAAAAATCGGAGCCGGGGAAAGCTCATCAATTGCCTCACGTTACTGAAGCACAGAAGTTTTGGACCGAGGAAATGTTTCAGCGTCAGTCTGGAGCGTGAACGCCTGCGAAATAATCGTCCACCTGTTTCCAGTTATCAACGCGTATCAATCCTGTAGTGGTCAGGTTGTGAGGAGCAGTAAACAGCAGACCCGTCCCTGTAAATAGATGCAGATTTCGGGGTTGATCGTCGATGAGGTAATCGGCGCGAAGAATTGACTTGTCACCGCAGAAGACATAGTGGGTGGCCGGGATGAAGGAAAAATGGCGCTGGAGCCAGCGATATTTTGGCCCGAGGGAGTTAGGGACCACCATGGCTTGAGTCGCGATAAAGATCTCATAGACCTTAGAAAGCGACCTGAGCACATCCTGGGCACCGGGCATCAGCTCCAGGTCCTCGAAAAAATCTTCTGCATCGAGAAATGCGCGAAGCTGCTGCTGCCGTTCGAGCGGCGTGAGGTCCCACAGGCTCTTGCCCACCAGGTCTGCAGGCGTAACTGCTTCTGAAAAGGTCTCGTTGTACCGGCGCAGGTGTTCGGCGAGAGTATCCGCCATCACCTCGTCCATGTCGACGCAGATGCGCTGCACGGCTTCTCCTGGGTAAGGTGGTTGATCATCGATGGGTCCGCCGGAAGTCATGCCCTGCTGATGCAGCCACAGGGAAAAGAACATGCGATCGACGAACAGAACCGCATAAAAAGAGCGTAGCAGGGCGGGGCATGCCCGCTCCAGTACGCACTTGTACAGATTAGATGCGTGTCACAGGTCTACGCGTGTTATCAATGCACTTTGCCGGCCGAGTCTTGAAAAACCACGTTGGAGATGATGGCTGTATCAACCGTGGCGGGCAGGTGCGAGCAGAATCCGACTCCCACATAGAACGGCTCATCGAAATGCAGCGTGATGGGAGGGCCGAACTGATGCATCGGCTCGCCTTGGATGCTGATGAAGATCGCAAAGGAGTCGCCGTGTTTTTCAATTCCGATTCGCTTGGCGTGAACGCCCGTTAATACTCCGGCGAAGCGGTATTCCAAATCCTTCATCATTTCGCCCGTACTCGCTCGATATGCCAGGTGAATCATGCCAGCGCCGTGCTGACCTACCATTGCTGCTTTCGAATCGTCATCGAGACTCTGTCGAAACACCAGGACTGCTTTGCGATCGCCGAACCCTTCGGCTTTAGGAAACGTGACGTCCGCGGCGAGAGAAAAATCTCCTGAAGCTTTCTTCCAGAGATAGCGAAATTCATCGCGCTGGTACCAGATGTTATATCCGGCTGAATTGATGGTGTACTGCCCCGTCGCTGCGTCGTAGCTGGAAGTTCCGGGCACAAGCGCACCGCCAACGTCTGACTGCCCCTGGAAAACTCCGATAGGCGTTTCAGAATTGCGGCTGGCACGCCGAAAGTCGCTGGGTGGCGGGACCTGCTTGTGTGTTGGAGAAGCGGGCAGAGCCCAATCGGGCACTTCAGGAGCTGCTGCGGGTGCCTGCGCCTGCATCTGATATGACGCTATTCCAGAGGCCGCAGCTAGAAAGAAGCACAAACGAAGAGCGAACTTGAACGTGCAGAATATAGCGCGAGTTTCCATAGCATGGAACTTTATCAGTGAGGGGTGAGTTGCGTTACTGCGCAGATTTGAAATTGTTATGCGCCGGCCTGATTTGGCTTGCGGGGAGCGCGTCCCGCACCGGGCACTGATTCCGGCTGCGGAGCTTTCGGTTCCGCGATCATGGTGGCATCCCAATAGAGGATTCGGCCGCAAGTATCGCAGGTGAGCAACTGCCCTTCGCGAAGTTGGTTCCACATCTGCGGTCTGACGCCCATGCGGCAACCAGAACACTGCTGATTTTCAGCTTTTGCGACGCCAGTGCCACGCCCCTTCGCAATGCGATCAAAGCGGGCCAGCCACTCGGGCTCAATCAGCGGCCGCAGCGCCTCGCGTTCGGCAGCAAGGGCATCAAGCTGCGATTTGTATTCGATCTGGCGTTTCGCCACGCGATCGCGAGTCTTCTCGAGAGCCCCGGCCAGGGTCTCGACTTCCGCACGCGCCTTCGCGAGAAGCGCTTCCTGGACGTCGGTGCGTTCAAGGCTTGCGAATTCATCATTTTCCCGGCGATCGGCTTCTGCTGACTCGAATTGAATTTCGTGCTCAATGGCAGAGGCTTGGGCAGGTGTCGTAACGGAATCCAGCTGGGTACGGAAGCGCGTCGCCTTTTGCCGGTGCTCCGTAATTTCGCGTTCGAGGCGCGTCCGGAGCTGTTCTTCGCGGGTGAGAGCGCCCGATGCTTCGGCTGCCTGGGCCTGCGCGCCAGACAATGCGGATTCAGCCTGGGAAAGCTCCGAGGGTAAAGCGCGCATCTCCTGTGTTAGGCGTGCGCGTTCCAGCTCGAGTGTTTGCAGCTTTACGAGATGTTGAATGAGCTCTTGCATCCGTGACAAGCAGGATACGGCATTTGAGCTTCCTTTAGAAAATGGGATGAGTCCATCAACGGGAAGCGGAAGGATGTGGCGGTGGATTCAAATGGTATCAAAGCAGGTTTCTGGAGCAGGCATCGGCGACTTAAATGGGTTCTGAGCATATCTGCCGCGGCATTCGCAATTTTCACCGTCTTGCTGGTTATTGCGGCCCGCAGAGCCGAGCCGCTACTGCGATCCCAGATCGTTCAGGCTCTTCAAGACCACTTCCATGCTCATGTGGAGCTGGACAGCTTCCACATTGCACTCCGAGACGGACTGAGGGCAGAAGGCAAAGGCCTTCGCATCGGGCAGCCGGTGGACACCGAAGGAAAAACGGAATCAGCCGACGAAGAGCCGCCGGCCGTAGGCAATCCGCTTATCCAGATAGAGGAGTTTCGATTTCACGCGCCACTCAAGTACAACTCCGGCAAACCCATTCGTATCAGTACCGTTCAACTCCGGGGGCTGATCGTCGACGTTCCGCCACGCCACAAGTTCAAGGAGGGTTTTCCCTCCACCGTTGGCGCCAACAATTCGCGAGCGACGCTGCCCAAAGACGGTAATCCACCCCAACCGGGCGCCTCGAAGCCACGGGTGCTCAGGTTCCTGATTGAGAGACTCGAATGCAGGAATTCACGCCTGACCCTTGAAACAGACAAGCCCGGCAAACTGCCGATGGTGTTCGATATAGCGCACCTGAAGCTGACGGGTATTCAACCGGACGAGGCAGTTGCCTATGAGGCGGACCTGACCAATCCGCGGCCCACAGGCGTTATCCACACGCACGGAAATATCGGGCCATGGAATGTGCCCGATCCCGGCGAGACGCCTCTGAACGGGGATTATCGTTTTGAACACGCCGACCTGGGCGACTTCAAAGGTATTGCGGGACTGCTGACATCAACAGGAAACTTTAAGGGCACGTTGCGCGATTTAACGGTAGACGGCGAAACCAGCGTTCCGGATTTTCAATTGGAAAAGTTTGGAACTCCGGTGTCCCTCTACACCCGCTTCCACGCGCTGGTGGACGGTACCAACGGCGACACGCAGCTACAGCCAGTGGACGCGATGCTGGATCACTCGCATTTTGTGGTGCGTGGGCAGGTTGTGCGGGCGACCTCCGAACAGAATGGCATGCTGGTGGCAAAGGGTCACCATATAACCCTCTCGATGGATATCGACCGCGGCCATGCGGAGGACTTCATGAAGCTGGTGGCTCACTCCGGCATTCCTTTCCTCACTGGCGAAATGAACATGAAGGGAAAACTCGAAATTCCGCCCGGAACTGAATCCGTGCAAGACCGCATAAAACTGAATGGCGTTTTCTCGCTGGAGGACGTGCGGTTCACCAGCAGGAACGTTCAGGATCGCGTGAGTGAGTTGAGCCTGCGCGGGCAGGGGAATGCCAAGGATTCGCGCAGCAATGACTCGTCTACAGTGCGCTCAACCATGGCGGGTGATTTTCGCATGGCTGACGGCGTTATCAATTTGCCCAGACTCGAGTACACCGTACCGGGCGCCGTGGTGGATTTGAAAGGCAGCTACGGAGTCGATAGCGGATCAATCGCATTTGAAGGTGTGGCGAAAATGGAAGCTACGGTTTCGCAGATCGTAGGCGGCTGGAAGGGATTCTTGCTTAAGCCGGTGGACCGCTTCTTCAAAAAGGGTGATGCCGGAACACAAGTGCCGATTCACATTCGAGGGACACGGGACAATCCGCAGTTCGGCATCGACCTTAACCGAATGAAAGACAGTGCTCCGCAGCGCGCGGGCGAAGCGCACTGATGCAGCTTCTAGCTGATGCAGCTTTAGCTGATTCCAGCCTCGGAGTAATACCTTGTTTCAGTTTTTCTGTGAGCGTGATCGGATGCTCTCGAACACTCAAGCCTGTATACCAACAGGGAGATGTCAATGGCAGTTGCCCAGACTCGTGCAAGAAGCGTGAAGACTTACGTTTTGGTCGTGATGGCTGCTGCGATGGTTTTTGCGGCGGCGGGACAATCGAGCTTTGCGCAGTCTGTGTCAGTGCACATGGATTCGCAATCCACGTCGCCGGTGGACTGGTGGAAGAACGCCGTTATCTACGAGATCTATCCGCGCAGTTTCAAAGACACCAATGGTGATGGAATTGGCGATCTGAACGGAATCACGCAGAAACTCGATTACCTGAAGGAACTCGGCGTCGACGCCATCTGGCTGACTCCCGTTTATCCATCTCCTCAGGTGGATTTTGGTTACGACATTTCCGATTACCGCAGTATCGATCCGCAGTATGGCACCATGGCCGATTTCGACCACTTGATTGCGGAAGCCAACAAGCGCCACATTCGCGTCCTGATGGACATGGTGATGAACCACAGCTCCGATAAGCATGAGTGGTTCATTCAGTCGCGTTCGTTGCGGGCCAATCCATACCGCGACTGGTATGTGTGGCGCGACGGAAAGGGCGAGACCGCAACATCAAAGGGCGAGCCACCCAACAAATGGCAGTCGCTCTTTGGCCACTCCGCGTGGCAATGGGATGAGAAGACGCGGCAGTACTACTATCACAAGTTCTATATCCAGCAGCCGGATTTCAACTGGAATAATCCCGCGGTGACTAAAGCTTTCAAAGACATCACCGCTTTCTGGCTCAAGCGCGGCGTCGGCGGCTTTCGCTTCGATGCAATCACCACGCTGTTTGAAGATCCGGCGATGCGCGACGAAGGTGAAGTACGCGACAAAAACGGCAAGGTGATCATTAACCCCTATGGCGACCCGCAACTCGATAATTCCATGACCGACAATCTGCAGGGCGTACACGAAGTCATGCAGCAGATGCGGGCGGCGATTGATCCATTCAGCAACGACAGGTTCCCCGGCACTCGCGTGCTGATTGGCGAAACCTATCTGCGCAACGTGGATGACTTGAACAAGATGTACGGGCCAGACAGCACGCCTGAATTTCACCTACCGATGGACACGCAGATCGGCTTCATCAACAAGCTGGATGTCAGCGAGTTTCGCAGCAAACTTGATGACGCTGAATCGAAACTGCACGATCACATTCCACTGCTTGTGTTTGACAATCACGACAATCCGAGACTTGATCTGCGTTATGGCGATGGCGTACACGACAAGGACATTCAGCGCGTAATCTCGACAATTCTGTTCGCTTCGCGCGGCACGGCTTTGTTTTACTACGGCGATGAAATCGGCATGAAGACCACCCCGCCAAAGCGCAAGGAAGATGTGAAGGATCCGATCGGGAAGACGGGCTGGCCAAAAGAAAAAGGCCGCGATGGCGAGCGCACGCCCATGCAGTGGGATGCGAGTGCGACTGGAGGCTTCACCAGCGGAACTCCATGGCTGCCAGTGCCGCCGAGCGTGAAAGAGATTAACGTCGCAGCGGAAAAGAGCGACCCAAACTCGCTGTTCTCCTGGTATCAGACTCTTATCCGCCTGAAGAAGACTGTGCCCTCGATTGCCCGCGGCGCAAACTATATGCTCGACAGTGAAAACAGGAAAGTGCTGAGCTGGTCCCGTCAGTCGCCAGGCGCCCTCCCAGTGTTTATCAGCATCAACTTCACGGCTGAACCACAGACGCTGAATCTGGGTGCAAATGAAAGCAATGCGAGCATTCGCAAACTGAAGACGCTACTCAAATCCCCCGGTACCGCAGATCCGGCGTCATTGGCGGAAATCAAGCTGGGGCCGTACGGGGTCTACATCGGCGAACTGCAATAGCAGCTAAATCCGATCCGCGGATCTCCAGCGACACCCAAGCCATTGAAAACGGCTGATTTGGCAACTTTGCTGCGGCACAGGGCATCCTACCGTCGAGCTAGAAGATTCCATTCGGAGATGCCCCCGCAATGAAAATACAACTATCTAATTCGTTTCTTCGAGGCGCGGTTCCCGGCCTCATGGTTTGTGCTCTTGCCTTCCCCCCAGACATATTTGGCCAGCCAGCGCAGCAGGATCATATTGTCAGCTCGCAAGCATTGCAGCAGCGGCTCGAGACGTCTGCAGCGGCGCGGCAGCGCGACATCGAAACGCTCAACAGCTTCCTCTCTTCACCTATTACTCAACAGGCCATGCAGGAAACGCACGTGAACCCGGTACAGATCCAGACAGCGATTCCCACGCTTTCTGATCAGGAGCTTTCGAACCTGGCGACGCGTGCAGCTGATGCGCAGATGAAATTCTCGGCCGGTGCATTCGGCAATCGCGAACTGATCATTATCGCCGTTGCCATTCTAGTCATCATTCTGATCGTTGTGGCGGTCCGTTGACCTTGAACGTGCGTTGGATGTCGATTGCAGTGCTGCTTCTGTTTTCGACTGCGTGGTCGCAAACGACCACTGCAGTTGAGAACAGCGCAATCTGGATTGACGTTCCGTTCGTGCATCAACCGCGAGAAGGATGCGGAGCAGCTTCACTCGCCATGGTGATGGGGTACTGGGCGGCACAGCAGGGAAAAGCAGCGGGCGAAGACGGCGATGTGGCAGTCATTCAGCGCGAGCTGTATTCGCCGCACGAGCACGGCATTTCTACTGAGGGCATGCGCAGCTATTTGCGCCAGCATAGCTTTCAAGCGTTTGCCGTAAACGGGGGCTGGAATGACCTGGAGCAGCAATTGCGCAAAGGGAGGCCACTGATTGTTGCACTCAGACCCGGCGGGCAAAAGGAATTGCACTTCGTCGTGGTGGATGGAATTGATTCGCAACGCGGCACCGTAACGGTCAACGATCCTGCAGAGCGCAAGCTGTTGACGCGCGAGCGGGCGGGCTTTGAAAACGAGTGGAGCGCGACGCACAACTGGATGTTGCTGGCGCTGCCCCCGGTCGTTTCGAAATAAGCGATTGCCGCACGGAGGCGTTGTTGCAGAGAACGTTGCGTTTGAAAGGTGCATGGATATCTATCGCAGCATCCTTTCTTCTATCCAGCTTTACGCACGCGCAATGCGTCGCGGATGCCTCTAATTCGATCGACAGCAAAGATATTCAGCAGCCTTTCCATGACAAAAATTGGGCTGAGGTTGTGCGACTGGTTGCGCAGCTTCCGGCGCGCTCGGCCGACGTGAACTTTGCTTATGGCATGGCGTTAGCGCATCTGCAGCGCTGGGATGAAGCGCATGCGGCATTGCTCGCGGGCCATCGCGAATGTCCTCAGCAGGAGCGCTTCCCGGTAGAGCTTGCAGGCGTAGCGTTCGAGTTGAAGCACAACGCCGAAGCTGCCGGATGGCTGCGCGATGCTCTCCGCATAAATCCAGACGACGAATACGCAAACAGTTTTGCGGGAACCGTATATCTGCTGATGGGCAATGTCGAAGCTGCGCTGAAATATTGGAACCGCGTGCAGAAGCCGTACGTCGTGGTGACTCGGTTTGATTCGCAGCTGCGTGTGCAGCGGCTGATTTTGGATCGCGCGTTTGCGTTTTCTCCAGCGGCCGTGCTCAACCTTCGCGATTACCAGTCAACGCAGGCTCGGCTTGGCGCTCTCGGTATCTACAGTTCGTACAACATCGTGCTGAATGCACGCAACGATGAGAAGTTCGATGTGGATTTCCACGCGATCGAACGCTATGGTTTTGGTAGCAGCAGATTGCAGGCGCTGGTCTCAATGCTTAGCGGTACGCCCTACGAAACCGTGTACCCGGCCTATTACAACATCGGAGGCACCGCAACGAACATCGACTCATTGCTGCGCTGGGACTCACAGAAGCGAAGAGCGTGGGTGTCTGCAAGCGCGCCATTGCACGATTTGCCTCAGTGGCGCGGCACACTGCAACTCGATGTGCGCGATGAAAACTGGGCCATTCGCAACTCATTCACGGGTGTGGCGCCAGTGCTCGGCGCGTTCGATCTCGAACGACAATCCGCTTCTGCGTTTATCACCGGAATTCCAAGCGGGCGCGTGCAATGGACAGCGGGAGCGCAACTGGTGCATCGCAGTTTTCATGGCGTAGTGCGGGGCATCGCGCTGACTCAGGCATTGGTGGCGCCGGGATTCTCATTGAAGGCGCTCGGGTCGATCCAGAGCAAGGTCATTGATGTGCCGGAACGGCGCTTTACGGTGCTTGCTACTGGAAGCTCCGAGCTTGCACGCGAGTGGCCCACCGGGGGAGCTGCCGCGCCGCACTTATTTGGCAAGTTGCAGGCAGGCGCAACTGCGCACTGGTTCCCTCAGGCGGAGGGAGACCGCTACGAAGCACAGCAGCGCGTACGCGTCGGGCACATTTTTCAGAACGCGCCGATTGACGAGCTCTACCTGCTCGGAATGGAACGCGATACTGAGCTGTGGATGCGCGGGCACGTAGGCACGCGTGGCGGTAGAAAAGGGAGTTCGCCGATTGCGGACCGCTACTTTCTTGCGAACTCCGATTTTTACCGACGCGTCTACAGCAACGGACTGATCACAATCAAAGCCGGTCCGCTGCTCGACATTGCGCGTGCAAGCGCATTGGCCACGGATCTGGCATCGAGACGCTGGTATTTCGACGCCGGCGCGCAGGCGAAGCTCACGGTGCTGGGCACCAGCATCGTGTTCACATGGGGGCACGATATGCGCTCAGGCAGCAACGCGTTCTACGGGACCGCAGCTGCCCGCTGACTGCAAGACACACTTCGGCCCTGCTGCGGTTTCATCCAAATTTCAAAAATGCAATCAGGCGCAACCCGCATCGGCTCCGTGATCAACTACGGAGAAAGCGTTGCCGCTACTCAAATTGAAACGAACTTAGGAAGCCATCTTGAGCAGTTCCCGCTCAGCCTGCAGCCAATCCTGATCTGCATAACCATCCTGATAACCGCGCTGTTCCCAATAGAGCCGCGCCAGTCTTTCGATTTCCTCATGAGAGGGTTTCATCGAATGAGCCGGCTGGGTTACTTTCTCTTTTTTTGCGGCAGTCTTACGGGGCTTAGCCGGCGCTTTTGCTTTTTTGACTTTCTCTGTCATTAAAATATTTCCTCCGCTGAGGTTCGCCGCATCAAATGCGGCTCGTTATTAGAATACGAAAACTCCAGTCTTTATGCGATGGTTAATCGCACATCGCGAACCAAAGGTTTCAATTTGTGAAAGGGTGTTGAACTACGCCAGATGATTTGAGCGCATGTGCTTCGCGTCAGCGCTTACTTGCCCGGAAGTGCCCGTGCATGTTTGACTTGTTGCCTGTAGCAGGAAGGAAAAGTATGGAATACATTCTTGCGCTCGACCAGGGAACAACGAGTTCCCGCGCCATTCTCTTTGACAAGGCAGGCAAAATTGCCGCCACGGCGCAGCATGAGTTTCAGCAGTTCTACCCGCAGGCCGGCTGGGTAGAGCACGATCCGACTGAGATTCTGTCGAGCCAGTTTTCCTGTGCGGTTGAAGTTCTCGGGTAGCTGGGAGCGCGGCCTC
>Ga0157374_10005049_pt1 | contig 11068 bp, 9 predicted proteins | sample M25metaG_FD_115308 | JGI IMG/M metagenome (GOLD analysis project Ga0157374, IMG submission 115308) | Miscanthus rhizosphere microbial communities from Kellogg Biological Station, Michigan, USA - M2-5 metaG | ecosystem: Host-associated > Plants > Roots > Rhizosphere > Soil | place: USA: Michigan... | reverse complement strand
GGGAGACCGCGTCGGCCATGATGACGCTGCCGCCCACGGCTCACACCCCCTTGGCGAGCAGCTCGGTGAGCCGCTCCATCGAGTCGTTGATGCCGTGCGACATCCCGGAGGCCAGCGCGCCTTCGCGGGCCCGCACCGAGGGGAACACCGAGTGCCCCACCACCCGGGCCTTGCCGTCCACCTCCTCGATCCGCAGGATGTCGAGCTTGACCTCGTCCGGCACGCCCTCGTACTCGAAGGTCTGGATGATCAGCCGGTCCTTCTCCACGGTGTGGAAGACGCCGTGGAACCCGGCGCGCTGCTCGCCGAGGTGGCCGCCGTGGTGCACGTAGCGGTAGCGGCCGCCGGGGCGGGCGTCGTACTCCTCGATGTCGATCTCCAGATCGCGCGGGCCCAGCCACTGCGCGATCAGCTCCGGATCGGTGTACGCGCGGAACACCTGCGCCGGGGTGGCGTCGAAGACGCGGGTGACGTCCAGGAAGGGCGTGCCTTCGGGCGCCTCGATGGTCGTGGGGTTGGTGCTCATCGTTCTTCCTCCTCTTTCAGTGTTTCCAGGACTGCGTCGAGCTTGCGGAATCGGCTCTCGGCGGCGAGCCGGTAGCCGTCGATCCAGCTCGTCAGCCGCTCCAGGGCCGCGGGGTCCAGATGGCAGGGCCGGCGCTGGCCGTCGCGGCTGCGGGTGATCAGGCCGGCGTCCTCCAGGACCCCGATGTGCCGCGAGACCGCCTGCTTGGTGATGGGGAACAGGTCCGCCAGCTCGTTCACGGTGGCCTCGCCGCGGGACAGCCGCGCCACGATCGCGCGGCGCACCGGATCGCCCAGTGCGGTGAAGGCCCGGTCCAGCGCTTGCTCGTTGTCAACCACCGAAATCCCCCTGTGACGCAGCGTTAGTCAACCATCTCGTTAATCAACTGATGTGTTGACTATAAGGCGGTCCCTGACCGTGCGTCAATAACCCGGCGAACGTTGATGTGATCCAGGCGCTAGACTGAAGGGTGTCTAGCCAGACGGATGCTTCTGCACGCCCTGCCGCATCGGCGCCTTCCGTACCGATGCGCACTTGCGTGGGTTGCAGGGCAAAAGCGGCGAAGACGGAGCTGCTGCGTGTCGTGGCGGTCGAGGGCGCTGTCGTCCCCGACCTGCGCGGGCGGTCGCCCGGACGTGGAGCACACCTCCACCCCGATCCGGGATGCCTGGCCCTCGCCGAGAAGCGGCGGGCGTTCCCGCGGGCGCTGCGGGTCGACGGTCCGTTGGAAACAACGGCGGTCCGCGCGTTGTTGGAAAGCAGCTGACGCACCACATCCCTGCCCGCGTCCGGTGCGCGGGACAGAGAAGCCAGTACTAGTCGGAAGCAGGTCGAGTCAGGCGATGAGCACTCGATGAGCAGCAACACGCGATGAGTACGCCCATGCAGTAACCAGACGGCTTCGCGAACAGACGCGGGCCGAAGAAGGAGTGAAGTGGCCAAGGTCCGGGTCTATGAACTCGCCAAGGAACTCGGAGTAGAGAGCAAGGTCGTGATGGCCAAGCTCCAGGATCTGGGTGAGTTCGTCCGCTCGGCGTCCTCCACAGTGGAGGCGCCGGTCGTCCGCAAACTGATCGACAGCATCCAGCAAGGTGATTCCGGCGCGAAGAGCGGCGCCGGCAAGTCGGCTGCCTCCGCGCAGTCCGCGCCCGCCGCGAAGACCGCGGCGTCTTCCAGCGCACCGCGTCCCGGCGGTGCCCCCAAGCCCGGCCCGCGCCCCGGTCCGGTCGCGCCGAAGCCCGGCCCCGCGGTTCCCGCGCAGGCCCAGGCCGCGGCCGCGGCTGCCAGCCCGGCGGCTGAGGCCGCTCCGGCTCCGGCTCCGGCCGCGCCCGAGGCTCCGGCCACGCCGGCCCCGGCCGCCGCCGCTCCGCAGGCGCCCTCCCCGGCTCCGGCGCGTCCGGCCTCTCCGGGCCGTCCGGCCCAGGGGCAGGGCACCGGTGCCGGCGGGGCGATCCCGCCGCGCCAGGCCCCGTCCGCCGGCGGCAGCATCCCGGGCCGCCCGGGTCCGCGCCCCGGCACCCCCGGGCAGCGTCCCGGCGGCGAGCGCGACCGCGGCGACCGCAACGACCGCGGGGACCGCGGGGACCGCGGCCAGCGTCCGGCCACGGCCGGCGGCGCCCGTCCGGGTCCGGCCGGCGCCCAGCGTCCCGGCCAGGGCCAGGGCGGCCGTCCCGGCGCCCCGGCCCCGGGCCCGCGCCCGGCGGGGCCGCGTCCCGGCAACAACCCGTTCACGTCCTCCGGCTCGACCGGCATGCAGCAGCCCCCGCGGCCCGCGCCGCGTCCGGGCCCGCCGGCCGGTGCCACCGGCGGCGGCGACGGCGGCCCGCGTCCGGGCATGCCGCCGCGTCCCGGCGGCGTCCCCGGCGCCCCGCGCCCGAACCCGGGCATGATGCCCGGCCGCGCCGCGCCGCGTCCCGGCGCCGGCCAGGGCCGCCCCGGCGGTCCGCGTCCCGGTGCCCCGGCCGGCGGTCCCGGCGGCCGCTCCGGCGGTCCGCGCCCCGGCGCTCCGGCCGGCGGTCCCGGCGCCCGTCCCGGCGGCGGTGGCGGTGGCGGCGGTTACGGCGCCCCGCGTCCCGGCGGCGGTGCTCCCGGCGGCGGTGGCGGCGGCTACGGCGGCCGTCCCGGCGGCGGTGGCGGCTACGGCCGCGGCGGCCGCGCAGGCGGCGGCGGTACCGCCGGTGCCTTCGGCCGTCCCGGCGGTCGTCCGGGCCGCGGTCGCAAGTCGAAGAAGCAGCGGCGTCAAGAGTTCGACAACATGCAGGCGCCGTCGCTCGGCGGCGCGATGCTCCCTCGCGGCAACGGGCAGACCATCCGGCTGCCCCGCGGCGCCTCGCTGACCGACTTCGCCGAGCGCATCAACGCCAACCCGGCGTCCCTGGTGCAGGTGATGTTCCACCTCGGTGAGATGGTGACGGCGACCCAGTCGGTCTCCGACGACGTCTTCGAACTGCTCGGCCAGGAGCTCGGCTTCACCGTGCAGATCGTCTCGCCGGAGGAGGAGGACCGCGTCCTGCTGGAGTCCTTCGACATCGAGTTCGGCGAGAACGAGGGCGGCGAGGACGACCTCCGGGTGCGTCCGCCGGTCGTGACCGTCATGGGCCACGTCGACCACGGCAAGACGCGTCTGCTGGACGCCATCCGCAAGACCAACGTCATCGAGGGCGAGGCCGGCGGCATCACCCAGCACATCGGCGCCTACCAGGTGGTCGCCGACGTCGCGGGCAACGAGCGGGCCATCACCTTCATCGACACCCCGGGCCACGAGGCGTTCACCGCCATGCGCGCCCGCGGTGCCAAGGCGACGGACATCGCGATCCTGGTGGTCGCGGCCGACGACGGCGTCATGCCCCAGACGATCGAGGCCCTGAACCACGCGCAGGCGGCCGACGTGCCGATCGTGGTCGCGGTCAACAAGATCGACAAGGAGGGCGCCGACCCGACGAAGGTGCGCGGCCAGCTCACCGAGTACGGGCTGGTGGCCGAGGAGTACGGCGGCGAGACCATGTTCGTCGACATCTCCGCGCGCGAGGGCCTGAACATCGACCAGCTGCTGGAGGCGGTCGTGCTGACCGCCGACGCCTCGCTGGACCTGCGGGCCAACCCGGACATGGACGCCCAGGGCGTGGCGATCGAGGCCAACCTCGACCGCGGCCGCGGCGCCGTGGCCACGGTGCTGGTGCAGCGCGGCACGCTGCGCGTCGGCGACTCCATGGTCGTCGGCGACGCCTACGGCCGGGTGCGCGCCATGATGGACGAGAACGGCGAGAGCGTCGCCGAGGCCGGACCCTCGCGTCCGGTCCAGGTGCTCGGTCTCACCAGCGTCCCGGGCGCCGGCGACACCTTCCTGGTGGTCGAGGAGGACCGCGTGGCCCGGCAGATCGCCGAGCGCCGCGCGACCCGCGAGCGGAACGCGGCCATGGCCCGCTCCCGCAAGCGCGTCTCGATCGAGGACTGGGAGCGCGTCATCAAGGCCGTCGAGGTCCAGCAGTTCAACCTCATCATCAAGGGCGACGGCTCCGGTTCGGTGGAGGCCCTGGAGGACGCGCTGCTCAAGCTGGACGTCGGCGACGAGGTCGACCTGCGCGTCGTGCACCGCGGCGTGGGTTCCATCACCGAGTCCGACGTGGACCTGGCGATGGCCTCCGACGCGGTCATCCTGGGCTTCAACGTCCGTCCCGACGGCCGGGCGAAGACCAAGGCCGACCGCGAGGGCGTCGAGATCCGCTTCTACTCGGTCATCTACCAGGCGATCGAGGAGATCGAGGCGGCCCTGAAGGGCATGCTGAAGCCGGAGTTCGAGGAAGTGCAGCTCGGCACCGCCGAGATCCGCGCGATCTTCCGCTCCAGCAAGATCGGCAACATCGCCGGCTGCATGGTCCAGGACGGCGTCATCAAGCGGAACTCCAAGGCGCGCCTGATCCGCGGCGGGTCCGTCGTCGCCGACAACCTCACGATCGTGGGGCTGCGGCGGGAGAAGGACGACGCCACCGAGGTCCGCGAGGGCTTCGAGTGCGGTATCAACCTCGGGTCGTACAACGACATCAAGGAAGGCGACATCATCGAGACCTTCGAGATGCGTGAGAAGCCGCGCGTCTAGCCGGTCGTGATGGAAATGGGGCGGCCCATCCGGGCCGCCCCAACTACTCTCTACTTAAGAAGAAGTAGAGCCTCATCCCCTGGGCCGGGTTGGCCCTGATGTCCAGTGTTCGTGGGGACGATGACCCTCGACATCCTCCTCGGCGACGTGCATTCGCTGAAGGAGAAGCGCGGGATCGTGAAGCCGATCCTGGCCGAGTTGGACAAGCGCGCCGGTGTCGGCGCGGCCGAGACCGGCTACTTGGACCTCCACCGCCGCGCCGAGATCGGCGTCGCGGTGGTCGCGGCCACCGCCGCACGAGTGAATGAAGTCCTGGACGATCTCGAGGGCGCCGTGGCGTGGCGCCCGGAGATCGCGCTGCTCAGCGCGCGCAGACGGCTGCGCAGCGACGAGGACGACTAGGAATCCGAGCTAGAAGGAGTGAGTTCGCATGGCGAACAACGGAACGCGCGCCGCGAAGCTGGCCGACCGGATCCGGGTGATCGTCGCCGAGACCCTCAAAAACCGGGTCAAGGACCCCCGGCTCGGATTCGTCACCATCACCGACGTCCGCATCACCGGCGATCTGCGCGACGCGACGGTGTTCTACACCGTCTACGGCAGCGAGGAGGAGCGGGCGGAGTCCGCGGCGGCGCTGGAGTCGGCCAAGGGCATCCTGCGCACCGAGGTGGGGCGGCAGACCGGCGTGAAGCACACGCCGTCGCTGACCTTCATCGCCGACGCCATCCCCGAGGGCGCCCGGCAGATCGAGGACCTGCTGGCCAAGGTCGCGGTGTCGGACGCGGCGGTCCGCGACGCGGCCGCCACGGCGACCTACGCCGGCGAGGCGGACCCCTACCGGGCCCCGCGCGCCGAGGACGACTTCGACGACGAGGACGAGGACGCCTGAGCCGGTGGGCAAGCGCACGAAGGCCGACGACGGCCCCGGCGGCCTGGTGATCGTCGACAAGCCGGCCGGCTGGACCTCGCACGACGTGGTGGGCCGGGTGCGCCGCTTGGCGCGCACCCGGCGCGTCGGCCACGCCGGCACGCTGGACCCGATGGCCACCGGCGTGCTCGTGGTGGGCGTGGAGAAGACCACGCGGCTGCTGGGCCACCTGGCCCTGACCCGCAAGACCTACGAGACCACCATCCGCCTGGGCCGGAGCACGATCACCGACGACGCCGAGGGCGAGGTGACCGATAGCGCCGACGCCTCGAACGTGTCAGATGACATGATCCGTGGCGGGATTCCGTCGTTCACCGGCGAGATCATGCAGCGCCCGTCGGCGGTCTCGGCCATCAAGGTGGACGGGGTCCGCTCCTACAAGCGGGTGCGCGAGGGCGAGACGGTGGAGCTGGCCGCGCGGCCGGTGACGATCCACCGCTTCGAGGTCCACGGCATCCGACGCGAAGGCGCGCTCATCGACGTCGACGCGACCGTCGAGTGTTCCTCGGGCACGTATATCCGGGCCCTGGCGCGCGACCTCGGCACCCTGCTCGGCGTCGGCGGGCATCTCACGATGCTGCGGCGCACCGCGGTCGGGCCCTACGGCCTGGACCTGGCGCGGCCGCTGGCCGAGCTGACCGAGCTGGTGGACGGCGGCGGCGAGCTGCCGGTGGTGCCGCTGGACGCCGCCGCGCGGGCGGCGTTCCCGGCGCGGGAGCTCACCGAGGAGGAGGCCGGCGCCGTGGCGCACGGCGGCTTCCTGGCGGCCTCCGAACGGTCCGGGGAGCCGGTGGCGGTGTTCGGCCCGGACGGGCGGTTCCTGGCGCTGTACGAGGATCTGCCGAGCGGCAAGAAGGCGAAGCCGGTCGCGGTCTTCGTGTGAGATCCGGCCTGAGCCGGCCCGGCCCGAAGTCCTAGGACCGAGACCGTGCCGGGGACCGATTGCGCGCCGACGGGTCCCGGATGGCACTCTTGTGTGTCGGCAGACTCTTCCAACCCCAAGGCAGGCACCCCCGTGGAACGCTGGCACGGCACCGCCGAGGTCCCCCAGGACTTCGGCCCCTCGGTCGTCACGATCGGCGTCTTCGACGGCGTCCACCGCGGCCACCGCGAGGTGGTCCGCACGGCCGTCGCCAAGGGCCGCGAGCTCGGCGTGCCGACCGTGGTGCTCACCTTCGACCCGCACCCCAGCGAGATCGTGCGACCGGGCAGCCACCCGCCGCTGCTGACCACCCAGCGCCACCGCGCCGAACTGCTGGCCTCCGAGGGCGTGGACGCGGTGCTGGTGCTGCCGTTCAGCCTGGAGGTCTCGCGCTGGGCGGCGGCGTAGTACATCGCCTCGGTGCTGGTCGAGGCCCTGCACGCGCGGGCCGTCGTGGTCGGTGCGAACTTCCGCTTCGGGCACCGGGCCGCCGGCGACGTCGCGGCGCTGCAGGAGGCCGGCGCGCGCGACGGCTTCGAGGTCGTGCCGGTGCACCTGATGGGCCCGGAGGGGGAGAGCGCGGACAACCGCTTCTCCTCCACCCGCGTGCGGGCCCTGATCGCCGAGGGCGCCGTCGCCGAGGCCCAGGACCTGCTCGGCCGGCCGCACCGGGTCGAGGGCGTGGTGGTGCGGGGGGACCAGCGCGGCCGCGAGCTCGGCTATCCGACGGCGAACGTCGAGACCGTGCCCTTCGCCGCGGTCCCGACCGACGGCGTGTACGCGGGCTGGCTGATCACCGACGTGGACAAGCCCGAGAAGTCCGTCCGGCACCCCGCCGCGATCTCCATCGGCACCAACCCGACCTTCGATGGCGTCGACCGGCGCGTCGAGGCGTACGCCCTGGACCGCGACGACCTGGACCTGTACGGCACGCACGTCGCCGTGGAGTTCGCCGCGCGCATCCGCGACACGCTGAAGTTCGACTCGGTCGAGGCCCTGCTGGACCGGATGGCCGGCGACTGCAAGGTCGCACGCGAGATCACCGACGCCGGCTGAGGCGTTCCTCACACCGGGTGCGGCCCAGGTCACAGGGCCGGCACCCGGGGAATACGGGTGTCCCCCGGCCGGTTGTACGGCGTGAACCCCCAAGGGTCCGACCACGTTGTCGAGGGGACAGGAATGACTTTGGCACTGAAGCAGCGCCGTCCGGCAGTCAAGATCGATTTGTCGGCGGCGACGCCTTGGATAAGCTCTTCGGGTACCCCCGAGGAGGTGAGGACGGTCGCCGTGACCGCTGACGACGCACGTGGCGAGGCCGTCATCGCCGAGGCCGTGTCACCCGAGAAGGCCGTGCAGCTCGCCGAGGGCGAGGCCGCCGGCGCGCCCCGCGTGGACCCCGGCGAGTCCGAGGACGCCCGCAACGAGCGCTTCGAGCGCGACGCCCTCGTCTACCTGGACCAGCTCTACCCGGCCGCGCTGCGCATGACGCGCAACCCGGCCGACGCCGAGGACCTGATCCAGGAGACCTTCGCCAAGGCCTTCGCCTCCTTCCACCAGTTCCGCGAGGGCACCAACCTCAAGGCCTGGCTGTACCGGATCCTCACGAACACGTTCATCAACAGCTACCGCAAGAAGCAGCGCGAGCCCCAGGTCAGCCCGACCGAGGAGATCGAGGACTGGCAGCTGGCCCGGGCCGAGTCGCACAGCTCGGCGGGTCTGCCCTCGGCCGAGACGGTGGCGCTGGACCACCTGCCGGACTCCGACGTCAAGGAGGCCCTGCAGGCGATCGGCGAGGAGTTCCGCATCGCGGTCTACCTGGCCGACGTCGAGGGCTTCGCCTACAAGGAGATCGCCGACATCATGGGCACGCCGATCGGCACCGTGATGTCGCGGTTGCACCGCGGGCGCCGGCAGCTCCGTGCGATGCTTGAGGACTACGCGCGGGAGCGCGGCCTGGTGGCCGCCGCGTCGGAAGGGAACTGAAGCGCCATGAGCTGCGGCCGGCCGCACGAGACGCCGTGCACCGAGGTCCTCGACCACCTCTACGAGTACATCGACAACGAGATGCCCGATGAGGACTGCGCGGCGGTAAAGCGCCACCTGGACGAGTGTCAGCCCTGTCTGGAGAAGTACGGGCTGGACGCGATGGTGAAGAAGCTCGTGCAGCGCTGCTGCGGGTGCGACGAGCCGCCGGTCGACCTGCGCGACAAGGTCCTGGCCCGGATCCGGCAGGTGCGCGGCGAGGTCGCCGTGGGCGGCGCGGGAGAATAACACAACGAAAACGGCCCGGGGGCGCACTGTGCGTGCACCCCCGGCGCGTTCCGGTCGGATCCACTCGGAAGAGTGGATCTTTTCTTGACTGAGGGCCGATTTTCCTTTGTACTCGTACGTGCTTTGATCCATTCCCGCGGTCTGACCCACGGCCGCGGACAAGTCGGGAAGACGGTGGTCGACGATGGTGGCGTTGATTGGTGGCGGGCTCGGGTCCTGACCCCGACCGCGTGACCTGACCCCACAGGCCGGCGCCGCCCCATGCGTCGGCCTGTGGACCCACCGGGCGTTTCGTGACAGGGTTTTGCGTTGACCGGTGCTGACGCGCTCCCTGCGCGGACTAGAGGATGACCGATGCCGTTCTCCGTGCGGTGCTACATCTTCGGCTTGGTGGCGGTGGCCGTCTCGGTCGTCGCCACATTGCCGTTGTCCAGGACCGACCCGTACCTGCTGCTGGCGCTGTGCGTGCTGGTGGTGGCCGCGGAGCGGCTCTCGCGCGTGTCGATCGGCACCTCGGGCTGGACCATGTCGGTCTCCCTGGTTGTGACTCTTATCACCGTGCTGGTCCTGGCCCCGCCGGCGGCCGCTCTGGTCGGTCTGGTCACCTCGCTGACCCTGCCCCGCCTGCAGACCTGGACCTGGACCAAGCAGATCGTCAACAGCGCGATGATGAGCCTGGTCCCGGCCTTCGGGGCGGCCGTGTGCTACCTGGCCGGCGGGCACGCCCCGGAGCACTTCCTGAACTTCCCGGAGTTCCTGTGGCCGGTCGCGGCCGCGGTCACCACCTGTCTGGTCGCCAATGCCCTGATCATCGCCGGCTACGTCGGGCTGGCCACGCACGTCCGCTTCGTGGACGGCCTGCGCGGCGACATCCGGCGCGCGACGATGCCGTACTACTCCTCGGCCGTGCTGGCGCTGATCTTCCTGTCGCTGTGGAAGGACATCGGCTGGTACACCGCCCCGCTGGTGGTGGTGCCGATGTACATCGCGCACTGGAGCCTGTCGCAGTACGCGAAGGAGGGTGCGGCGCACGAGGGCACCATCGCCGCGCTGGTGCAGGCCGTGGAGATCAAGGACTCGTACACGCGCGGCCACAGCGAGCGCGTGGCCCGCGGCGCGGGGATGCTCGCCGAGCAGCTGAAGATGCCGCAGGACCGCCTGGCGATGCTCCGCTTCGCCGGGCTGCTGCACGACATCGGCAAGCTCGGCGTCCCCACGCGCCTGCTCACCAGCACCGGCGGCCTGACCGAGGAGGAGTTCAAGCTGCTGTGCATGCACCCCAACCACGGGGTGGCCGTGCTGCGCGACATCCGCTTCCTGACCGAGGTCTACGAAGGGGTGCTCTACCACCACGAGCGCCTCGACGGCCGCGGCTACCCGACCGGCAAGTCCGGTGACGAGATCCCGGAGTTCGCCCGCATCATCGGCGTCGCCGACGCCTTCGACGCGATGACCTCCACCCGCTCCTACCGCGCGGCCCGCTCGGTCGAGGAGGCGGTGGCCGAACTGCGCCGCGGTGCGGGCACGCAGTTCGACCCGGACCTGGTGCGCGCCTTCGAGGCCGCCCTGGAGATCGCCGAGCGGAACGGCCAGCCCTGGGTGCCCACGGAGCTGGCGCCGGTGGAGCCCCAGCAGGACGACGAGACCACCGCCGCGGCGGTCGGCCCGTGGCCGCTGCCCAAGCGGGTGCCGGGCTTCTCCTTCGCCGACCACGACGACCCCTTCGTGCCGGCGGAGTGGTTCCCCGACTGGTACCCGAGCTGGCTGGCGCCCGGCGGGGAGCCGGGCCAGGGCGGGATCCCGGGCCAGCGCACGGGCGAGCAGGAAGCGCCGCCGGCCGCCGAGGCGGACCTCGACGACGGATGGTCGGAGCGGATGTACTCGGCCGTGGTGCGCGAGGCCGGACCGGAGCCCGATGAGGGGTGGTCGTGGGACGGCGAGGGGGCCGAGGGCGAGGCTGAGGCTGAGGAGAGCTCTGAGACCGGGGCTCACACCGAGCCCGAGGAGAGCTCTGAGGCCGAGGCTGAGGCTCAGGTCGAGGTGGGGGCCGAGCCAGAACTCGAACCTGCACCTGAACCCGAACCCGCTCTCGACCTCGAATCGGACCTCGAATCGGCCCCCGAATCGGAGCCGGAGCCCGAACCCGCGCGTGGGCTCCAGGGCGATGCCGAGCCCGCGGACGCCTCCGAAGAATCCGAAGCGGCGTCCACCCGCTGGCCGGTGGACCCGGGCCTGCACGGCGCTCCCCGGGGCTCGATGCGGGTCCGCAGCGCGACCCCGGCCGCCGCCCCCGATCCGCGCGGCCCGGCCGGCGTACCCGCCCCG
>Ga0157374_10005048_pt1 | contig 11069 bp, 8 predicted proteins | sample M25metaG_FD_115308 | JGI IMG/M metagenome (GOLD analysis project Ga0157374, IMG submission 115308) | Miscanthus rhizosphere microbial communities from Kellogg Biological Station, Michigan, USA - M2-5 metaG | ecosystem: Host-associated > Plants > Roots > Rhizosphere > Soil | place: USA: Michigan... | reverse complement strand
TTAGGAACCGTTTCTTTACAATGGCTGCAGGTAGGGTCCCAGAAACAGATCACAACAAAATCGCTTTTTATATTATGCAGGGGCGAGGGCCTGTCGAGGGTATCAACCAGGTCCAATGGCGCCGCCGGTTGCCCAATCAGGTTAGCCATCATGCTGTAAGCCCTTTTGAAAGTAAAATCTTTATACTGTTGAGTAAAGAAGTCAGCCTGACCGGTATTGATGTATTTTTCAAACAGGTGAACAAATACGGCATCCTGCCCCATATATTCAGGATTAATGTATTTCTGTACAAAATGCACCATCAGGAATTTAAACATTTCGGTGCTGCTTCTAGAATACAGTAACATATGGTCTACTTCCGCAATAATTGAATCGGGGTTCGGCACTACCAGTTCTTTATAATATTTCTCCAGTTTTGCTTCAAAGAATGGGGTTCGCACCAGTCTGCCGTCATTGAAGGAAACGCCATCCCAGTAATGTGCTTTAAAAAATCTGTATGCGTACAGGGAGTCATATTTGCCGCCGGGTTGTTTGGCCGCCGGTGGTATCACCGGTTCTTTCATTGCCTGAAACAGGACCGTTAAAAATGAACTGGGATTTTTAGCCACCATGCTATCCCGGTACAATTGCATTTTATCGGTTAACCATTTTAACCGGGTTTTCAGCTTCGTAGAATCTTTTGCAGTCTTTGCCGCCTTTAATTCGGTGCTGGTTTTATTGATCTCGTTGCCTATCTGGTTGGTGAACCGGGTATACAAATGGAAGAGGTTGTTTTCCTGCGAACCCGTAAAAACTACATTATTCGGCAGACTTGCCGAGTCGGCTGAGATAGAAAACTGTTGTTGTTTATCTATCAACAGTTCAAACAGGATCTCTTTACGGGGAGAAACAATAAAGTAAATACCGCCTTGCAACGGTTCCTTTCCGGAAAACACGCCTTTGCCATTCTCATCCAGCATGGTGGAATCGGCCAGGGCTTTTAACCTGCCATAATAATAACCCAGATAAACGTAGGTGTTCTTATAAGGCTTTAGTGTAATAGGAATGTTATAACCCGACTGTGCCTCAGCTACTAACGTACAGCTTATCAACAGGATAGCCAGCGATAAAAGTCTTTTCATAGTGTTGCAATAACAGAAAAATACCTGAATTATTGAAAATTAAAACGCTTAAGTTGTTAAAACCTTGCAAAGGTAATGGGATATACATGTTAACATAGTTGAAAATTTAGATAGCTTGTAGTAACGCCCCCTAATTGGCTGCGATAGGCTATTTTTGTGTTATAATATTTACTGATGAAACTTAGCCATCTTGCAGAAACTTTAATCGGGTCGGAGATTGTAAAACTGGGCGGCGAAATACGCGATAAGATCCGTGCCGGAGAAAGGATTTATAACTTTACCGTTGGCGATTTTGATCCTGCCATATTCCCTATTCCCAAAGAACTGGAAGAAGAGATCATTAAGGCCTACCGGGAACATTTCACCAATTACCCCGCCGGAGATGGGAATCTCGATCTGCGGGAGGCCATTGCCCACCTTTTGAAAGAACGGGAACAGCTCAGCTATAAACCTGCCGAAATACTGGTAGCTTCAGGCGGCCGGCCGCTTATTTATTCTTTATACCGCGCCGTTTGCGATAAGGAAGATAAAGTTATTTATGCGGTTCCTTCGTGGAACAATAACCATTATACGCACTTTATAGGGGCAGAGCATGTGGTAATTGAAGCCCGGGCCGAAAATAACTTTATGCCCATTGCCAAAGACATTAAACCTCATTTAAAGGGCGCCAGCTTACTGGCTTTGTGCTCGCCGCAAAACCCCACGGGTACTACTTTTACCAAACACGACCTGGAAGCAATCTGTGATATGGTTTTGGAAGAAAACAGCCGCCGGGGCGCTGAGGAGAAAAAGTTGTATGTAATGTACGATCAAATGTACTGGCAGCTCACCTATGGCGATATTGAACACTATAATCCTGTATCACTCAGGCCAGCCATGAAAGAGTATACGGTCTTTATTGATGCCATCAGTAAGTGTTTTGCTGCTACCGGCGTGCGTGTAGGCTGGGCATTTGGTCCACAGGTTATCCGCGATAAAATGAATGCTATTTTAAGCCACCTGGGTGCCTGGGCCCCCATGGCTGAACAAAAAGCCTGTGCCCGTTTCCTGTACAATAACGAAGCCATCGATAATTACCTGAAGCATTTTAAAGGGGAGGCAGAAGTGCGTTTGCGGAATATTTACAATGGCTTACAGCAATTGAAAAAAGAAGGTTTTTCTGTTGACGCCATTGCGCCTCAGGCTGCCATTTACCTTACTATAAAAATTGACCTGGTTGGTAAAAAAACAGCCAGTGGCAATGTACTCACTCAACAAAGCGATGTTACCGCATACTTGTTGAACGAAGCAAAGCTGGCCGTGGTGCCATTTTATGCGTTTGGGGCCGACCGTTCGTCGCCCTGGTACCGCTTAAGCATAGGTACCTGCAAAAAAGAGGAGATCGGCGAAATGATAGATCAGCTACGAAATGCCCTTCAGCAATTACATTAAACAGCTATAAAAGCAAAAGCGAGATAAAGGGTTTCCTCTATCTCGCTTTTTTATTATAAGTAAAACCAGCTAATTTTTGTTGCAGATAAATACAAAAGGCTTCAAAGTATCTTTTTCGATGATCTTTTGTAACTGGGCCTTTTTTGTAAGAATGCGGTATTTCTGCAAATCGAAAACTTCATGCGCCAGGCAAAAGCTTTCCAGTGTTTCAAAATCCCCTAATAGCGTATTCAACTGCTGAAGCTCATATTGCATGGCTTCCTGGTTTGTATAGGCTTCCTTTACCAGAATTAGCAAATCGCGATTAGAGTTTTTCATTTCACATCGGCTTTAATAACCTACAAATCCTCTGTTTAAACCACAGCCGCATTTTTTGGACGAACCGCCACCTGCGATGCGATTACCTGAACTACAGCTGGCCATAACCAAGCTAACTAACAATACAATTATTACGGAATAACTTACTTTCTTCATATAATTGGTTCTTACTAAATTAAACTATTTTACGAACAAATTAGTACTTCAGTTTGGCCGAATTAAACAATTTTAACATCCCGCAGCAAAAACCCATGGTACTATTATCGCCACTCGATTGGGGGTTAGGCCATACCACCCGGTGCATACCCATCATTCAGGAATTGCTGATTCAAGGCTGTTCAGTTATTATTGCCTGTAACTCAACGCAAAAAGCGTTATTGAGCCGGGAGTTTCCCGGGCTCACCTATGTGCATTTGGCAGGCTATAATTTGAAATACGGCAAAAAGAGGTGGGGTACCATAGTCCGGATCATCCTCCAGACTCCAAAAATATTGATCCGAATCAATAACGAAAAGAACTGGTTAAATATTTTCCTGAAATCGCAACGGGTAGACTGCATCATATCTGATAACCGGTTCGGTTTGTACGCCCGCAATATTCCATCTGTTTTTATTACGCATCAGTTGTATATAAAAACCGGATTAGGGAAACCAGCCGATCGCCTGGTTCAATGGCTAAACTATCGTCGCATAAACCGGTTTACTACCTGCTGGGTACCTGACCGCAAGGGCACAAAAACAATGGCGGGCAAACTCTCGAACCCTGAGCAACTACCAGCAATACCTTTACAGTACCTGGGCGGACTTAGTCGGTTTAAAGCCTGCTCCACTACAACCAGCCCCATTCAATTGCTGATCATTCTTTCGGGGCCTGAACCGCAACGAAGTATTTTTGAAAACCTTTTACTGAAGCAACTGGAACCGCAACCGGGAAAAACAGTATTGGTAAGAGGATTACCAAAGGAAGGAGAGAGCGTGCAGGTAAAAAACAATATTACTATCTACAACCATGCACCCGCCGGCTTGCTGAATGAATTGATGTGTAATGCTGAGTGGGTGATTAGCCGTTCGGGTTACACCACGGTGATGGACCTGTTAAAGCTGGGTAAGAAAAGTATTTTAGTACCTACACCGGGGCAGGCAGAACAGGAGTATGTAGCCGCTCACCTGCAAAAAGAACAGCTGGCTTATACCGTTTCACAGGGGCAGTTCAACTTACAAAAAGCATTAGCAGGGGCTAACGAATTCCCCTACCAGGTAAGCCCCTGGCCAATGGAAGACTATAAAAAAGCAATCAAAGAATCGATCGATCAGATCCTTAAATCGCCTTCGGATAATCAAAGAACCAGTACTCCTTCTTCGCATCCTTAAAATCCTTCCAATCTTTTATATCAACATTAATAGCAAAAATGGCGCAGGTAGGCATATCGTCGATCCTGACATCGGTTAACTCATTGGCAAATTCGGTTATGCCGGGATTATGCGCAAAGACGGCAATTGTGTTTGCCGATGCGGGCGCTTTGGCTATGGCGTCATAAAACGCATCGGGACCAGCCAGGTACAACTCAGGTACCAGGATGATGTCCTCTTTCTCACCACCATATTCTTTAATGAACAGCGAAGCGGTTTTACGGGCTCTTTTAGCGGAGCTTGCAATAAAGGCGTCGATCTTTACTTTTCGGTCCTGCAACCGGGCAGCCATTTTAGGCGCATCTTCTTTTCCCCGGTCATTTAATGGACGATCAAAATCCTCTACGCCGGGTTGGTCCCAACTGCTTTTTGCGTGCCGAATGATTATTAGTGACTTCATAAAATAATAATAGGGGGATAAATCCCCCTAAAAATAATGAGTTCGATCAAAGGAATCAGAAATTTAACAGGAGTTCTGTTATTAAAATTGGTTCCCCATAGGAAGCTAAACGGTCGGCAAGTGCATTTGCCGCAAATACTTTGCCAAATGCACTTACCGACCGCGGAAAAATACGATTAGTTAGGTGTATTATAATACCAATAGCTATGAGGGGAATTACAGTCCGCTCGAATTGATATAGTTAATCAGCGATGCTGTATTTTTTACCTTTAGTTTCTTCAGAATGTTGTGGCGGTGAACTTCAACGGTTTTAATAGAGATAGCCAACTTATCTGCTATTTCCTTTGACGATAACCCGTTGCGAATAAGATTTATCACTTCTATTTCGCGTTCTGAAAGTTGGTTTAAACCATCTCCACCTTCTTCTTCATTCATCATTTGCTCACTCAGGATGTTCTTCACTTCCTGGCAGATGTACACATTGCCAGCGGTTACCTGGTGAATAGCATCGAGCATTTCCTTCCGGGGAGAATTCTTGGTTACATAACCACGGGCGCCCAGCCGCAGCATCTTTTTTGCATACGCAGGTTGCGAGTGCATTGACACAGCAATAACTTTTGAACCGGGCGAAAGTTTACGGATCATTTTTAAAATGTCAAACCCATTCAACGGGGACATGTTAATGTCGAGCAGCACGATGTTTGGACGCTTGTCCCGTGCAATTTCAATGGCTCGTTGACCATCCCCTAGTTCAGCAATAACTTCCAGCTCTTCGTTCCTTCCCAACAAATACGACCAGGTTTCGCGGATCAAGGTGTGATCATCAACAATCATGATGGTAATTTTACTCATACGAATTTTTTTTCAGTAGTGTGTGAATGAGCTAATAATCTGCACAGTCGGCATACAAAACAGGCACCAGGTCTGTTTCAGTACCTATGTACAACTACTAATGATGAGCTTATACCTTAGTTTTCCGGGGGGTACTGAAGAGGTTACATATATTCCCGTACCTGATATTAAGCATTTTTTCTGATATACGCAAATACCAAATTAAATATGCATTAATAACGGTATAGTTTTCAATCTAATAGATTTTTAATACCCTCTTACGTTTTTACCCTCCATATAGTTAATAAAAGCCTTATTTACCACCCGGTTGCCGCCAGGGGTCGGGTAATTACCGGTAAAATACCAGTCGCCTGTATTGGTTGGACACGCTTGGTGAAGGGATTCAATTGTCTGAAAAATTACTTCAACCGGGATTTCAAGCCCCTTGGGAGTAATTAATTCAGCAACTTTATTTGAGATCTGTTCGGTTGTGAATGGTTTATAAACGTTCTGAACCACGTTTTCCGTATGTAGCTGGTCTAAACGTTGCAATTCTTTACATCTTTCGTACAATTCCGTCAGGCAATTTTCCTTGCCCTGCTCTTTCATTAATTCCGTAGCCGCTTTGAAGGCAATAAAATCGCCCAGCTTACTCATATCAATACCATAGCAATCGGGATAGCGAATCTGAGGCGCCGAAGAAACCACAATGATCTTTTTCGGCTCCAGCCTGGCCAGCATACGCACGATGCTTTCTTTAAGGGTTGTACCCCTTACGATAGAATCATCAATCACCACCAATGTATCAACACCCTTTTCCACCGTTCCGTAGGTAACGTCGTAAACGTGCTGTACCATTTCATTACGGCTTACATCTTCCGTAATAAATGTACGCATCTTAACATCCTTAATAGCAATCTTCTCAATCCGTATTTTACGGTTGATCATTTCAGACAACTTCTCCTCGGTAAAATCCTTACCCCACGAAAGTATACGCTCAATTTTTACCTTCTTTAAATAATCATCCAGACCTTTCCATAACCCATAAAAGGCTACTTCGGCCGTATTGGGAATAAATGAGAAAATAGTATGCTTAAGATCGTGGTCAATTGCCTCCAGAATATGGGGGCTTAAATTATAACCCAGCTGTTTCCGTTCGCCGTAGATCTTTTCATCACTTCCGCGCGAAAAGTAAATGCGCTCAAAGCTACAGGCCTTGCGTTCTTTGGCTGGTACTACCTTGTCGATAGTGAACTCGCCATTGGCTTTTACCACCAGGCCCATACCAGGCATCAGTTCCTTCACCTCATTTTCGCCAACATTGAACACGGTACGGATGGCAGACCGCTCTGAAGCGGCTACAATTACATCTTCATCAATATAATAGTACGCAGGACGAATACCATGCGCATCCCTGAATACAAATGAATCGCCATTACCCAGCAAACCACCAACCGTAAAACCACCATCGAACAGGGGTACTGCTTTACGCAATACGCCCAGTACATCCAGGTCGCTCTGTGAATGTTCATCGCCTTTAACCAGGAAATGATGGATCACTTCCATCATAGCTGCCAGGTCGCTTTGTTTTTGAAACTCGCCTGGTTCAATGTTGATGAGGTTAAACAGCTCATCGGTGTTTACCAGGTTAAAGTTACCAGCCAGCGCCAAGTTACGGGCGGGAATGGTGTTGCGTTTTATAAATGGATGACAGAATTCAGCGTTGTTCTTTCCCTGAGTGCCGTAGCGCAGGTGCCCCAGCAGCAATTCGCCAAGGAATGAAATATGCCCCTTCATTAAGCCAGGGTGCTTCATTATATCGGGCTGGTATTTTTCCAGCTCTTTCACTTCTGCACTTACTTTGCTAAAAATGTCTGCAATTGGTTGATTTGCAGCGCTTCTAATCCGGGAAAGAAAAGGGTAACCAGGTTCCACATTCAGTTTCACAGCGGCCAAACCAGCGCCATCCTGGCCTCGGTTGTGTTGTTTTTCCATGAGTAGGTACAGCTTGTTAAGGCCCCACATTACTGTACCGTATTGTTGTAAATAGTAGGAGAACGGCTTTCTTAAACGGATGAATGCCAAACCGCATTCATGCTTTATTGCATCACTCATGTATTACTCCCGATTATAAAAAGAAAGCGCAAAGCTACGAGTAATTAAGGAAAAGAAGAAATGTGAGGGAGAGTGGAAGTGTTAGAGAAAAATGAAAAAAACCCCCAGTCTTCATAGGTATGGGGGTTGTTCCTCATCAGGACATTGGATCAATATCTGCGCCGGTTTGTTTTTTAATTTAAACGGGCATTGGACGGTTCGGCTTTCACTAGGATCTGGATTACGGACGTTGGATTTTGATTGTTTTACTATAGATATTGGTCACACAAACATCTTATTTTTTCTGAAAGAATTCACAAATTATTCAATGTCTTTTAAACACTTAATGAATTTTCTCAGCCGGAAATAAAGGTTTACCCCTAGACCATTGATGCAAATCCCCCAAATTGGTGATTAATTGTCCCTTATATTCTTACTACTAAATATTAGTTACACCCTATATATAATTGTGCATTGTACACAATTACATACTGGTAGCTACATTATTAATAAAATTCACCAGCGAAGCCGAATTTTTCAGTTTCAGCTTTTTCAGAATATTATGCCGGTGTACCTCTACTGTTTTTAAAGAAATATTCAGGCTGGTGGCAATCTCTTTGGATGATTGTCCTTCCTTGATAAGATTAATGATCTGGATCTCGCGCTCGGTGAGGGCGTTTACATTCGGCACATCCTTATTCTCTTCCAGCACCAGTTCGGAAATATTATTCTTTATTTCATCGCAGATGTACTTGTTACCGCCATGCACTTCCATGATGGCGTTTATCATTTCTTCCTTGGAAGAATTCTTGGTAACATAGCCACGGGCGCCAATCTGCAACATTTTTTTGGCGTAGGCCGGTTGCGAGTGCATGGAGATACCAATAATGCGAGATGCAGGCGATACCTTCCTGATCTTTTCAGTGGCTTCAAACCCCGAAATAGGCAGCATGTTTATATCCATCAGCACAATCTGGGGTTTCTTGTTCTTGGCCATTTCAACAGCCTGCTCCGAGTCGCCGCATTCGGCCACTACAGTAAAGCGGGGGTCGTTATTCAGGATAAAACTCCAGGTTTCCCGTATCAATTTGTGGTCATCTGCAATTAAAACACTAATTTTTTCCATAACCAATAAGGGGGTTTAGATATTTGAAATAGGGACATTAATTTTCAGTTTACATCCTTCACCCAGGGCTGTAACAATATTCACACTTCCATTGAATAATTGGGCGCGGCTGGCTATGTTCGATAGTCCAACTCCTTTTTTCGAACGCACTTTATCCAGTTCAAATCCTTTACCATCATCACTGATCGTAAGATCAACCGCATGACCTTCGCTATCTGCAATCAGCTCAATGACCAGATTCTTGGCTGCAGCATGCTTTAAAACATTATTCACCTGTTCCTGTATAATGCGGAAAAGCATCAGCTTCCGCTTTTCATCCAGGATATTATCAATTGTTCCGGAATAATAAAACTCCACGTGCAGGCGGCGCGTGGCTTTTATATTTTCAACCAGGTCCTGTACCGAATCTATAAGACCGAGATCACCAATACTTGGTGGCACCAGCGACCGGCTGATTGTCCGGATCTCGTTTATAGCATCGGAAATATTATTGGTACTGCGTTTAATCAGGTCAATCCGGCTTTTGTCGTCTGTTTCGGCCAGTTCAAGGTAGAGTTTGGCTGTTGACAGGATCTGGTTCACATTATCATGCAGCTCCTTGCCAATTTCGGCCCTTTCTTTTTCCTGGGCGTTTACTACCGCCTGCGCAATCAGCTTCTGTTTATCCACCTGCTGTTTTAATAATTTCTTTTCCAGCTCTTTTTTATCGGTAATGTCCTGCATAGACCCTACCATCCGGGCTATTTTACCAGAATGATCATAGATCAGGAAACCCCGGTCGAACACCAATGCACATTCGCCATTTGGTTTTATGAACCGGTATTCATCTTCCCAGATCTTAGACGTACTGTTGGTTATAAACTTGTTCAGCCCGTTCACCACCCGGTCTCGATCATCGGGGTGAATACAACTTTCCCAGAAGTTCGTTGCGTTATCTACATAACCGGGTTTAAAACCAAAAAGGGTATAAATGCCTTCGCCCCAATACAGGCTATTGGTGTTTACATCCCAGTCCCAAATGGCATCGTTGGTGGCTTTAGTCACCAGCAAATACCTTTCGTTGCTCAGTCTTAATTTTAGCTCAGCATTTTTACGATCGGTAATATCACGGAAGTATATAAAGGCGCCCTGCGAAAACGGATACACACTTGTTTCGAGCCAGCGATTAAACGTAGGCAGAAAGTGCTCGAAGTTGGAGGATGTATCTTTATTAATAGCCTCTATATAGTTATTATACTCAGATGTGCCAATGAAATTGGGGAAGATCTTATCTACACCTGAACCGATCACATGCTTTGACTCTAAGCCCGTCAAACTTTCTACAGCATGGTTCCAAAGAAATATGGTCAGCTTTTTATCTACTGCGATAAAGCCATCGGTTATACTGGCTAAGATATTTGTAATGCGTTCGCTGTATTCAGTCAATTGCAGCTGGCTGTGCTTTAGTTCCAATGCAGCAGCCTGCTCAGCCATTTTGCGTTCGGTAAGGTCTTTATTGATGGCAATGATATCAGTTACCTCGCCCTTTTTATTTTTTAACAGGGAAATAGATGCCCAGAAAATTATTTTCTTCCCATCCGATGGCCTGATATATGACATTTCTCCGCCCCAGGTGCCAGTACCATACAACTCTTCCACCAATTGTGCACCGGTAATACCATCAAAACTAAATTCAATAAACTCCTGTAACGCATGGCCCATTATAGCAGCGGTGCTTATTCCAAACAGTTTTTCAGCTGCCTGGTTCCAGCTTTTTACCCGGTACCCGGGATCACAGGATACTACAGCATCAGATACATTCTCCAGTACAGTGGCCTGGTAGCGGTTGGCTTTTTCAGCCATACGCAGCTGAGTAATTTCATTTTGAGTTGTCCAAACCCGTAATAATTGTCCACCTTCCACTACACCTACCAGGTTGTTTAAAAAGTAGCGTTTGTTACCCTGGTGATCTATATGCATGGAGAGGCGGCGGTATATTTTATAACCCTGCTGTACAAACTCTTTTACCACCTCGTAGGTAACCGGTTCGTTGGGATCAAAGAAAACAGATACGGTTTTTCCAATAACATCAGCGGCATTATCATATCCATAAAAAAGCGCCATCTGATCGTTACACTCAGCCAAACATCCGTCAAACAATTGTTGGATCTGTTTTTCTTCGGGATCGTAGATGTTTATAGGGGTTTGTAATTCGCAGCGCCAGATGATCTCTGAGCTTTGTTGTACAAATGCCTTATAGCGTTCGGTAACTTCTTTTAATTCCCGGCGGGTGGCTTCCAGCTGTGCAGCTAAATTACCTGCCTGCTCATTGCTTTCTGCAATGGCGTTCCAGGTTATTA
>Ga0157374_10005046_pt1 | contig 11074 bp, 9 predicted proteins | sample M25metaG_FD_115308 | JGI IMG/M metagenome (GOLD analysis project Ga0157374, IMG submission 115308) | Miscanthus rhizosphere microbial communities from Kellogg Biological Station, Michigan, USA - M2-5 metaG | ecosystem: Host-associated > Plants > Roots > Rhizosphere > Soil | place: USA: Michigan... | reverse complement strand
CTTGCTAGAAGCGACTTGAGATCTAGAAGAGCGGCTTGAGGCCGAAATTCGACATCGCCTTCATTTCGGGGGCGGCGTTGCCGAGCGGCTTGGAACTGTCGGGCGAGGCGCAGGGCAGGAACTTGCCCGAGCCGCGCGCGGCATCGAGCCTGCCATGGTCGACGACGACCCGGCCGCGGCTCACCACGGTGACCGGCCAGCCCTTGATCTGGCGGCCCTCGTAGGGCGTGTAGCCGACGTTGTCGTGCAGGTCGGTCCATTTGACCGTGATGTCCTTGTCGGCGTAGGTGGCCGACAACGCGTCCGTCAGCCCGATCATTCCGGCCTTGGTGGCCGCGTAGTTGGTCTGCCCGCGGTTACCCGCGATGCCGGCCATAGACGAGAGCCCGATGACCCGGCCGCCTTCGCCGATGGCGCCGTTGTCCACCAGGCCCTCCGTAAGCCGAAGCGGCGCAAGCAGATTGACGGCGACGACGGAATCCCACCGCGCCTCGTCCATGTTGGCCAGCAGCTTGTCGCGGGTGATGCCGGCGTTGTTGACGAGGATGTCGGCGCGTCCGTCGTGTACCTCGCGCAGATGTTCGGTGATCTTGTCGACGGCATCCTCGGCGGTGACGTCCAGCGTCAGCGCGGTCCCGCCCACCTTGGTCGCGGTGACTCCCAGCGCCGACGAGCCACCCGCTGGATCTTCTATGTCGATGCAGACGACTGTTGCGCCGTCGCGGGCGAACACCTCGGCGATGGTCGCGCCGATACCCCGCGCCGCGCCGGTTACGATCGCGACCTTGCCGTGCAGCGGCTTGTCCCAGTCGGCGGGCGGCGCCGAGTCAGCGGCACCGACGCGGAACACCTGCCCGTCGACGTAGGCCGACTTGCCGGACAGGATGAACCGCACCGTCGACTCCAGCCCGGTCGCCGCCGGCTTGGCAGCGGGGGAAAGGTGCACCAGATTCACCGTGGCGCCGCGGCGCATTTCCTTACCGAGTGAGCGGGTGAACCCCTCGAGCGCCCGCTGTGCGATCCGTTCGTGCGCGCTGCCGATCTCCTCGGGCGTCGTGCCGACCACGACGATGCGTCCCGACGGTCCGAGGTTGCGCAGCAGCGGGGTGAAGAACTTGTAGAGGTTCTTCAGCCCTGCCGGTTCGGTGATACCGGTGGCGTCGAAGACCAGCCCGCCGAACGAGTCGGCCCAGCGGCCGCCGAGGTTATTCGACACGACGTCGTAGTCCTCTGCCAGCGCGGTGCGCAGCGGCTCGACGACGCGGCCCTCACCGCCGATGAGCAGCGTGCCCGCCAGCGGCGGATCGCCGGGCTGGTAGCGGCGCAGCGTCTCGGGCTGCGGGATGCCGAGCTGCTTGGCGAGGAACGACCCGGGCGCCGAGTGGACGATTTGGGTGTACAGATCGGTAGCCATGGGTAGGAACTTACTCCAGAGTAAGAACGGTGGGTACTATGGCCCTAGAGAATCCAACAATGGAGGCAGGCAAACGTGGCCAACAGCAATAGCAGCCGACGGGTCGCCATCCTCGGCGGCAACAGGATTCCGTTCGCACGGTCGGATGGCGCCTACGCCAACGCCTCCAATCAGGACATGTTCACCGCCACGCTGGGCGGCCTGGTCGACCGGTTCAACCTTGGCGGCGAGAAGCTCGGCGCGGTGATCGGCGGAGCAGTGCTCAAGCACAGCCGTGACTTCAACCTGATGCGTGAATGCGTCCTCGGCAGCTCGCTGTCGTCGTACACGCCGGCGTTCGACATCCAGCAGGCGTGCGGCACGGGGCTGCAGGCGGCCATTGCGGCTGCCGATGGAGTCGCCGCCGGGCGTTATGACGTGGCCGCCGCGGGCGGCGTGGACACCGCCTCGGACGCGCCGATCGCCTTCGGCGACGACCTGCGCCGCGTGCTGCTCGGGCTGCGCCGGTCGAAGTCCAACGTCGACCGGCTCAAACTGGTGGGGAAGCTGCCGGCGTCGCTCGGCGTGGAGATTCCCGTCAACAGCGAGCCACGTACCGGGCTGTCGATGGGCGAGCACCAGGCGATCACCGCCAAGAAGATGGGCATCAAGCGCATCGATCAGGACGAGCTGGCCGCGGCCAGCCACCGCAACATGGCCGCCGCTTACGACCGCGGCTTCTTCGACGACCTCGTCACCCCATTCCTCGGGTTGTATCGCGATAACAACCTGCGCCCCGACTCGTCGTCCGAGAAGCTGGCGGCTCTGCCGCCGGTGTTCGGGGTGAAGGCCGGTGACGCGACCATGACGGCGGGCAACTCGACGCCACTGACCGACGGTGCCTCGGTGTCACTGTTTGCGACTCCCGAGTGGGCGGCGGCGCACGGCATCGAACTGCTCGCGTACTACGTCGACGCCGAGACGGCCGCGGTCGACTACGTCAACGGCAAAGACGGTCTGCTGATGGCGCCGACCTATGCGGTGCCGCGGCTGCTGGCCCGAAACGGCCTGCGCCTGCAGGACTTCGACTTCTACGAGATTCACGAGGCGTTCGCATCGGTTGTCCTCGCCCATCTGCAGGCCTGGGAGTCCGAGGAGTACTGCAAGGAGCGGCTCGGCCTGGACAGCGCACTCGGCTCGGTCGACCGGTCCAAGCTCAACGTCAACGGCTCGTCGCTCGCCGCCGGCCACCCGTTCGCCGCGACCGGCGGACGGATCGTCGCGCAGCTGGCCAAGCAGCTGAAGCAGAGGAGAGAAGAAAAAGGCGGAGAGACCGGCCAGCCCGTCCGCGGGCTGATTTCGATCTGCGCAGCGGGTGGTCAGGGCGTCGCGGCGATCTTGGAGGCGTGAGCCGACATCCGACTCCGTCGGCGTGAGCCGACATCCGACTCCGTCGGCGTGAGCCAAAATTCTTTTCTGCAGGGTTGTAACGGGCCCGCAGGGATAGTCGATAGACCTGTTAGCTCCGTGTTGCCGTCTGACCCCCCGACCCGACGGCAACACGGGGCTCTTATTTTCCGCTGCCGGGTGCTTCGATGGTGAGCATGCGGATCAGCCTCAGCCTCGTCGGATTACTCAGCGACACCGCCGGAAAGTCGCCGGTCGACGCCACCGTGAAGAACCTCGCTGCGCTGCGCGACGAGGGCTTCCGGAGAGTCTGGATGACCCAGATGCCCTGGGACTCCGACCTCATGACGATCCTCGCCGCCGCCTTTCACGAGGTCGGCGCCATCGAGATCGGCTCCGGCGTGGTGCCGATTCAGGTCCAGCATCCGACGCAGTTGGCGCAGAGGGCGCTGACGCTCAATGCGATCGCAGGCGGCCGGTTCACCCTCGGCATTGGGATGAGCCATCGGATGGTCACCGAACAAATGTGGGGCATCTCGTACGAGAAACCGCTACGCCGGATGCGCGAGTACCTCGACGGGCTGCTGCCGCTGCTGGCCGGGCAGGCCGCCGACGCGGTCGGGGAGACGGTGACTACGCGCGGGTCGCTGCAGATTCCGGGTGCGCCGACGCCTGATGTGTACATCGCCGCGCTCGGCCCACAGATGCTGCGCTTGGCGGGGCGGCGCACGGCGGGAACGCTGACATGGATGACCGGACCCAAGACGCTCGCCGAACACGTCAGCCCGACGCTGCGCGAAGCCGCCGTCGAGGCGGGCCGGCCGGAGACCGCGGTGCGGGTCGCTGCCTCGCTGCCGGTGAGCGTCACCGATGACGTCGCCGCGGCGCGGGCCAGGGCTGCGGAGGAGTTCGCGATCTACGGTCGGCTGCCGTCGTACCGCGCGATGCTGGACCGCGAGGGGTTCTCGGGACCGGAGGACGCCGCGATCATCGGCGACGAGAACACGGTCTCTGACCGCCTCGACGAACTGCCCGCGGCGGGTGTCGACGAGTTCGCCGCCGTCACCTTCGACCCCTCGCCTGAGGGGCGTGCGCGTACCCGCGCGCTGCTGCGAACTAAGGACGAATAACCCCTAGATTTTCTCTGGTGTGACCGCACTCACAGGCGTACGATCGAGCGCACGACGGGTTCGGGAGTGACTGATCCAAAGTGCCGGCAAGAGGTGAAAGCCGGACGCGCGAGATTAATGAGACGCACTCAGATGTCCTCCCGGACCCGCCCTTTTGTGTGCATGAGCAGTACGTCTAGCCCCGCCACTGATTCGCCGCTCTCACCCCGACGTCGGCGTGCTGGTTTTCTCGCAATGGTCGAGACGCGTTACGCCACGAAACTATTGGCGGGAAAATCCAGAGGGTGTGGGCTATCTGCTCAAGGATCGGGTCACCGACATCGCCGAGTTCGACGGCACCGTGCGCCGCCTCGCATCGGGGGCACCGCACTCGACCCGGAGGTGGTGCGTCAGCTGATCGGCGGTAGGCGCCAGGCCACCGTTCTGGGACCGATTGACTCCACGCGAATGCAAGGTCCTGGAGCTGATCGCCGAAGGGCGTTCCAATAGTGCGCTGGCGCAGCACCTTTCGATCGCTGAGCGGGCCGTCGAGAAAGCACGTCTCGGCCATCTTCAGCAAGCTCGACCTGCCGCCGCCGCAGGCGCACCACCTTCGTGTGCTCGGTGACCTACCTCAATTCCTGACCCGGCGACTCCACCCGCCCGCGAGTCCGCCGATTGACCAGATGGTCAGGTACGCCAGCCCGAAGAATGTTGCCACGGCGAGCGCCACTCCGGTCGATTGGACGTATGCGAACGGAGACCGGACCCAGTCAAATGTCGACGCCACGACCGCATCTGGTCGTACCACCAGGTCCCAAGAGCTCCAACGCTGGAACCGCCCGATGACGACTCCGATCGAACACAATCCGACCGAGACGATGACGGCCGCCCACCCGGACACCGCGCCCCACTCCCGTTCGATGCGCTGGTGTACAAGGCGCATCGACACCACGCCGAGCATGATGCCCGTCCATGCCGCGAATCCGTACTGCAGGACGTGACGCCATAGTTCGACGCCTTCACCGAGGTGGACCAGATCGGTCACCAGGTAGGGCGAATTGGGAAGGAAAGCCAGCCAGCCCAAACCCAGGGGAAGTAGCCATGCACGTCGCCGCACCGCTGCAAACCCGGCGGCGAAGAAGACGGGAATCCATGCCAGGAACAAATTCCAGATGAGAAAGCTGGTCGGGTAATAGAGCGGCGCTGCTGGGTCCGTGACGCCGAGGATGGTCGTCAGCGCGGTGGTTGCCACCAACGCGGCGATAAGAACGGCGCGAGGAACATTGCTCATTCGTCCAGTTTGCCGGAGGACGGTAAGCCTGGCTGCCGGCGTTGCAGCCTTACCACCGCGCCGCTACGTTGGCAGCGATCTGGTCGGCAATCTTCAACGCCGAGTCAGCGGGGTCAGCGCTGCACGTGTTGATGTCGACAATGACATTGTTTCTGAGTGCCAGCGCGCGTCCACAACCCCAGCCGGGGGCTCTGGAATTCTGTTGAGTCGCGGTGGTGCTCAGCACGCCGTTCGCGTTGGAGATCTGCCCGACGGACCACTGCGACTCGCTCTGCACGTGGGTGTACTCGCGGCACGCCTGCCACTGCTGGGCGGAGGTATCGAAGAAGGCGCCGGCTTTCTCCACGAGGGGAAATAACACCACCGCCTGCTTGACGTAGTGCGTGAAGCCATCGCCGTCGTTAAGGCTTTGATCGCGCTCGGCGCGGAACCCGCTGTCCGCATAGACCAGGGCCTCCGCCGCCCCGTCGATGGCGAGGCACTCCGAAGGCGCCATGGTGGCGCTGTTGTCAGACATCGAGCTCTGGGAACTTGTGACCGTCATTCCGGTCGCCCCCATGGCGGCATTCACCTGTTCGGGACTGAGCAGCAACTCAGCCAGCTCACGCTCGACAAGAGGACGCGGAATCATCGACAGGGTGGTCGTCATCGACTCCGCATTACCTATGGTGTTGCCGCACCCGGCGACCAGAACGCAGATCACCGCAACACCAAGTGCGGCCGTTGGTTGGCGCATGTGTTCCTCCCCATCGCAGCCGTGCGTGACGCGATGTCCCCCACAACGCGGCGCGCGAAGATCAATGGTGCGGTAATGCCGCCGGCGCCTACGTGAAATTGACGGTGTTTCTTGATAACGATGAACGGCACTTCTTGATAACGATTAATCGGTCGAGCACTGCCCCGAGAGGTTCCTGAATCGGTGCGGTGGGCTGCTGACGATCCGCCGTCAGCCCGCGCAATTCTGCTGCCCGCATTAGCGGCACCAAATGGCCAACGGCGCGAACGTGATTGGCCCTGATCACGGATGGCCCAATCCACGCAAAAGGCCCCCCGGAAGAGTCGGGGGGCCTTTTGGTTCGAAGCGGCTGAGAAGGCTTAGAAAGCCGCTTCGTCCAGTTCCATCAGCTCGTTGTCGAGGGTGTCGATCACCTGACGGGTGCTGGTGAGTAGCGGCAGGAAGTTCTTGGCGAAGAACGACGCCACCGCGACCTTGCCCTCGTAGAAGGCGCGATCGTCGCCGCTGGGCGCGGCGTCGAGCGCTTCGATGGCCACCGCGGCCTGCTGCTGGAGCAGCCAGCCGATGACCAGGTCGCCAACGCTCATCAGGAAGCGCACCGAACCCAGGCCCACCTTATAGATGCTGGCGGGATCCTCTTGAGCGGCCATCAGGTAGCCGGTCAGCGTGGCGGCCATGCCCTGTACGTCCTCCAGCGCGGTGGCCAGTAGTGCCCGCTCGGCCTTCAGCCGGCCGTTGCCTGCCTCGTTCTTGACGAACGCCTCGATCTGTCCGGCCAGGTACGCCAGCGCCTGTCCCTTGTCGCGGACGATCTTGCGGAAGAAGAAGTCCTGCGCCTGGATGGCCGTGGTGCCCTCGTAGAGGGAGTCGATCTTGGCGTCACGGATGTACTGCTCGATCGGGTAGTCCTGCAGGAAGCCGGAGCCACCGAAGGTCTGCAGGCTCTCGGTGAGCTTGGCGTAGGCCTGTTCGGAGCCGACACCCTTGACGATCGGCAGCATCAGATCGTTGACCTTGACGGCCAGTTCGGCGTCCGCGTCGTGCAGTGTCTTGGCGACCGCCGCGTCCTGGAACGTTGCGGTGTACAGGTACAGCGCGCGCAGACCCTCGGCGTAGGCCTTCTGGGTCATCAGCGACCTGCGCACGTCGGGGTGATGCGTGATGGTCACGCGCGGCGCGGTCTTGTCGGTCATCTGGGTCAGATCGGCGCCCTGCACACGCTCCTTGGCGTACTCGAGCGCGTTGAGGTAACCCGTCGACAGCGTGGCAATGGCCTTGGTACCGACCATCATTCGGGCCTGCTCGATCACGTCGAACATCTGGGCAATGCCCTCGTGAACCTCGCCGACCAGCCAGCCCTTAGCGGGGACGCCGTGCTGGCCGAACGACAACTCGCAGGTGGCCGAGACCTTCAGACCCATCTTGTGCTCGACGTTTGTGACGAAGACGCCGTTGCGCTCGCCGAGTTCGCCGGTCTCGAAATCGAACAGGAACTTCGGCACGAAGAACAGCGACAGGCCCTTGGTGCCCGGGGCCGCGCCCTCGGGGCGCGCAAGCACCAGGTGGAAGATGTTCTCGAACAGGTCGCCCGAATCGCCCGAGGTGATGAATCGCTTCACACCCTCGATGTGCCACGAGCCGTCCTCCTGTTTGACAGCCTTGGTGCGACCGGCACCGACATCGGAACCGGCGTCGGGCTCGGTGAGCACCATGGTGGATGCCCAGCCGCGCTCAGCGGCGATCGTGGCCCACTTCTTCTGCGCGTCGGTGCCGAGGTTGTAGAAGATATTGGCGAAGCCGGCGCCGCCGCCGTACATCCACACGGCGGGGTTGGCGCCGAGCAGGTGCTCGGTCAGCGCCCACATGAGTGCCTTGGGTGCCGGGGTGCCGCCGAGTTCCTCGTCGAGGCCCACACGGTCCCAACCGGCATCCAGCATGGCGCGGACCGACTTCTTGAACGACTCGGGCAGCGTCACCGAGTGCGCCTTGGGATCGAACGTCGGCGGGTTGCGGTCACCCTCGACGAACGATTCAGCGATCGGACCTTCGGCCAGCCGGGCCATCTCGCCCAGCATCTCCTTGGCGGTGTCGACATCGAGGTCGGCATACTCGCCCTCGCCGAACACCTTGTCGACGCCCAGCACCTCGAACAGGTTGAATACCTGGTCACGGACGTTGCTCTTGTAGTGGCTCACTTTTCCTCCTCGTCGAGAATGCCACTTGCGGTTGGGTACTTGGACTAAGTTACCCACCAGTAACTGGCCCGAACTATACCGCTCAGTAACTTCAACACAAAGCACCTCCTGGCAATTTCCACCGGCTAAGTAACCCAGTGGTTGGCCGGGACGCCAAAACCGCAGTTGACAACAGTCTGAGCTGCGTCTTTGCCCCTCTGTGACCTTCATCACGAACCCTGCCGATAGGGTGTTCGAGTGCTTCGTGTCACGGTGTGGGGAACAGGCAATATGGGGTCGACGGCGATCCGGTCCGCAGTGGCGTTTCCGGGTTTGAAGCTGTCGGGCGTCATCACGTCGTCGCCGGATAAAGAGGGTAGGGACGCCGCGACGTTCGCGCGGCTCGACGCCGAGACGGGCGTTTCGGCAACCACCGACGTCGATGCGGCACTAGCCGGCTGCGACACCGTGGCCTATATGGCGTCGGGCGACATCCGGCCCGAGGAGGCGGTCGCGGAGATAGAGCGATGTCTGCGAGCAGGCAAGCATGTGGTCACGCCGTCGCTGTACTCGCTCTACGACCCGCGGTCCGGGCCGCAGGAATGGGTGGAGTGCCTCACCGCGGCCGCAGAGGAGGGCGGCGCGTCACTGCTCGTCAGCGGCGTGGACCCGGGCTGGGGCAACGACGCGCTGGCCGTCATTGCCGCCGGCCTGTGTACCCGGATCCGATCCATCCACTGCCAGGAGATCTTCGACTACTCCACCTACAACCAGCCGTATGCGGTCAAAGTGTCGTGCGGGTTCGGACAGCCCATGGGCCGAGAAGATCCAGTGCCGATGATGCTCCTGCCGTCCATCCCGACGATGGTGTGGGGCGGCAACATCCGGTTGATCGCTCGGGGCTTGGGCCTCGAGATCGACGAGATCACCGAGGAGGTCGAGCGGCTGCCGCTCGAAGAGTCGATCGACACCGTGATGGGTCGATTCGAGAAGGGCACCCAGGGCGCGTTCTGGCTCAAGGTGATCGGCAAGTCGGGCGGGCGCGAACGGATCGTCATCGACCACATCACCCGCATCCACCCCTCCTGCGCGCCGGACTGGCCGCAGCCCGACGAAGGGGTCGGAGACCACCGGGTAGTTGTCGACGGGGATCCGCGGCTGACCATCCTCAGCCGCGCCGATGTCCCCGGCGGCACGCGCGCCGACGGCGGCAACACGACCGCGGCCAACCGTCTGCTAGGTGCCCTTAACTGGTTGGCGGACCAGAAGCCGCGCATCTATGACGGCCTCGACGTGCCGATGCAGTCCGCACTGCCGCCCGAGGTGGAAGCGACGCGCTGGGCCGACTAGAAGTTGGGCTCACGACGATGCGAATTCGCCGAGGCTGCTCACAGATCGGGGTCCAATCGGCTTTCGCGATCTGACCGAAGTCTCGACAAGGCTTGAGTGCCAAGATGGAGTTGATGAGCCCCACCGATCTGAGCCCCACCACACTGCGGGAAGCGTTCGGGCATTTCCCCTCCGGTGTCATCGCGATCGCCGCGGAGGTGGGCGGCACCCTGGTGGGGCTGGCGGCCAGCACGTTTGTCCCTGTGTCACTCGACCCGCCGCTGGTGTCGTTCTGTGTCCAGAACACCTCAGAGACGTGGCCGAAGCTGAAGGATGTGCCCTATCTGGGGATCAGCGTGCTGGGCGAAGCCCATGACGACGCCGCGCGCATGCTGGCCGCCAAGACTGGCGACCGGTTCGCGGGTATGGAGACGGTGTCCCGGGAATCCGGTGCGGTCTTCGTCGCGGGCACGAGCGTGTGGCTGGAAAGCGCCATCGAACAGCTGGTGCCTGCCGGGGATCACACGATAGTGATTCTGCGAGTCAGCGGCATCACCGTACATGCCGATGTACCGCCGATTGTCTTTCACCGCAGCACATTTCGTCGGCTGGGCGCCTGAGCCCCGGCGTCGATGCCTGGCGACTAAGGGCGAGCGGCGAGTTCCTCGCGATAACCCTGAATGCGCTGCTCGAGCTCCTTGGCGTCCGCCGGCCGGCCTTCCTTGCGAGCCAGCTCGGCCCGCGCGCTCAGCTCACGGATCGCGGTGCGAATGTCGTTGATGCTATGAGGCTCTCGCATGTTCATACTGCTGCCTTTCGTCGGTGATTGGCCGCTGTATGCAGGCTACCCGCGACGGCGCCTCACTCAACCTCATCACCGTCTGAACAGCTTGTTTCCCAGCCACACCACCGGGTCGTACTTGCGATCCACGGCGCGCTCCTTCAGCGGGATCAGCGCATTGTCGGTGATCTTGATGTGCTCGGGGCACACCTCCGTGCAGCACTTGGTGATGTTGCAGAAGCCCAGCCCGTTCTCTCCCTGCGCCTGTTCGGGACGACGCTCAAGCGTGTCCAGCGGATGCATGTCGAGTTCGGTCTGGCGCATCAGGTACCGCGGGCCTGCGAACGCCTTCTTGTTTTCCTCGTGGTCGCGCACAACGTGACACGTGTTCTGGCACAGGAAGCACTCGATGCACTTACGGAACTCCTGTGACCGGTTCACGTCCTCTTGCATCATCCGGTACTCGCCGGGCTGCAGGTCCTTCGGTGGCGTGAACGACGGTATCTCCCTAGCCTTTTCGTAGTTGAAGGACACGTCGGTAACCAGGTCGCGAATCACCGGGAAGGTCCGCAACGGCGTCACCGTGATGGTCTCGGCCGGGTCGAACGTCGACATCCGCGTCATGCACATCAGCTTTGGCCGTCCGTTGATCTCGGCCGAGCAAGAGCCGCACTTGCCCGCTTTGCAGTTCCATCGCACGGCGAGGTCACCGGCCTGTGTCGGCTGCAGCCGGTGGATGATGTCGAGCACCACCTCGCCCTCGTTGACCTCAACGGAGAAGTCGTGCAGCTCCCCTCCGTCGTTGTCACCGCGCCACACCCGCAGCTTCGCCTGATAGCTCATCAGCTTCT
>Ga0157374_10005045_pt1 | contig 11074 bp, 12 predicted proteins | sample M25metaG_FD_115308 | JGI IMG/M metagenome (GOLD analysis project Ga0157374, IMG submission 115308) | Miscanthus rhizosphere microbial communities from Kellogg Biological Station, Michigan, USA - M2-5 metaG | ecosystem: Host-associated > Plants > Roots > Rhizosphere > Soil | place: USA: Michigan... | reverse complement strand
TGCCATACGTCTCACGCACCGGCGCCGCGCGACGATCGCGCGACCTGCATCGCGTGTCACAAGGATCGCGCAAATCACGAGCCCACGGCCATCCATTGCGCGACCTGCCACCCGTTCTGACGCAAGGCTTGCGCGTTCATTGCCACACGGGGATGGCGCGCGGCTTGCGACATACGCGAGGTATGGACGCCAACCACGCCCGCACGTTGTTGCTCACCCAGCACCAAGCGATCCGGACCAGCCTCGAGGCGTGCCGGGAGATCGCGAAGCGGTTGCGCACCGACGACGCCGACGAGACCGAGCTCGAGCTCGCTCTGGAGCGAATGCGGGCAGAGGTCTACCAGCACAACCTGAGCGAGACCGAGCTGATCCGTCCGCTGCTGGCGCACACCCAGCGCTGGGGCGATCGCCTCGTCGACCGGATGCTCGAGGAGCACCTCGCCGAGCACGTCGCGATGTGGTCCGTGCTGGATCAGGCAGCGCGCACCGTAGTAGACGGCGCGGTAGCTGGAGGTGCCTGCGCCCGAACTCTGATCGAGCAATCTACCTGTAATGATGGAAAAGGCGCTGCAGAGCAGAATCAGGATCACACTCTTCGAGCGCACATTCGACATGATCGGGTCCATCACATGGATCAGGAATGGTTGGGGGCTTCCGAGTAGATCTGCTGTGTGACTTTGCGCCCTTTGGCATCAAAGCGCGGCAGATGAATGATGCCGAGCTTGTGTGCCACGAAGGAGAGAGTGGTTCCTACGACGCCCAGGCCGTACTCGATACTGCGCTTCAGGTTGATAGATGAGGCTTCTTCGAAGTATTTGGTCGGGCAGGATATCTCGCCGATCTTGAAGCCGAACATCACTGCCTGCGCGATCATCTGATTGTCAAAGACAAAGTCGTCGGAGTTCTCAAGAATAGGCAATGACTCCAACAGGGGCCGCGAAAACGCGCGAAAGCCGGTGTGATACTCGGAGAGCTTTACTCCGAGGAAGATGTTCTGGAAGGCGGTCAGGATCCGGTTGGATATGTACTTGTAGATCGGCATGCCGCCGCGTAGTGCTCCTCCTCCGAGAATGCGCGAGGCAAGCACCATGTCGTAGACGCCGCTGGCGATCATGCCGGCCATGGCGGGCACCAGCAGCGGAGTGTACTGGTAGTCGGGGTGCACCATGACGACAATGTCAGCGCCGGCAGCAAGCGCCTCGCGATAGCAGGTCTGCTGGTTGCGGCCATAGCCGTAGTTCTGTTCGTGAACAAAGGTCGTAATACCCAGGTCGCGGGACAACTGGACGGTCTGGTCTTTGCTGGAGTCGTCGACGAGAATGCGGATGTCGACCACATCGGAAAGTTCGCGGACGGTCATCTCGAGGGTCTTTTCGGCGTTGTAGGCCGGCATGACCACCGCGACTTTTTTGCCATTGATCATCCCCTGGATCGACCCTCCGATTTAACTTCTATTTTCCCATCTTTCAAGCCTCGTCCAATCAACGGAGTGGCACCGCGGTAACCTGTTGCGCCAATGGGTACGGGATCAGTTGATCCGAAGTTGAATCGGGCTGGACGAGCCATGCTTTTCTCTTGCTGTAGTAGCGAATGAGCTCCGCGTCGCTCGGGACATCCATAGCGCGAGCCCAGATGACCTTTGATCCGTCGATATCGGCTCTGTTGTAGACCCACTCATCGAGCGGATCGTGGTCTGGTGCATAACGAACGATGGCGAGCTGTCCGCCGGCGCCCTGCTCGAGCTGGTGTTCCACCAGCGATCGTTGCGTGACGAAGTGATCCGGGCCGAACCAACTGACGATCCAGGTTGAAACTGGCTTCTCGGGGATTGCGCACTTTAACTGCCTATTGAACGGGCGCAGCACGGCCATGAGGAAGCAGATCGCAATGAGCCAGTGAGTCATCGCTCGGCCCACGGGCTGGCCGCCCGGCCTGCATAAGTAGAGATGACGAAGAGCCTGAAGACCGACGGCGTAGAAGGCGGCTGTGAATGGCGCGAGATAGTGCGGAATGAGAAATATTTCGATCGCCATGCCCAAGGCGAGCACGCAAAGTGAGACCACAAGGAAGCGGAGGCGGCGATCGCGTACGGCCCAGGGAAGCAGGAACAGCGGTGGGATCAATGCCACCCCGGTGAAGAAGTAGACTCCGCGGACGGCTTTGACTGTGGTCATCATAAAGAATCCGCCGACGGAGTGATTGCGGTTGTAGTCGTCCAGTTCGTCGACTTTGTAGAAGCGGCGCATCTCGGCGTGGCGGTAGTTCGGTTCGGGACGGGGCTTCTGCCACACGTAATAGGGCGCCATGGCGTACGTAGCGCGGTTGATGGTGTACGGCAGAGTGAGCGGGTTGCCGAATGCTTGGTAGTCGTAATAGCCAAGCCAGCCGATTCCGGCGATCAGGATTGCGAGGGCGGGAGTGGTGCTGGTAAGGAATGTCCGACTGGAGAGACGGCTTGTCTTGAGCCAGAGCGCCATGGAGATGAGCACTGGAAGGCACAGGAGCAGACCTTCATAGGGACGGGATATTGCCAGGATCACTGCTCCTGCGGCCATGACGGCGAGGTAACGAGCCCCAGGGAACCGCTTGAATCGCGGCAAAGCTCCGAGCACCATGGCTCCGCCTATGGCGCAGATGGGACCTGCGGTGTGGTAGGTGCTGGTCCAGTAGCTGAATAGCGCGATGCGCATGATAGCCAGGAAGCCGCCGAGGAGCGCCCAGGAGGGAGGCAGCCAGCCCTGGAGCATCCAGAGTAGCGCTGCACACATGACGGCGCCGCTGATCAGGACTCCGAACCATGGCTGCCCGAAGAGCAGCTTCCCTGCCGCCATAAGCAGCCCTTGCGCGGGGAAATACATGCTGGCGTAGGTGGGCAGCATGTCCACATGGATGCTTTCGAAGTGGGCCCACATGACGGGGGTTGGATTCGCCAGCCGACCATGGGCAAAGGTGTCCGCCGCAAGCAGATTGCTGAAGTCGTCTGGGGCAAACGGCATCGGAATCTGGTGAATCGGCAGAATCGCAAGTCGTAGGACGAACGGGGCAAGACCCACTACCAGGAGGGAAAGAAAAGGTCTTCTTGCGATGCGCCTGAAGCGCAAACTGATGTGGCTGAACAACCCCTGTCCCAAACGAGGCCAAGCGAACGAGGCCGCAACAACAACCGCCACCAGGGCGCCTTCGATTCCCATAAGGGAGAATGCGGGGCCGGGTTGGGCAGCCGGGAGCGCAGTCATCGCTCCACCTTGTCAGCATGTTTGACTAACCGCATTTGCCAGGGTTCAGGATTGATCGGGATCAAAAGCGTGTCGCCAGCGGGAGCAGCCTCGACGCGTCGCACCTCTGCGGGGTAGTTGAGGTCAGCAAAGACCGGGCGTCTCCACTGGATGGCTATGCCGAAACAGACGCAACACAATACCGCGCCAGAGATGACCTTGAGGGACTTGATTTGTCCGCTTGCGCCGTAGATCAGGAGCCAGATGAACGTAAGAGTAGGCAGGAACCAGTAGCGCACGGCGCCAGCCTTCGCAATCATCTCCCATTGACTGGTTCCGGGCGGTGCGTACGACGAGGGCAATGCCAGCGCTGCGCAGAGCAGAAGCGAGGCATAGATCGAGAGGAACTTCATCGGTAGCGGCGCTCGCCTCAGGGCTAATGAGGCGATGATCAAACCTGAAATTGCGGCGATCAAGAGAACCGCAAATGCTTGCCGGCCAGGGATCCCCGCGAAGTTGTTGGCACCGATCAGCGAGCCCAGGAAAACGTTCCCTCCGATGATCCGGACAAAGAGGCTGAATGCGGCTCCGCGAGTGCCCCACCCTGTGCGGGCGGTGGGACTGACGATTGTCAGCCCGATTACCTGTATGACGCAGCAGGCGGCGAGGATACAAACCGGCAACAGCCGCCACCGGACAGTGTGTCTCAGGAACACCATAAGGGAGATGGGCAAGAGAAAGATACAGAAGGGGCCTGTAAGCCCGCTCAATAGGGTGAGGGTTATGTAGGCGGCCCGGCCACCCTTGGTCGTGGGTGGAGCGCCCACAAGCAAGAGAAAAACGCAAAACGCAAGCACCCATTGCTCGTTTGTGATGTTGGCGCAGATCTCAGGGCTGCTGGGAAGGGCGATGTACATCGCAGCAAGGACGGCCCGGAGCCGCCTTCCGCCCCACTCTGAGGAACGATCCGCAAGGATCAGGTTCACTGGCATCGCGTGAACCCCGATGGCGATGATGTTGAGTACGAGCGGGGCAAGAAGAAGAGGGGCGAGCAAAGACAGATCGGCGGCAATGCGCGGCAGGGTCTGAAAATAGCCTACTTCGGTGCGAACAAGCGGACGCCAAGGACCAAGGTTATAAGCGTCAGCAAACCACCTGGTGCCGTCTTCTGCCCAGAACTGCGCGTGGAAGATGGCGTCAGGCTTGCGCGAGACGACGAGCGCGTACGCAAACACAAATAAGAGCAGATGCTGCCAGGTGCGAATTCTAAAGCGATTCTCGGCGCCCCCTGCTTCACTAGGGCCTTGTGCAATAGCTGGTTGGGGAGAGAGAAGCATGGGAATGGCAACTTCATGATACGGGGGCAAGAGACTCGAATAGAGCGAAGTTGGATCGATTTATCGAGCCGGAGTAACTCGCGAGTCAGGAGGAGTTATGCGAGAGGAGAAACGGAGTTGTTGTGAGGTTGGTTTCGGTAGACGTTGCACCCAAAAGGAAAAGCGGAAACAGACTGGCTGTTTCCGCTTTTCGCAGCTTGGAGTTTCAGGCGAGGACGAGCCTCGCCTGTAGAAACTACACGTTGGTGGTGAGGGTGCTGGCGATGCTCGAGAATGCCTTGTTCAAGCCCGTCGCGAGGTAGCCCATGCCGGTGATCGCGCCAAACGCGATCAGAGCAACTACGAGGGCGTACTCAACGAGGTCCTGGCCTTCTTCGCGCTCGATGAGCGACTTGGCAACGAGGTACATCTTCATCATGGTGTTGTTCATTTTTGAAAAATCTCCATTTCCTGGGTTGGGGTTCCAGTCTAAGACTGGGTGTCGTGCATGGCTTGAAGCAAGTGTTGTGCTTTTGGTTTTAGCACTTGGTTTAATTTAAAGTCAATCGCTGTCAGAGGGGCATAGCACTTATGGGGTAACGATAGTTATCTAAGGCGGCACATTGAACGGCAAGAAGCAGAATTCGCCACCGGATAACACTAAAGTGTTATTCCCAGTTGGGAAGTATTTTGCTGGTGGATTGCCTTTTTGGTGAAGATCGTTTAGGCCGCAAGATCTTGGTATGCGAGGTTAAGCAAACCGCGACAACCGTCCCCCATCGACCCCCATGACTTGCTCCTTTGACCGAAATCTCCCATAAATTACGAGGTTCGACAGAATCCTACAGATGACCACCATCAGGACCCCCGCGATGACATCGACAGCGTAGTGCCAGCCGGTCGTCACTGTGGAGACGGTGATCAGGCCAGCGACGACGATGGCGGGATAACGAAGGTAACGGAATGGATACAGGGCCTGTGCGGCCACGATTGCCCAAAAAGTATGGAACGAGGGCAGACAAACAATCCCGCCAAAGTTGTCGTGGATGTTGAGCGAGCCATGGCGAAGGGCGTGGATCGTCGCCTCACAGGCCGCCTGCAGTTTATCGGGCTGGAATCCCCAACCCACCCACGGACCGACCGCTGGCAGGAAAATCATCAGCGGCAAGGCCAGTACAAAACTGAAGGCATTCGATAGAACAAAACGTTGAGCTGCTTCTCTCTTGCCAAGCAAGGCGGGCAAAAAAATTGCACACAGTACCAAGGGATGGAGCGTGAAAGCGTACGACCGGTAAAGCAGAGACTCGAGTACAGGGTATCGCCTGACAAGGTCCATGATCCCGGGCACATTGATACCGAGGTGCTGGTCAAAACTGCGCCAGAGGCTGTCTCGCAATGGATACGCGAACGTTGCAGTGATCGGCGCAGCCTGAGCGATAACGACTGCGATCAGCAACGTCCACGGTAGCATCCATGCGCTATCCCGATTGTCCCATTTCTTACGATCGTGAAAAAGAATCGCGGGTATCGATAGTGGAGCACTCAGGACGAGTACTGTAATCAGGAGCGGCCGTGCGGACTTCATCGCTCCTGGCGGAGCGGCAAAAATACAGAAAGCCAGCAAAATCAGGCTCGCGCAGGCGAGCGCGCAATGCACGCGAAGGGAAGAACCAACCGCGCGGTGAGCGCGTGTTTCACCAGCGACATTATCCGCGATAACTCTGGATTGCATGCCCCCCCTATAAAAACCGATGACTCACAGTTCGCATCGCCCGATGAGCCTCCCATTACATTTGTTCACGGGACTTGCCGCAACCAAGATGTCATTCTTGCCTCACTCTTGTGTCGTTTCGGCTTTGGCGGTTACTTACTTCATTGGGCAGTCCGCTGCCGGAGAATCGAGCGTAAGCCCAGATGTAGAAGACAGCCAAACAGCAAATTACAAAGCCGGGAGGACGGCCGAGCACGATGAAAGACAACTTCGACAGGGTGCTACCTGTTGGAGGGAAGGGTGGCGCGAGAATTTCCATCGCGGCGAATGGAAGATCAGAGGTCACTAGAATACCTAGCGACGTTAAGGTGACCGCGGCCCATCCCGCCATACCCCCCTCTTCCCATAAGGCGGCGCACGCCGGCAGAGTGAGGATGAGAATCTTAGCGTCATAGTATCGGTGGTAGACAGGCAGCAGGGTAAGACACGCCATGCCAGCGATTCCTATCCAGATACCTTTCTTCGTGCGACTACTGCGAAACGTCACTAGAACCCAGACAGCAAAAAGAACGGCCCACACAAAGTAGGAGCCCAGATTGTAGAATCGCGACTCATTGCGGATCATTGCAAAGAGTGGCTGCAGGTTTGTCATTCCCTGCGCGGTGGCGCCCGCGGGATCATTGCGAGTTCCACCCGTGGAGTAACCGACGATGTTTGCCTGTAGCTCATGTAGCCAGTGTGGAGAAACTTGCAAGAACCAGACTGAGGTCGCGACTACAATCGCCGCCAGAACGGAAAGCGAAAGTAGAGCGCGTTTCCGCAACGCGCCGCCCCCCAGAAGGAGGGCTACCCAGATAAAGACAGTGTCGTGAGGCTTGATGGCAAGGCTGATGGCGAGACAAATCATTCCGACCGTGATAAGCCGGTCTTCGACTAGACACCATGCTCCGATAATGCAGAGGCTCACTGCGACTCCGGCAGGGTTGGCCGTTGCGATGACAATGCCGCTGTTTGCAAGGATGATGGCCGTCAGATAGAAGGGCGGATCCGGAGCATAGCGGCTTGCGACGCACCAGATCAGGAAGGCGCAAACGCTGAGGAGCACGAAAGTGACTCCTGCCCAGAGGAAGTAGGAAGTCGCCCACTTAAAGAGCGCAAAAGGAACGAAGAAAAGTTCCGCAGAAGGAGGATACAGTTGCTCGGCAACCAAATAATAAGTCTGGGAGCCCGGGGGAGGTGGAGGCAGTTGCTCTCCACCTTCCTGGAAGTAAGTCTGAAGCAGCTGGTCGCGGTTGTAGGGATCGCAATGCCGTAAAAGGCATCGTGCACCGATGTAAACGACCTTGTAGTCGACCTCTGTGCCTTTTGCTGCTCGAGCGCGAATGATCCCCCAACACAGGGAAAAGCCACTCAGAAAAGTAAAAATTAAGAGGATCGCAAAATTCCGTTTGGCCATACAGTCTGCGCTCAAGTCTCCGGAGAAAGAAAAGGGTAAGGCTGAGGTGGATGTGTCCGTTTCAAGAAAGATTACTTCTGCCCTAAAAGGCAGCCTCAGAGCGAAACGTACGCCACTTTCTCAGCTATAGTAAGCCAACAAGTACTAGAAATCTGAACAGATCCCGCATGCTCGAAGTACAAGGTAATGAACACATAGCACCGTGCATTTCTGTGGTTATGCCAGTTTTCAACGAAGCTGGAACCGTGGAACAGGTTGCTCGTGAGGTGCTCTCACAGAGGCCAGTGAAGCAACTGATCATTGTGGATGATGCTTCGAGCGACGGATCAGACAGAGTGCTCACTGAGTTAGCAGCAGCGGAGCCGCGCATTTTTCTGATACGGCATGTAGTCAATCAGGGCAAGGGCGCCGCGTTGCGGACTGGAATCGCAAAAGCCGAAGCAGACGTTGTCATCATTCAGGATGCAGACCTCGAATATGACCCAGCCGAATACTTTCTGTTGTTAGGCCCCATACTGGCAGGCAAGGCGGACGTTGTCTATGGTTCAAGATTCCTGGGTGGACTGGGAGCTCACCGTGTGCTGTACTTCTGGCACTCCGTTGGAAACAGGTTTCTGACCCTCTGCTCCAATATGGCCAGCGATCTGAATCTGACGGATATGGAGACGTGCTACAAGGCGTTCCGGCGAGAAGTGATCCAGAAGATTCAAATCCAGGAGAACCGGTTCGGCTTCGAGCCGGAGATCACTGCTAAGCTCGCGAAAGCCAACCTGCGGATCTACGAAGTCGGGATATCATACAGCGGGCGAACGTACGCTGAGGGCAAGAAGATTGGTTGGCGCGACGGGTTTCGCGCGCTGTGGTGCATCCTGATTTATAACCTGCTCAGCACATGAACAACTCGCCGGGGGTTCCAAATTCGACAGCGAGTACAGAGGATTTTGAGTTCGAAGCGCTGAATGAAGCGAAGAACTACAGAAACGCGCTGCTACGGGAATTTGCGCCCTACCTAAAAGGAAATGTGCTCGAAGTGGGAGCAGGCATCGGCCAGATTACCGAAGAGCTGCGTGCGCGACCTGACATCAAGAAGCTCTGTGCAGTCGAGCCAGATATAAACTTCTGTGAGCTGATCCGAAAGAAACTGCCAGATCAGCTTTTGATACACGGAACAATCGACGATTTGAAAGAACGCTCCGGCTGGAATGCGATTCTCAGCGTCAATGTACTCGAGCACATTGAGCACGACGAGAGAGAACTAAAGAATTACCGGGAGTTGCTCGCCAGCGCAAATGGCACATTGTGCCTATTCGTTCCAGCTCGTCCTGAGATTTATGCGCCTATCGATCGAGACTTTGGGCATTTTCGCAGATATGTTCGGAGCGAGCTCAAGGGCAAGATTGCAGCAGCGGGATTTTCAGCGATACAAATTCGATACCACAATCTCGTTGGCTATTTCGGATGGTGGCTAGTTTTTTGTGTACTGAGGAAACGCGCTTTTGAGCGAGGAAGTGTTCGCTTCTTTGATCGTGTAATCTTCCCGGTGATGAACTGGTCGGAGACGTCTATCTCAGCCCCGCCTATCGGGCAGAGCCTGCTGGTCGTCGCAAAGGCGAAGTGATTGTCAATAAGCCGCTGATTCTACCGTCTCATTCAGGCGTCCGGAAGAAGCCAGGATCACGGTCACCAGCCATCCTGAAGCGGTCCACCAAAGAAACATATATCCGAATCCGAAACGCGCTGTGACGTTCGTGATGTAGAGAGCATATCCAAGATTCGTAATGAAAAACGGGATAAGGAACAGACGACGCTTCGTTCTGGATCTGGCGAATGCAACCAGCAGAGCAGGGAGTGCAAGGATCTCATCGTAAGGATAGCTGTAGTAACTGACCACGACAGAACAGAGAATCACCAGGGTTCCGTGGTTCCACCAGCTCCAGTCCTTCAAGTGCTTTCGCAGATAAAAGACTAGCCAGATAACACCGACAAATTGCGGAATGAGCCCGAGAGCGTGTGCGCTCGAAAATCGATACAGCACTCCGCCGATATTGGGATACGACTCGGTCTCATGGACCACCTGTGCAGTACGTGCGGCAAATTGAGCCCAGACGTGCGGATTGAGCAGTCCGACGAGGAGGCTTGCAAACACGACTGCGAGCGTGGCTGAGATGAAAATGCGCCAACGTTTGTAGCGCACCGTCCATATTGCTACCACCAGGAAGAAGAGAAGAGCTACGTGTGGTTTGCCGAGCACGAGCACCAAGGATGCGCCCGCTATCCAATCCTGCCGACGTTCGACTGCAATAAGAAAAATGGCAATTCCAAGAAGGACGAGGATGGTCCACTGCCCGAGCATAAATTGCACGACCGCGGGACCGAATAACAGCGGCAGGAAAATAGGTGTTGGAGCCGCGCCGTTGGGCAACTCCTGCCACATTGCGTGCAAACATCCGATGAGGATCAACAGGGTCAACAACGTCCACAATGCGAACGCGACGGGATAGCTGAAGAGCCCAAGGAACAGAAATGTGGGAATCGTCCAAGGAGGATTCTTGAGCACGAGAGGAGGATTAACGTGAATGCCCTGAGAGTTTTGAAAGTGTGCGACCACTTCAGGCGAATAGGGATTCTGTTTGATGAGATGCGCCGCGGACCAGTACTGAGCGAAATCCTGAACAGGCAAAGCGCCTGCCGCCATGTAAGCGGCAATGAGAAGTATCGTGCAAACAAAAAGAATCAGCAGGACTGTTAACAGTTTCCTGATCCACATCTCAGAGCCCCTGTTCAAAATGGACGCCCTCAACTGGCAAGGCGTCGATCGTCACGTTGATGCTGAGTTGTCGAAGCTGACGAACGTTGCTATTGATCATCCGGGCCGCACTATCTCCAGCAGATCCCCCCGCTCCGTGCGCGTCTCCTGCACAGTGCCGGCAGGTAGCTCCAGGACTGAATGTGCCGAAAAACAGACCGATAGTCGCCATGCAGGGACTGCGGTCCGGGTCTTCTTCACGCGATGTTTGCGGTCAAGGTAGATGAGGTCGATTGGGAATTGCATGAAGAAGGTGTGGATGGCCTCGCATGGGATGATCCACATGCCCTCGCCGTGATCAAGACCCTTTCTGCCCAGGAGTCCTTTTGATCGCTTGACATTGCTTCCAGCCACCTCAACCCGACTGGCGACCTGCGTGTCTCGCGTGATGTTTCGGATTGAAACGCATGACGGGTCGACGTTTCCTATTTCCACTGCGTCCTTCGGACTGCCCTGCTGCGATGATTCCATGCTGCGTCCTGCATCCTCAGGCTCTTTTCCCTGGCTCTGATAAGAGAGCCCCAGTAATGGACAATCACTGGGGCTCAGTTTTCATCAGGTTGAGAGTAC
>Ga0157374_10005042_pt1 | contig 11077 bp, 8 predicted proteins | sample M25metaG_FD_115308 | JGI IMG/M metagenome (GOLD analysis project Ga0157374, IMG submission 115308) | Miscanthus rhizosphere microbial communities from Kellogg Biological Station, Michigan, USA - M2-5 metaG | ecosystem: Host-associated > Plants > Roots > Rhizosphere > Soil | place: USA: Michigan... | reverse complement strand
CTGCTGCACTTTATCGATCCGCGGGAGATGCCGAAGGAGTGGAAGGATGGATACTACGCGATAGACAAGAGCAGGCCTGAGGAACAGCCGAGAGTGGAGGCGGGATCGGCGGAGGATGTCCGGACATGGCCGAAGGATAGGGCGCAGATCAACTGGCGAGGGACGGTGGTCCAGATGAATCCGCGGTTGGTGGAGTGGGCCTACGGGATGACGAATGAGATGAAGCTGGCACAGACTGAAGCGATGCGGGCACTTGGCGCGAGGTACAAGGGTTTTGCGAAGGCGCAGGCAGCACCGGTAGTTGGTGTCGGTGCGAACATCGCGACGGAGACGTTCTGGCATGGCGCGAAGATGGATGCGTGGGCGCACCGGTGGGTGCAGTATGAGACGGATGGGCGGGCGCGGATGGGCACGACGTCAATGAATGATTCAGGCGCTATGGTGGCGCTGTATGCGTTGACGAAGGCGGGACGCGCGGATTGGAATCGAGCGCTGCTGTTGCGAACGGCGAGCAACTTCGATCGGCAGCCGGATGGGATGACGGCAGAACAAAGCGCGAACAGCGAGAAGCATGCGGCGTTTACGGGATATGAGGCTTCGCTGGATGCGGCTTATGTTGTGGGAGGCAAGGTGGCAAAGGCGATTCTTGCCGGACAAGCGCCTGTGCGGTGAACGTCGCAATATAGATTGCGTTACGTTTGAGTGATAGGTTCAAGATCTGAAGTTTTCTGAGAGGCGGCGATGGCGATGATTACGACGGTGCAGCAGCATATTTTGCAGCAGCAGCAGGAGCTGCTGAAGTCGACCGGCCGCGAGGCGTCGGGGACGTTCAGCTGGCTGCTGAGCGGAATCACGCTGGCGACGAAGATGATTGAGGCAAAGATTCGCGCTGCCGGTTTGAGCGATGTTCTGGGTGCATACGGCGCGGAGAACGTTCAGGGCGAGCAGCAGCAGAAGCTGGATGTGTATGCGAATCAGGCGCTGCTGCATTGCCTGGGCCTGCGCGATAGCGTGGCCGCGCTGGTAAGCGAAGAAGACGAGCAGCCGGTGACGTTCAATCGCGATGCGGAGACGGGAAGGTACATCATCGTCTTCGATCCGCTGGATGGGTCGAGCAACATCGATGTGAATGTGAATGTGGGGACGATCTTCAGCATTCTGCGGAGGCTACCAGCGGAGTTAGGGACGCTGGAGGAGTCGATTCTGCAGCAGGGGTTTCGTCAGGTTGCCGCGGGATACGTAGTGTATGGGCCTTCGACGGTGTTGGTGTATACCACCGGCAACGGTGTACACGGTTTTACGTTGGACCCGAAGATCGGCGCGTTTGTGTTGAGCCACGAGCGGATGCAGATGCCGGAGCAGGGAAGCTATTACTCGACGAACGAGGCGAATGCGGCGGGATGGCCGGAGGAGTATCGGAATTACATTGCGCTGTTGCGCGACGGCGGGCTGGGGAAGACTTATAGCTCGCGGTATATCGGGAGTTTGGTGGCGGACTTTCACCGCACGCTGCTGAAGGGCGGAGTATTTCTGTATCCGCCGACGGAGAAACAGCCGAAGGGCAAGTTAAGACTGCTGTATGAGGCGAATCCGTTGGCGTTTATTGCGGAGCAGGCTGGTGGCGTGGCCACGAATGGAGCGGGGAGGATTCTTGAGATACGGCCCGAGGGGATTCACCAGAGAACTCCTTTGTGTGTGGGGAGCAAGCGTGAGATGGAGGCGCTGGCGACGACTCTTGCAGGAGCGGCGGTCTCGTGAGCTTTTCGGCTGTGGTGATGGATATTCGCGAGGAGCGTCGCGTTGAAGGGCGGCAGCGGTGGCAGGTGCTGTTGGACCGGACGGAGTTTGGCGCTGGGGATGAAGGCTCGCTGGAGGCAGTTGCGCGAAGCGGCTCGCGGCTCGTGGTTCCGGTATTGGGGGCAGTGACAGAGGGCGAAGAGATATGGCTGCAGGTGGAGAAGCCGCTGGCGGCGGGAACTGCCGTGACAGGTCGCGTGCACGGAAAGGTATAGGTCTTTGTTTGAAGCGCCCAGCGGGTTCCTGATACACTCACAGGAGTCGTTCGACGCTGTGGATGTGCCTGCAAGAGTGGAGCACGTCCCGTCGGGTGGGGGGCTGTAGCTCAGCTGGGAGAGCGCCTCGTTCGCAACGAGGAGGTCAGCGGTTCGATCCCGCTCAGCTCCACCAAAGATGACATAGAGTGCGCCGAACCTTTGGGGTTCGGCATTTTTGTCTCTGCGGGCCGATCGTTTTTCTATCTTCTGAACTCGTCTTTGCATGAATATCGCACATCTTACTGCGTTGAAATGTTCGCAAGGAGAGAGGCATGGCCGAAGTGAAGCTTGCGGAGACACTGACACTGAAAGATGGCGAGAAGCGACTTGTTACGGTCCGGAACAAGAAAGTGCTTTTCATACGGCATGAAGGAAGGCTGCTGGCGATGCAGCCGGACTGTCCGCATCAGGGTGGCCCACTGGTGGAGGGCGCTATCTGCAATGGGCATCTTGTGTGCCCTTGGCATATGGGGACCTTTGCGCTTCCTGGAGGAGAGTTGGTCGAGCCGCCTCCGATGGAGAGGCTGAAGACTTACGAAGTACGGGAGGAGGCGGGAGGGGTCTTCATCGAGCTTGAGCCACGCAAAGAGCAACCGCCTGTGAAGAGAAAGGGCGCGGCCTATAGGCAAGGCCGGAAGCTCCTTCTGATCGGAGGCGGAGCGGCAAGTGCAATGGCGGCTCTCACCTTGAGGGAGGAGGGCTATCGCGGAGAGATTACGGTCGTGGATCCGGTGAGGGATGAGCCCGTTGATCGAACGCGGCTTTCGAAAGATGCGCTGACGAGCTCGATTCCACTGGAGAAGGCTCGGATCGAGCAACCGGGAAAGTTGAAGCTAAAGCGCGTGACCGAGCGCGTTGTGGCGCTGAGCTCGGCGCGTAGTGAAGCTCGGTTGAGCGACGGTAGAACGATTCGCTTCGATGCTGCTCTTGTGGCTCCAGGTGGGAAACCGAGGCGTTTGAAGGTGCCGGGCGGCGAGGAGGTGTTCGTTCTTCGGCACACGGAGGACTTGCGAAAGATTCGCGCAGTCGCGGCGAAGGGCAGCAGCGCCGTGATTGTGGGGACGAGTTTTATTGGGATGGAGGCGGCGTCGGCGCTGACGCAACGAGGGGTGAAGATGACGGTGGTGGGAGAGAGCCGGGTCCCGTTTGAGAAGCAGTTTGGCGCGTCGATCGCGAAGGCGATTCTGTCGCTGCATAAGAAACATGGCGTCACGTTTGTACTGGGAGCGAAGGTGGTGGCGGTTTCTCCGCACGGTGTGACGATTGAGGAGCGAAAGGGGTACCGCGAGATTCAGGGCGACGTGGTGATCCAGGGAGTTGGGGTCTCACCAGAACTGGGGTTCAGTCATGATCTGCCTTTGGCAAAGGACGGAAGCGTGGCTACAGACCGAACCCTGCGCGCGGCGCGGCAGGTGTGGGTAGCGGGCGACGTGGCCAACGTCGATGGAACGCGGATCGAACACTGGCGCGTGGCGGAGCAGCATGGCATGTTCGCGGCGCGGAAGATGCTTGGAGCAGACTCGGAATTCGATGGAGTGCCGTTCTTCTGGACAGCGCACTTCGACAAGCAGATCAGCTATCTGGGGCATGCCGATTCGTGGGATGAGATTGTGTATGAGGGGTCGGTGCCACGGTTCAAGTTTCTTGCATTGTTTGTTAAGGACCGGCGCGTTGTGGCGGCGGTGAGCTGCGGGCGAGATAGCGAAACGGCTCTGCTTTCCGAGATGATGCGTGGGAGGCTGACAGTTTTGCAGGTCAGAAAGAAGCTTGGTGAGGCGAAAGCCTAGCAGGCGCGAGCACCCATGTGATGTGATTCACCAAAGAGTCCGGCACATGCCGGACCTTTTGGTTTGTCCGTTGGAGCGATTAGCAACCGCTGAATGAGGTAAAGTCGCCCAGCGGTGATGGAAGGGTTGGAGTGAACGGCTGGAATGGGTAGGCGTGGGAAGTATCGAACCCTGCGGCCTTTGCAGAGTTGAAGTCGACGAAGGGCAGAAGGGCGTTGACCGCCTGATCGATCGAAGTCCAGCAGGCTGTTCGTTCGTAACCGTTGTTGTTCGGCGGGTCGACACTCTCTGCTACGCCTTTGAGGCCGGTGATGGTTTCGATAGGGCCGCCAAAGGCGGCGTTCACGCCAGGGCCGACCACACGGGCAAGCGTGCGATGGTCGCTTTCGATGCCCATGATGCGTGCGGCGGTGACGCGAAGATCGCGTGTGCTGAAGTTGCGGACTCCGACGAGATACGCTGCGATGAAAGCGTCTTCGAGCGTGACAAGCGTGTTGAGCGTTGTTTGAGCATTGGTGAACATGTTCATCGGGAAGAAGAAGTTGGTAAATGGCGAGGGCTGGTCGGTTACGGATTGCTCGAGGAGATAGTGGGACATCTCTTCCTGGCGAGCGGCGATGAGGTAGCCCTGATCGTCTTCCTCCAACGACTTGAAGAACGGCGCGATGTTGATGATGTTGGAGTACATGGTTACGGCGAGGGCTTCTGCGATTTCAGCGGCGACGAGGATTTCGCGATCGTCCTTCTTCAGGTGCTCGTGTTCCCCTTTCAGGATATCGAGCAGGCTGCCATGATCGAACTGAGCGGCCGGTGCCGTGGTAGCAAGTCCACCGATGGTGACGAAGGCGGTGCCTCCGGTAACCGCGGCACCTCTAAGGAAGGAGCGTCTGGAAACTTCGGCGACGCTGGCTTCGCGAGCGACGGGTGTTTCGTTTGATGCTGTCATGACATATTTCTCCTGTTTGAGTGCAGGGAAAGTCATTCGCTGCTTAGGTTGTTCCGAAAATGGGCCGTGGACTTTCCTTGCTGCGTTGAGTACGCGCTGCGTGTAGAGATGGATTTGTCGGTGAAGAGATTTTCTTCGGGTTCGCTTTAGCGGGGCTATGCGCTCGGTGCTCAAACCAGGCCTGGCTGCTCGTCAGGAGGGATCCCGGTTTGTGTGCTGAAGCTGCTCAAGGGAGATTTCTTCGCGCGAGACGAAGGCGGATCCGCGGCGTCGCGTTGAATGAACGCATCGAGTTTGTCAGCGAAATGATTTTGGTGCAGCCCTATTTTCTGGACTTCGAGCGAATGAACCATGCTGCGAGCAAAACTACGAGCAGAAGCGCCCCCAACCCGAGCCAAGGAAAGTGGCTTTCCGCGGCCGGCGCCGGTTGTTCGGTAGGCGGAGCAGCAGGTGCTTCGGCTTCCGCCGGGACTGCTGTAGGCTCGCTCGTGGCGACGAGCAAAGGAGCGTCGGGCGCCGGAGCGGCCGGGATCGTGCCAGTTACAGGCTGTGGCTTCGTCGCAACCTCCTTCGGAGGAGCATGAGGCGCTGTGCCAGTCACACTTTGTTCCTTCGCCACAACCACTGTGGGAACTTCCACGATCTTGGTTGCCGTGACATTCATCCCCTTCTTCAAAGCAAAAGCGTCGACCATTTGGCCGTCGACGTTGAATTTCTGGTTCTTGGGGATCTTGAATTCCTGGTTTGTGTGGTTCTCCAGTGTCAGGATCACCATGTTTGGTGGATTGACATGCCAGACCTTGCCTGTCACGGTCTGGATTGTGGTGACGATCATAGGAGTTTCGGTCGTGACGATCGTACGTTGCAGCTTCATGCCCGGCTTCAAGTCGTGGATGCCAAGCTGTTTCCCATCAACCGTGGCTCTGGCAGACTCCGGAACATTCGGGAAATGCCGGAAAGTGCCATCAGCCATTTTCACGATCAAATCATTGCCGTCCACAGCGTAAACTTCGCCGCGGTTGACCGTAACGTTATAGCGGGTCTCGCCCGCCGTGGTCGTCGTTGTCGTCTGGACCTGCGCGCTGGTTTGAACAACAAATGCGAGACCGAGTGTTCCGGTAGCGAGCAAGAGTCCCTTCTTGATCCAACTGGTACCAAGCTTCATGGTCTATCCTCCGTGAACTCAATTCCTCGGCCCAACCTCGAATACGTACTTAACTCCGTCCATTGCATGTATGTCGACTAGGGAAATACCCAATCAGCCCTAAAAAAACATTTTGCAATTTGAAGAAGAGACCTACTTGTGCCGATTCCTTCGATCGAAGCATTTGCATAGGTCAGGGACGTGAGCCTAAGGCCCAAAGACACGAAATAACACGGGTACAAATAGGGCCGCAATGCCTCATGCAGACCGTGCCGATAGATTCTGTGTAGTGTTTCCCCGGGCCGTTCATCAACCGGCAATACGGTAATGGTGTTTCTGTGACCGAGCCGGACACAACTTAATTTCGTTGAGAGATCTTAGGCCTGATGTCGTAATTGCGCAACTCGGAGGTTCATACGCGTCAGTAGGTGATGCCGAGCTTGTGCTGGAGTTGTTCGAGCGTGATTCCCTTGGTCTCGGGGTAGAAGAAGAGGACGACGAAGAACTGTAGCACCATCATGGCGGCGAAGAAGGCGAAGGGGGTGCCTCCCGATTGCTTCGCGAGGATCGGGAAGACGAGCGAGACGATGGCGTTCATGATCCAGTGCGAGGAGGAGCCAAGGCTCTGGCCCTTGGAGCGGACGCGTGTGGGGAAGACCTCGGCGATGTAGACCCAGATGACGGCTCCCTGGGAGACGGCGAAGAAGGTGATGTAGGCGCCGAGAAGCCAAACGAGCAACTCCTGGTGTGAGTTGGTAAAAAAAATGGCGGCGACTCCGGCTAGGCATATGGCTGTGCCTACACTGCCGATGAGCAGAAGCGTCTTGCGCCCGAGGCGGTCGATGAGCGACATGCCGAGGAAGGTGGCGAACAGGTTGGCGAGCCCGATGATGACGGTCTGGAGCGAGCCGGAGACGTTGCTGAAGCCGGCGGCGGCGAAGATGTAGTTGGAGTAATAGAGGATGGCGTTGATGCCGGAGAGCTGGTTGAAGAGGCCGATGGTGATGGCGAGGAAGATGGGAAGGCGATAGCGGCGGGTGAAGAGAGGCTCCTGCGCCATGCCGCGCTCGAGGTGAATGGAGTCGACGATGTCGCGAAGCTCGGCGTCAGAGTCGGGCGAGCCCATCATGTTGAGGACTTCGAGGGCTTCGTCGGTGCGGTTCTGCGTAACGAGCCAGCGCGAGCTGCGAGGGATGGCGTAGAGCAAAGCCAGGAAGAGCGCGGAGGGAAAGGCAGCGACGCCGAGCTGCCAGCGCCACTGTGCTGCGCCGAGGTGCATGAGCGAGAGGATGTAGTTGGACAGATAGGCGAGGAGGATACCGATGACGATGTTGATCTGGAAGAGTCCGACCATGCGCCCGCGCCACTTTGCCGGGGCGAGTTCGGCGATGTAGACAGGGCCGAGGACGGAGGACCCGCCGATGCCGAGGCCGCCGATTAGGCGGAAGAAGAGCAGGGAGTGCCAGTCCCATGCGAAGGCGCAACCCACAGCGGAGACGGTGTAGAGAATGGCCATGATGCGGAGGGCTTCGCGACCGCCGATGCGCTGGCCGAGGACACCGGCGCTCATTGCGCCGATAACAGTTCCGACGAGGCCGATAAAGACGGTGATCCCGAGGGTAAAGGCAGTGAGGTTGTAGACCTCGGTGAGCTGCTGAGTTGTTCCGGCGATAACTGCGGTGTCAAAGCCGAAGAGCAGGCCCCCGAGGGCGCCAACGAGGGTGCTGCGAACCATGTAGCGGGTCATCTTCATGAGGCCAGGTTTCTCCGTGCGCAATCTTATGCTTCTGCGTGAGATACGAAGAATATAGGATTGAGCGAGCGCGATGGCGCATTTTTTGGAGGGAGCAAGGCTTGGCGTTTTTTCTTGCAGTGGACCTTGGCGGAACGAAGACGGAGTATGTGCTGGCGGATGAGACGCGCGAGCTTGCACGCGTGCGCGGCGGCACAATTAAACGGATGCGTACGGACGCGGCTACAGCGGACGAAAACTTCGCGAAGGCGATCAAGGATTTGGAGGCTGCAAGCGGAATCTCCCTCCGACAGGTGACGCGGAGTTGCGTGGGAGCGGCGGGAATCACGGTTGCGCTGGTGACGGACTGGATACGCAAGGCGTTTGCGCAGCATGTTGGCGGATCGCTGATTCTGGTGGGCGATGTGGAGATTGCGCTGGACGCGGCGTTTTTCGGAGGACCGGGCGTGCTGGTGATGGCGGGAACGGGGTCGAATGTAGCTGGGCGTGCTGCCAGCGGCAAGCTGACGACTGCGGGTGGGTGGGGACCCGCGCTATCGGATCAGGGATCAGGTGCGAGGATTGGGCACCAGGCGCTGCGCGATATGGTGCTGGCGCGGGATAGGGGGAACGAGACCGCGCTTTATCCGGCGATTATGAAGTTATGGAACCTAACGAAGTTCGATGAATTGGTGGGATATGCGAACCAGATCCCTTCGCCGGACTTCACGAAGTTGGCGCCGGTTGTGGTTGCTTCTGCTGAAGCCGGAGACGAGGTTGCGAAGGGCGTTCTGCGGCGTGAGGCTGAGGAATTGGCGCACCTTGCTCACTTGGTAATTGAAAGGCTTCGGCGCGAGGACGGACAGCCGGAGTGGGTTCCGGAGCTGGCGTTTACGGGCAGCATTCTCGAGCATGTGGTACTGATACGCGAAGGAATCGTCGAGGCGTTGCGGCGTGACTACCCCGCGTTGAAGGTCGTGCCGGGAGTGGTGGATCCAACGCTAGGCGCGCTGTGGCGAGCCCGGCATGGTTAGGGGCGAAGAAGTTCAGGGCGCGTAGCCGCGAGTGAACCAAGGAGCTCGCCGAAGAGGGTATTGGCCCAGGCGAACCAGGCGCGGGTGAAGCGGCGTGGGTCGTCCTTGAAATAGCTCTCATGCATGAAGCCGAAGTTTGCGGCTGCGCCTTTGAGCATTGTGAGCGAGCGGCGAATCTCCTGCGGGCTGGTGCTGGTGAGGGCGTACATGATCTGCGACATCGGCCAGATCATGTCGCGGCCGACATGAGGGCCTCCGATGCCTTCGCCTGCGGTGCCGCGGAAGAACCAGGGGTTGCGTTCGCTCCAGCAGAAGGTGCGGGTGCGGGCGTAGAGCGCGGCGTCGGGCGAGCTCGAGAGGTAGGGGAGGCCGAGCAGGCTGGGAACGTTTGCGTCGTCCATGAGGAGTTGGCTGCCGTAGCCGTCAATCTCGTAGGCCCAGATGGTGCTATCTAGTGTTGTCGCGATAGCGTATTGGCGGAGTGCTTGCTCGACCTCTTTGGCGAGAGTTGTGGCATCGTTGGCGAGTGCCTCGTCATGCAGAATGGTGTGCGCCATCTCAGCGAGCTGGCGCAGCGAGGTGACTGCGAAGAGATTCGACGGGACGAGGAAGGGGAAGATGCAGGCGTCGTCGGAGGGGCGGAAGCCGGAGGCGATGAGGCCGACGGGTTTGACCGGATTTCCGACACCGGCGGCAGGCAGCGTCTCGGTTGAGGTGTCGGAGGTGCGCTGGAAGCGGTAGGGGCCGTCGCCGTGTTTGCGCTGCTGCACGCGGAAGGTATCGACGATAAGCCGCATAGCTTCAAGCCAGCGTTGATCGAAGGGGCCGGTGTCGCCGGTTTGCCGCCAGTAGCCGTGGGAGAGGCGAATTGGGTAGCAGAGGGAATCGATCTCCCATTTGCGTTCGCCGACTCCCTGCTTGAGGTCAGTTTTGTCCTTCACGCTCCACGGAAGCGGCGAAGCGTTGAGGTCGGCCATGAAGGCGTTGGCATAGGGATCGATGAGGATGCAGCGGGCCTGGCGGCGGATGACACCTTCAAGCAGGTCACGCAAGGGTCGGTCGTTCTTTGCGAGCGGGAGGTAGGGCCAGACTTGGGCAGAGGAGTCGCGCAGCCACATAGCGAGGATGTCACCGGTGAGGACGGCAGTGTCCGGCTTGCCTTCGAAGGTGCCGGGCTCGACGGTGGTGTCGAGGGTGTTGGGGAAGCAATTGTTGAAGAGGCGGGAGAACTCGGGGTCGGGGATGTGGGTGCTGCGCTCCTTGAGGAAAGCTTCGACGGCGACACTTTGGAACTTGCGCTCTGCAGTCTTGGGACGGCCTTGCGACATGTCCCAAGGGGCTTTGACCTCGGGCAGCTGGATCCCGTTTTGCTGCTCGAATGCGCGGGTGGCGGGCGCGAGGGTCGAGGCTAGTCCTGCTGCGGTTGTGGTACGAAGGAAGTCACGTCGGCTGGTCGGAGAGGATGAGAGATTCATTGGATTTACTTCGTGCCATTCTGTCATAGTTGCCGGTTCTTTATCGCTTACGCGAGAATGGTTGCCATGCCGGCCAACAGTCTTTCGAAGGTCCACGCCTGTCGTGGAAACTATCCGGTCGAACCCCGCATGAAAATGGAGAATGCATGATCAGCCGTAGAAAGTTTTTGGAACGGAGCGCAGCTGCCTGTGCCGTGAGCGCGCTTCCGATGGGCAAGCTTGTTCACGCTTCTGTTGGTGAGTCGAAGAGTGAAGATCCGCTGCGGTGGGTTGATCCGCGAATTGGAACGGGGGGCCATGGTCATTGCTTTCCCGGTGCGGCTTTGCCGTTTGGCCAAGTGCAGCTTAGCCCGGATACATTCAACGACGGGTGGGACTGGTGTTCGGGATATCACGTCTCGGACAGCTCGATCATGGGCTTCAGTCATACCCACCTAAGCGGGACAGGTTGCGGCGATCTGCTGGACTTCCTGGTGATGGCCGGGACGGGGACGGCTCACGTTGTTCCGGGTGAACGCAGCAATCCGGATGCAGGGTATCGCTCGCGCTTCGATCATGCAGATGAGCAGATGGAGCCGGGCTATTACTCCGTGCTGCTGAAGGACTACAAGGTGAAGGCGGAGCTGACAGCGACCGAGCGAACCGGTCTGCATCGCTACACCTTTCCCGCGAGCGACAAGGCTTATCTGATTCTTGATCTGCAGCACGGCTATGGGCCAGGCGCAGGGCCGGTGGATTCGGCAGAGCTGAAGCAGGCGGGCCCCGATACGCTTGCGGGTGGGAGACGCACTTCGGCCTGGGGTAAAGGGCGTCACGCGTACTTCGCGATGACGGTGTCGAAGCGTCCTGATCGCATTGTCTTCTACTCGGACGATAAGGAAGTTGCAGCGCCTGCGAGTGGCGAG
>Ga0157374_10005040_pt1 | contig 11078 bp, 7 predicted proteins | sample M25metaG_FD_115308 | JGI IMG/M metagenome (GOLD analysis project Ga0157374, IMG submission 115308) | Miscanthus rhizosphere microbial communities from Kellogg Biological Station, Michigan, USA - M2-5 metaG | ecosystem: Host-associated > Plants > Roots > Rhizosphere > Soil | place: USA: Michigan... | reverse complement strand
CATAATGTCGTTGCCGTTGTAAGAGGAGACGATTCTGGGAGACCAGTGCTCGGAAAACTTCGCCAGTCTTTCTTCGAGATTGATGGCAGACACAGTTCCCCCAGAGTTGGAGAGTAGAAGGCTACACCGGCGCGTCCTGCGCCAGGCGAAGTCCGGAGAACTGCCACCGCGTCGATGGGGAGAAAAAGTTGCGGTAGGTTGCACGGATGTGACTGGCTGGGGTGACGCAGGAGCCTCCGCGAAGCACCATCTGGGAGCTCATGAACTTTCCGTTGTACTCACCGAGGGCTCCGGGCAGCGGAGCATATCCGGGGTAGCCGGTGTAGGGACTGGCGGTCCATTCCCAGGCGTCGCCGTACATTTGCTGGAGTCCGGGTATCGCGCTGGCGATGGTGGGATGGAAATTGCCAGTCTCGAGCAGGCTGCTCTGCGTTGCAGCGACAGTATTGGGTTTGCGCGACTGCTCAGGGTAGGTCAGAAGTGCGGGCTCTGCTGGCGATTCCTCGCGTAAAATACCGAGCTGCGACGCGGCATACTCCCACTCAAACTCGGTAGGGAGACGATGACCGGACCAACGGGCGTAGGCGTCGGCCTCGAAGAAGCTGAGGTGGCAGACGGGGGTCTCGGAGAGATTCTCGAGAGGGACAAAGCCGCGAAGCGTGTAGATGCACCAGTCGGATCGAGTCTCATGGTCGCGGTGCCAGTAGAGTGGGGCCTGCCAGCCTTCGGCGCGCATCGTGGTCCAGCCTTCGGAGAGCCAGAGCTCGGGGCGGTTGTAGCCGTTCTGATCGATGAAGGCGAGGTATTCGGCGCAGGTAACCAGCCGAGTGGCGAGTCGGAAAGGAGCGATGTAAACGTGGTGGCGCGGAGTCTCGTTATCGAAGGCGAAGGCCTCGATGGAAGCGGCGTCGGGCGTCGTTCCAATCTCAGTAAGACCCGGGGCGAAGCCGATCCAGTCCATCGGAGGCGCAATGGATGTCGACTCAGAAGTCTTGCCGTTGCGTTCGAGATAGCCAGGATGGAGAGGATTGGTGAAGAACGCATGCTTGATGTCGGTGGCGATGAGCTCCTGGTGCTGCTGCTCATGCTCGATACCAAGAGCGATGCGGCGGGCGGCGTCGTCTTCAGCAGGGTGCTGGAGGAGGCGCTCGATGGCGGAGTCGACGTGAGTGCGGTAGGCGAGGATGAGCTCAAGTGGGGGGCGCGAGAAGGAAGAGCGGAGCTTCTTCTCGGGCATGTCGCCGAGCGAGTTGTAGTAGCTGTTGAAGAGCCAGCGGAAGTCGGGATGGAAGGGAGTGTATCCGGCCAGGAATTCGGAGAGGACGAAGGTTTCAAAGAACCAGCTGGTGTGAGCAAGATGCCATTTGACCGGACTGGCCTCAGGACAGGACTGCACCATCATATCTTCAGGCGAGAGGGGCCTACACAGAGCAATGGTGGCGTGACGGACTGCCCTGTAACGGGCAAGCAGGGAGGCGGCAGCGTTTTCAGTGGAGGTTGGCATCTTCATCTTCTCACTCGGTGCTTTATGGGATGGGGAGCACGGGTGTTTTGTTGCTTTTCTTTATCGCGTGCAGGGTGCTTCCTTCTCTTGTCTGGCCGACGATTAAAGATTACGCCTGATTGCCATTCAGCATACGCGCCAGCAGGTAGGCAACTGCGGCAGCAATTCCGCCGATGACCACCGTCTGGGCTGCGCTGCGGAGCCAGCCAGTGCCAACGATTCGCCCTTTGAGAGCCCCGAAGATTGCGAGCGCGATCAACGTGATAACCACAGAGAGTTGCAGCGCCAACAGGTTGCTGGAGACAAGCATATAGGGAAGCAAAGGAATGAGACCACCGGCGATGTAGGAGAAAGCGATGGTGAGAGCGGAGCGGTGGGCGCGGTTGGAGGCGGGTTCTTCGAGGCCCAGTTCGAAGCGCATCATAAAGTCGACCCACGCTGCGGGGTTTTTCTTAAGAGATTCGAGTACAGGCGCGGCACTGGATCGCGGAACCGAATACTGCTCGAATATCTCGTAGATCTCTTCCTCTTCGTCGTGGGTACGTTCGACGATCTCCCGCTCCTCACGTTGCTTTTCGGAGATGTAGTGTTCGGCGTCTCCACGGGCGGCGAGGTAGCCGCCTAGACCCATGGCGATGGAGCCCGCCGCGATCTCGGCGAGACCGGCGAGGACGACGATGCGCGAAGAAGCGACGGCTCCAGAGAGTCCAGCGGCGAGAGCAAAGGGAACGGTCAGTCCGTCGGACAGTCCGATGACGATGTCACGGACGGTCTCGCTGGACTCGAAGTGCCCTTCCACGTGTGGCGTGTGGCCGTGAGGCGAATGGCCATGCGCGTCTTCAGGTCCATGGGAGGTGCCGGCGATTTGGTGCATGGCGGTAGTGTAGTGCCACATGCTGAAAGCGCAATGGCGTAAGGGAATATTTGACCAGTCACAGCGTCTTTCAGCTGCAAAGTGCGTCTGTATCACACAGATTCGAATTGTAAGGGCGGGGCGTGATGAGAACGGGATTGGCGCAGTGTCTGTCAGCGACTGTGGTTTTGCTTGGAATGGGAACGGCGATCGCGCAGGAGGGGCCAGGACGCGGCGACATGGCGTTGGGCAGCGGGAGGATGATCCGAGGGACGGTAACGGCTACCGCGGCAGATCACCTCACCATCAAGACCGACGCCGGGGATGTCTATGAAGTCGCAATCACTCCGAACACGCGGATGACGAAGGACCGCCAGCCCGTAAAACCTGCCGATGTGAAGGTCGGCGACGGTGTAGGAGCGATGGGCGAACTGGATGCTCCGAAGAAGACTGTGCATGCGCTGTTCGTCGCGGTGGTAGATGCTGAGCAGGTAAAGAAGCTACGTGAGGACATGGGAAAGTCGTACATCACGGGCAAGATCACGGCAATCGATGATGTGAAGCTGACTGTGATGCGACCGGACAACGTGAGCCAAGTGATTGAGGTTGATGAGACGACGTCGTTCCGAAAGGGTGGGCGGAGGGGATTCGGAGCGTTTGTGACGGAAGGCGGCGCACCTGTGGCCGTTGGTCCGGGCGGCGGCGCGGCGGCTGGTGCAAATGGTGCAAATGGCGGCGAGAGCATAACGCTAGCCGACATCAAAGTGGGGGATGTAGTGGCTGGTCAGGGCGGGATGAAGCATGGCCTGTTTGTGCCAACAAACTTGACTGTGCTGCCTCCGGGCATGGGACAGCGAGGGCGTCGTGGAGGTGACGCGGCAGTGACGACCGCACCCGGAGAAACGCCAGCCGCGGGAACGCCAAAGCCATAGCAGTGTTCGATTGCCCGAACTGTCCACGATTTTGAACGAGGTCCTTGTGCAGAGAGTGTTTCGATTTGCGGTGCTGGGAGTAGTAGCCTACGCCGGGATGAGTGCGGGGTTGGCGCAGGAGCAAGCCCAGCCCAATGGGACTCAGACATCGCCCGCGCAGTCCGCTCCGCCGGCTGTATCAACCCAGGCGGTGGCTCCGACAGGAGGGACGATCAAGGGCGTTGTGAAGGCGGGTACGATTCCACTGCCGGGCGTGGCGGTTACAGCGACGAACACGCTGACCGGAAAGAAATATGCAACGACAACTGATGTAGCAGGCGGCTTCGCGATGGCGATTCCACGCAATGGACGCTACGTGGTGAAGACCGAGTTCGCCGCGTTTGCCAGCGAGACTCAGGAGGTGCTGATCAACGCTGCTGGTGAGAATGGCGGCAAGCCGGAGCAGGTCGCCAACTTCACGATGCAGCTGGCTTCGCGGGTGCAGCAACAGGAGCAACAGCAGCAGAGTCAGCAGGGTGCGGCAGCGAGCGCTCTCGCAGGAGCGATGGGGCGCGGCGTGCAATCGCTGAGCTTGACGGGTGGGTCTACCGATCTTGCAGACGCGAGTGCCGGTGGCGGCAATACGGGTGCGCAGATGCCCACGCTGGCGGGGTTAGGAGGAGATGCCGCTGCGACCGATTCAGTGACGGTAAGCGGGCAGATGGGCCAGACCAACGGTCTTGCGAACTTCAATGAGGATGAGATTCGCCAGCGTGTGGAAGAGGCGATGACTCGGGCGCGACAGCAAGGCGGCGCGGCGGGTGATGTTGCCAATGCCGTAGCAGGAATGCTTGGCGGGATGATGGTCGCGGGCGGTGGTCCTGGAGGCGGTGGATTTGGCGGGCCAGGGGGCGGCGGGGGGCCATTTGTGCTTCGTGGAGGAGGAGGACGAGGCGGCAGGGGCGGCTTCAACCCTACGCAGCCGCATGGAGCGATCTTCTACCAGGGGGGCAACGGAGCGCTGGATGCGACTAGCTTCTCACTGACGGGCGCGCCAGTGGTAAAGCCGGCGTATAGCTCCAATCGCTTCGGCGTGAGTTTTGCAGGATCGCCATTCATTCCGGGATTGCTGAAGGCGAGCACTAAGCAATTTGTTTTTTTGAATGTGACAGGGCAAAGGAATACAAACCCGCAGAATCTCTACGGCACAGTGCCAACGACCGCAGAACGTGGAGGCGATTTCTCGCAATTAGGCGTGCCGCTCTACGATCCTCTGACGGGGCAGCGGCTTCAGTGCAACGGCGCGCTGAACGTCATCTGCGGGAATCGCATTTCATCTCAGGCTGCTTCCCTGCTCCAGTTCTATCCAGCGCCGAATATCCCGGCCACAGGCGAACAGGGCTACAACTACCAGACGATTACGACGGTTGGCCAGAACTCGCTGAGTGCTTCGGGGAGGTATGTTCGGAACTTCGGGCAGAATGCGGGCTTTGGCGGCTTTGGTGGTTTCGGCGGTAGAGGAGGTGGGGGTGGCACCGGACGGCAGCAGCAGGGCAACGCGCCGAAGACGCTGCGGCAGAACATGAATTTGGGCGGCAGCTATAGTCACTCAGCCTCTGACAACAGGAACATCTTTCTTCCGTTGGGCGGCTCGACGTCCTCAGACGGCTATAACATCTCGGCGGGATACACGATCGGCTATGGCCGACTGACGAACAATGCAACGGTGACGTGGAACCGCTCCCACGCAACTACCGTGAATTACTTCACGAATGGAGCGATGAACCCCGCGACGAATGCGGGAGTACTGGTGGGCAATGCCGCGATTGCCTCCAATCCGTTCTATTACGGCGTTCCGTCGATGACCTTTACCGGACTAACTGGGCTCAACGAGACGCAGCCGAGCGATGCGATCAGCCAGACGATTTCCTTTTCAGATTTTGTGAGTTGGAGCCACAAGAAGCACAACATGCGGTTCGGCGGAGATTTTCGACGCGTGCATGCCGACAGCCTGACAGCTCCTGGAAATCTGCAGAGCGGTGCCAGCCCGCTGGGAGCATTTACTTTCACAGGTTATGCAACGCAGCATGCCAGCGCAGGAACGGGACCTGAGCCCGCCAGCGGCTACGGCTTCGCCGACTTCCTGCTTGGCCTTCCACAACAGGCGGCGGTGCAGGCGGGCCTTGAGAAGAGCTACCTCCGTGCGAACGTATGGGATTTGTATGCAAACGACGACTGGAGAATTCTGCCGAACCTGACGCTGAACTATGGTCTTCGCTACGAGTATTTCTCGCCCTACGTGGAGAAGAACGATCGCCTGGTGAACTTGGATCACAACGCGGACTTTACGCAGGTGGCTGCTGTGCAGCCGGGGCAGAAGGGGCCGTATAGTGGGGCGTTCCCCCGCTCGCTGGTAAATCCTGACAGGACTATGTTTTCGCCGCGCTTTGGATTTGCCTACAGACCGAAGGGCAATCTGTTCAAAGAGACGGTCGTACGTGGCGGCTACGGGATCAACTACAACACGCTGCAGTTCGGCACGTTCGCGCGTCAACTCGCGTTTCAGCCACCGTTCGCCGTCACGCAGACTAACATCGCGAATCGTCAGGGCTGCGGCGAGCTGGCGCTGGCGAATGCGTTCAACTGTTCCACGGCCGCAGTTCAAAACAACTACAGCGTGAATCTGAACTACCGTCTTGGCATGGTGCAGGTGTGGAATCTTGATATTCAGCGATCGCTTCCGAAGGGCATCGTGCTGAATGTGGGATATAACGGCGCAAATGGTGGGAACCTTGACATCGTCCGTGCACCAAACCGCACAGCGGCAAACGTACTGAACCCGACAGCGCAGCCGTTCAATTATGAGGACTCGTTGGGGTTCTCGCGATTCAATGCGCTCAGCATCAATGCGCGCAAGCGAATGCAGAAGGGTATCTCCATGCAGGCGACCTATCAGTATGGTCATTCGATCGACAATGCTTCGTCGATCGGCGGCTCGACTGCGGTACCTGCGCAAAACGACAAGAATCTGGCCGCCGAAGAGGGGAACAGCTCGTTCGACATACGCCACAAGGTTACAGGCAACTGGGTGATGGAGCTTCCCTTCGGACCCAATCGCGCTTACCTGTCGAAGGGGGGCTTCTGGTCGAAGGCGCTCGATGGCTTCTCGCTGTCCGGCGATTTCACTTTCGCAACCGGGACTTACTACACGCCGCACTATGTTGCGACGGTGGGGGAGACCGCAACGGGAACGAACAACTCACTTCGGCCGGATCGGGATTTCTCGCAACCCATCCACGGCGCGGGCACGATTCTGAACTGGTTCAATCCGGCGGCATTCACTACCCCTGCGAATGTGTACGGCACGGCCTCGCGGGGATCCATCGAGGGACCGGGGACGGTAGCGGTGGATGGCTCGCTGGCGAAGACAGTGTCTCTCGGCGAGACGAGATCGTTCGAAGCGAGAATAACGGCAAACAATGTCTTCAACACCGTGCAGTATTCAGGCATCGACACGACACTGAACTCACGCACCTTCGGACAGGTGACATCGGCCGCGCCGATGCGTCGGATTACCTTCATGGCACGGTACCGGTTCTAAGGAATGGAAGGCTGGGTAATGATGCAGAGATTGACGGCGGCGATTCTGGCGGGAGTGATGGCGGGTACACCCGGGCTCGGCCTGCGGGTGGCCGCCGCACAACAGGCCGCTGGCGACGGCACATTCACTCTCAAGGTGCAGAGCGACATTGTGCTGACCAACGTCGTGGTCCGCGACAAGAAGACGGGCGAGGTCGTGAAGGGGCTGAAGGCGACCGACTTTACGATTCTTGAAAACGGGAAGCCACAGAAGATTTCGAGCTTCGATTTCCAAAGCGTGGACGAAGCGGTTGCGCTGAAAGAGAACGCCACGGTCAGCGGCAAGACACCAAACATCGCCGATCTCGTCAATCACAACTTCGCCGCCGACCCTTCGCAGCTGAAGGACCATCGCCTGATTGTGATGTTCTTCGATCTGAGCAGCATGCAACCTGAAGATATCGACCGCGCCGTGGAGGCTGCGCAGAGTTACATCAACAAGAAGATGCAGCCCGCCGATCTGGTGGCCCTGGTGAGTATGTCGACCGCGCTGAGCATGGATCAGGACTTCACGTCGGATAAGGCAGCTCTACTGAAAGGCGTGGGCCGATACAACGGAACCCAGGGCACAGGATTTGCCAACGGCAATGAAGGCGGCAACTCGGGCGGGACTGCGGACGACGCCTCGAGTTTTACCGCGGATGACTCCGAGTACAACGCCCTGAACACCGACCGCGAGTTGTACGCGATTCGCACCATCGCGAAGACGCTGGAGAAGGTCGATCAGCGCAAGAGTCTGCTCTATTTTTCAGGCGGGCTCACGCGTCAGGGTATTGAGAATCAGGCCAGCATGCGCGCGGCGACCAACGCTGCAGTGCGCGCCAACATGGCAATCTACAGCGTGGACTCACGCGGGCTGCAGGCGCTTCCTCCGGTAGGCGATGCATCCAAGGGCAGCCTGCGTGGAACCGCAGCATATAGCGGTGGCGCAATGCAGAGTCAGCTGGATGCTAACTTCGGCGCGCAGGAGGTGTTGGGCACGCTATCCAGTGACACGGGCGGTAAAGCCTTCTTCGACTCAAACGACTTTGCTCCTGTGTTTCAGCAGATTCAGCACGATACCGAGGCGTACTACATTGTGGGATTCCGTTCGGCCAATACGGCACGCGATGGGAGCTACAGACGGCTGACGGTAAAGATGAACCGCAACGACGTGAAGCTTGAGTACAGACCCGGCTATTACGCTCCCGCCGACTTCCAGCACCAGAAGAGCGAAGACCGCGAGCAGGCACTCAATGAGCAGATGCAGAGCGAGCTGCCCGCAACCGATGTCGCGGTCTATCTGCAGGCGCTTTACTTCCGCATGGAAGACAATCGCTTCTTCGTGCCGGTATCGCTGATTGTGCCGGGGTCGCAGATTCCCTTTATAAAGAACGGCGACAGGAGCAAAGCAAACATCGACATATTGGGGCAGGTGAAGAATGCTCAGGGCATCTCTGTAGGAAACGTGCGCGATACGGTTAAGCTTGCTCTGAATGCCGATCAACAGGTCGAGCGGAAGAACATCCAGTATTCGACCGGATTCACCCTTGCACCCGGGCGCTATCACCTGAAGTTTGTGATTCGCGAGAACGAGACAGGCCGGATGGGGAGCTTTGAGACTGATCTGCAGGTTCCCGACCTGAAGAAGGTTCCGCTGAAGCTGAGCTCGATTGTGCTGGCAAGCCAGCAGACGCAGAACACTTCCAAGAAGACCGTCAATCCTCTGGTGCGAGACGGAGTGGAGTGGATTCCCAATGTGCCGCACGTCTTTCGGCAGGATCAACATCTCTACTTCCTGTACGAGGTCTACGATCCGACACGAGTGAAGACTGAGGGCCCGACGCCAGCTACCTCGCCGGGCCTGACCCGGCGTCCGTCTGGTGCGGTGAAGGTACTCACGAGCATCGAATTTCTCAGCGGAGGAGTGAAGGTCTACGAGACACCGCTGGTGTCGGCAGACACGGTCAATGTTCCCGAGCGCGGAGCGGTGGCCTTCCAGTTCGACGTACCGTTGGCTCAACTGAAGCCGGGAACCTATGTATGCCAGGTGAACATCATAGATGATGCAGGAGGCAGTTTCAGCTTTCCGCGACTGGCTCTAAGGGTTCAGGCACCGGGGCCGCCGGCACAGACAGCGTCAGTGTCGTCGTCAGCACCTTGAAAAATAAGGGGTTCTGATGTGACTGGCAACCGTTGACAGTTGTTGACAAGAGGATGATGATGTGTCTGTACCTCACGGAGGTATGCCATGGGCCGCTCGATTCAATCCTCTTCTTTTCTGGTTTTCCTGATCACCTTCTTTGCGCTCGGCGCGCTGGCTTCTGCTCAGAAGCCGCTTAGCCACGAGGAAGCACGCGCTCTCGATCATCAAAATCCTGTGTGGGAGTCAGTTCGCGCCCACCTTCCAGACCCCGGGACAGCAAGCGCACAGCGGCTGGAGGCGGCTGCGGATGTACTTCGAGCGCGGCGATTTCTCGAAGATGCACTGGACTACTATGAAGCGGCATTACGACGTGGAGGCGAAGAAGCGCACCTTCTGAATAAGCTTGGAGTCACTGAGTTGGAGCTGCGCAATGTTCCCCAGGCGAAGATGTACTTTCAGCGAGTGGTGAAGGTGCAGAAGAAGAATCCAGAGGGCTGGAACAATCTTGGCGCAATCGAGTACCTCACCGGGCGTTATGGAAATGCGATCAGCAACTACAAGCGCGCGATCAAGTACGATAAGAACTCGGCGACATATCACTCCAACCTCGGGACAGCCTATTTCGACAAGAAAGAGTTCGAAAACGCCCGCAAGGAGTACGACACAGCCCTGAAGCTCGATCCCGATATGCTGAACCATCACGGTTCGGTGGGCATAACGACCCGAATGCTGTCTCCCGAGGACCACGCTCGGTTCCTCTTCGAACTGGCGCGGCTGTATGCGCAGAGAGGAGACGAGGAGTTGATGATGAGCTACCTGGCCAAGGCCAGTGAGGCAGGCTTCGACGTGATGAGCGAGATTGGTTCTGACTCAGTCTTCTCACACTACCGTAAAGACCCACGAGTATTGCTCATCGTAAAAAACGCCAAAGAGCTTCGGGGGAAAGGGACATCGATTGCCCAGAGTTCCGGGCCTGCTCCCCCCTTGCCGGCGGAGAGCAAACAGTAGAGTTCTACTATTTGTAAGGACAGTGACGGCAGTTTGAGTTGCAACAGTAACCGCGCTTAAGGTGGTAGGCCGCGGTGAAGACGAGGTATGGTCCTTCGTAGTAGAAGTCTTCCTGATCCAATGTCTGTGATGCAGTTTGGGACTCGCCGCCGGGCGAAGACAATCGAACATCTGCGGAATCGTCGGGTATCTTCATCAGAACAACCCGACGCGGGGGGACACGGCTTGCGCGGTGGCCGAGACCGCCGTCGCAACTTCGACAGGACTGTCATCGGACTCTGTCGAGTCTTCGTTGTACAGCAATCCATTGCGATAAAGAACACGCCTGCCGGGAATTGCGGGTATGCGCTCGCCGGGGAGCACGATTCCGGCGAGGTTGGCTGGATCAGCGGCGGCTACGGCAATGATTGCGGTGCTCTCGCGAGAGCGCGAAGCGCGTAGCGAATCTGCGGCCTCGGGCAAGGCATATTGTTCCCCGCCAAATCCCGTAACAAAGCGGCCGCCGCGAGCCTCGCCTCGCGCTTCGAGACGACGCAGAATTCCTACAAGATCACGCCACTTAGGAGCGTTGGATTCGCGGACGAGCAGATCGCGAAAGAGGACGCCATAGCGGGTCAGAAGCATGCACGCATACGACTCGAGCGCGCTGTCGGTACGGCGAGCCTGTTCTATCGCGGTAGCTGCCGCATGGACTTCCTCGGCGAGCAGCGACCAACGGCCGGCGGTTGATCGGAGGGGGCGTTTGCCAGGAACGCTCGATGTCGCAGCCGACTTTCGGCGTGGATCCATGATCGCCCGAAGCTGATCGTATCCGTCTGCAGCAGCAAGTCCAGCCGTCGCGAGCTCCCATAATGCGTGTTGGGTTTGCTGTTTCGAAAAGTTGAGAATCCGCTGAATATCGTTGGCGAAACACGCTCCACGTTGTTGCAGCAGGGTTCGTACATGAAGGGCCTCGGCACTGAGCGCCTCATTCAGTCGGGTCTCTTCAACCCTCTCGCGGGCTAGCGCTTGAGGAAGCCAGTCTGCGGACTCGCGGAT
>Ga0157374_10005039_pt1 | contig 11079 bp, 3 predicted proteins | sample M25metaG_FD_115308 | JGI IMG/M metagenome (GOLD analysis project Ga0157374, IMG submission 115308) | Miscanthus rhizosphere microbial communities from Kellogg Biological Station, Michigan, USA - M2-5 metaG | ecosystem: Host-associated > Plants > Roots > Rhizosphere > Soil | place: USA: Michigan... | reverse complement strand
GCTCGGGTCGCCCCGTGGCCTTGCGCGACCACAACAGCTATTCGGTGATCCTCGGCGTGTTCCACAACGCCGGCTACGACCAGACCGTGACGCTCGCGCAAGTGTTCTGGTTCAAAGATCCGCACGGCCAGCCCGCACGCTTCTTCGCGGTGGCCGACCGCGAGCTGGGCATCGCCAGCGACTTCGCCGAATTCGGCTCCGACATCGCCAAGCTGCGCAAGCGATTGCGTGCCGGCGGCGTCGAGGTCGAAGACAGCTTCCCGCCCTATGCCGCGACGTTTCGCCGCCGCTTCGGCATCGCCAACGAACAGGCGCTCGAACTCTTTCATCAAACGGTGTCGATGAAGTCGGTGGGCAACCTCACCGACTTCGTGCGCGGCCACATGCTCGAACCCTTCGACGTGGCCGAGCGCATGCAAAAGCTGATCTCGCATTTCGACGACCTGCACCGCGCGCACGAAGCCGTGCTCAAAGCCAAACGGCAAGTCGCACTGCTTACGCCGCTGGTGAACGACTGCGTGCGCCACGACGAAATGGCCGCGCAAGTCGAGGTGCTGCGGGTCTGCCGCGAAGCGCTCAAGCCTTACTTCGCGGGACTCAAGGCCGATCTGCTCGACAAGCGCATCGCCCACCTTACCGATGAGTTGCTGCGCCACGAAGACCACATCCGGCGCATCGAAGCGCGCAAGGCCGAGCAGCAGGTGCAAGAGCGCGAATTGCGGCGCTCGATTGCTGACAATGGCGGCGACCGCATCGAGCAGCTGGCCATCGAGATCGACCGCAGGACGCAGGAGAAGCAGCGCCGTTTCGACAAGGCCCAGCGCTACGACACGCTGCGCCAGGCCCTGGGCCTGCTCACCATGCAAAGCGCCGACGACTTTCTTGCCCAACGCCAGCTATGCGCCCAGCTGCGCGAAGCCGCGGCCGAGCGCGAGGCCGGTGTGCAAAACGAACTCAACGAAGCCGGCGTTGCCTTCGCGCAAGGCCGGCAAGAGAACGACACGCTGGCCGCGGAAATCGAGAGCATGAAAGCGCGGCGCAGCAACATCGATGCGCATCAAGTGGCAATGCGCGCCGCGCTATGCGCTGCATTGCAGCTGCGCGAAGCCGACATGCCGTTCGCTGGCGAGCTGATCCAGGTACGCGACGACGAACGCGATTGGGAAGGCGCGGCCGAACGCCTGCTGCGCGGCTTCGGCCTGTCGATGCTTGTGCCCGACGAGCACTACGCCAAGGTGAGCGAGTGGGTCGATCGCACGCACCTGAAAGCCCGGCTGGTCTACTTCCGCGTGCGCCCCGCCCGCAAAGACGCCCGCGGCGATCTGCCTGCGTTGCACCCCGACTCCCTGGTGCGCAAGCTAGCCATCAAGCCCGATTCGCCTTTCTATGCGTGGCTCGAACGCGAAATCGCCCATCGCTTCGACGTGGCCTGCTGCGCGAACCAGGAGCAATTCCGCCGCGAGACGCAGGCCATCACCCGTGCGGGCCAGATGAAGGCCGCAGGCGAGCGCCACGAGAAGGACGATCGCCACCGCCTCGACGACCGCAGCCGCTACGTGCTCGGCTGGAGCAACGAAGCCAAGCTCGCCGCCTTGCAAGCCAAGGCGCGTGTGCTGCAAACGCGGCTGGCGGACATCGGCGCTCGCATCGGCGCATTGCAAAAGGAGCAGCAAGCGGCGCGCGATCGCCTGCAGGCACTGAGCAAACTGGAGGAATACCGCGAGTTCTCCGAACTCGACTGGCAGTCGTTGGCCTCGGAGATCGCCAAGCTGGAAGACGAGAAGCGCGCGTTGGAAGCCGTGTCCGATCTGCTCAAGGCGCTGACCGAACGCCTCGCCACTGCGCTCGAAGCGTTGGCCGACACCGAGCGCGCGCTGGAAGACCGCAAGGACCAGCGCTCCAAGGCCACGCAGAAGCACGCCGACGCGAATGCCTTGCTGAAGGAGGTTCGCGCAGTGCTCGATGCGGCATCCACGGCCGAGCATGCGCCGCGCTTCGCGTTCGTCGAAAGCTTGCGCGCCGAGGCGTTGGGCGAGCACAGCCTGAGCGTCGAGTCCTGCGACCACCGCGAACAAGAGATGCGCAAGTGGCTGCAAGACCGCATCGACGCAGAAGACAAGAAACTCTCGCGCCTGCGCGAGAAGATCGTCAAGGCCATGGCCGAATACAAGGAAGCCTTTCGACTCGACACGCAGGAGGTGGATGCGAGCGTCGATGCCGGCTTCGAATACCGCGCCATGCTCGATCGCCTCAATGCCGACGACCTGCCGCGCTTCGAGGCGCGCTTCAAGGAACTGCTCAACGAGAACACCATCCGCGAAGTGGCGAACTTCCAATCGCAACTCAACCGCGAGCGCGAGACCATCAAGGAACGCATCGCGCGCATCAACGAATCGCTGACGCAGATCGACTACAACCCCGCGCGCTTCATCGTGCTCGAAGCGCAGATCGCCACTGACGCCGACGTGCGCGATTTCCAGTCCGAACTGCGGGCCTGCACCGAAGGCGCACTCACAGGCTCCGACGATTCGCAATATTCCGAAGCCAAGTTCCTGCAGGTCAAGCACATCATCGAACGCTTTCGCGGACGCGAAGGCTCGGCCGAACACGACCGGCGCTGGTCCGCAAAGGTCACCGACGTGCGCAATTGGTTCGTCTTCGCCGCCAGTGAGCGTTGGCGCGAAGACGGCAGCGAGCACGAGCACTACGCCGACTCCGGCGGCAAGTCCGGCGGGCAGAAAGAGAAGCTGGCCTACACCATCCTCGCGGCCAGCCTGGCCTACCAGTTCGGGCTGGAATGGGGAGCGGTGCGCTCGCGATCGTTCCGCTTCGTGGTGATCGACGAAGCTTTCGGCCGCGGCTCCGACGAATCGGCCCAATACGGTCTGCGGCTGTTCCAGCAGATCAACTTGCAATTGCTCATCGTCACGCCGCTGCAGAAGATCCACATCATCGAGCCCTTCGTATCCAGCGTGGGCTTCGTGCACAACGAAGACGGCAAGGCCTCTCGACTGCGAAACCTCGGCATCGAGGAATACCGGGCCGAACGCGACGCACGCTGCGAATGAGCCACTGGACGACCGCCGCCGATCTTCGCGCCCAGGTGCAAAAGCTCTGGGACAAGGGGCGTTTGCTGGCATGCATGGTCGATGCCCAGGAGTTGTTCCCTCTGCGACTGAGCCTCAAAGGGCCGCAGTCCGCCGAATGGTCGGATCGATTCGACGAGGCGCGCGCCTGGGGCCGCTTGCTGCAGCAGGAGGCGAAGTCTGGATACCGGCTGGTGTTGCGCGAGGTGAGGCACCGGGTCATCGGCGCCAACGAGATGCCCTTCGAGGCCTGGGTCGACTCGTTGGACGACGCATTGCGTTTCATCGGCAAGATGGCCCAAGCACGGCGCTTCGGCGCCATGGTGGCCGCGACCCACGCGCGCCTGCCCGCGCTGCTGCCGTGGCTGCAAGCGAATCCGCTGCGCGCTTTGGCATTCGAAGAAGAGTGGCCCAAGCTCATCGAAGTCGTGGCATGGCTGCAGTCGCATCCGCGACCGGGCATTTATCTGCGGCAAGTGGACCTGCCCGGCATACACAGCAAATACATCGAAGACCGCGCAGCGGTGCTGAGCGAATTGTTCGACTTGGCGCTTCCTGCCCAGGCCATCGACGCAACGAGTGCAGGCGGCGCGAACTTCCTTCGGCGCTATGGATTTCGGGCCAAGCCCGTTCGCGTGCGCTTTCGCATCCTTGACGACGGCCGTTCTTTGCTCGGCACAGGGCAGCAGGAGGATGTGACCGTCGATCACGAATGCTTCGCCAGGCTCGATCCGCCCATCTCGCGCGTCGTCATCACCGAGAACGAAGTCAACTTCCTTGCGTTTCCTCCGATGGCCGACGCCATGGTCGTCTTCGGTGCAGGCTACGGATTCGACATGCTCGCATCGGCGCATTGGCTGCGTGACAAAGTCATCAGCTATTGGGGCGACATCGACACCCACGGCTTCGCCATCCTCGACCAATTGCGAGCGCGCTTTGCGCACGTCGAGTCTTTCCTGATGGACGAGGCCACGCTGATGGCGCACGAGCCTCAATGGACTGATGAGTCGCAACCCGTGTTGCGTGATCTGCCGCGGCTGACGGTGGCCGAACGAAGGCTGTTCGACGACTTGCGCTGGAAGCGCCTGGCCGACCGGTCAATTCGGCTGGAACAGGAGCGGATCGGATTCGAGTGGGTCGAGCAGCGGCTGGGGAATCTGGGATCCACGCAGTCGCTCACTGGCCCACCGGCGCGCACTGGGCAATACCCCGCGAACGAGGGGTAGCACCGAACGGCGCGATTGGCGAGCATTCCCGCCGTTCGATGCAGCCCAACGATCCAGGTCAAGCCTGAGGTGATTGGGCAAGCAGCGCCGGGGGTTTGAGCAGGGGGAGGGGCGTATGACTCTGACATCAGAGCGCGGCGCGTTTGCACGCCGCTTGTTCGAATGGGTGGCTTGCGAGAGGCGCGCGTGGCGCTGCCGTCGCTCACCTATGAAGTCGACCACGTCGACACGGGGCGCAAGTTCCTTTGCCGCCTCTGGCGCGGCTTGGCACATCGATGGATGGTGCCTGCTGTGCTCAGTACGTGCCCCCTCAAGCCAGCGCAGATGCACGCCGCGCCGCAGTCGAGTTCGTCAATGGCGGCGCGAACAATGTGTCGACATCGCTGGCGCTTTCTCCCCGGGGCTCTCCTGTTCAACACCGGGATTCTTCCTTACCCCCCAACGCCTTCCAGAAGGAAATCGTCGTCTCGCTGTTGATGGCGAAATCGACGGGGCAGACGGTGGCTTGGTGTATTGCCATGCGAACGGATATGCACGTGGGAATGGAGGTGTTATTAAATGAAGGAATTGATCATGCGTAATTGGGGAATGGGTTTTCTGCGTCGTGCATGTCTGCCTCTTGCACTGGCGGCGATGGTGAATGTGGCTCATGCATGGGACGGCACCGTCTCCGGCACGATTGGGCTCACGGAAATAATAGCGAGGAGCAACTTCGGCTTTCGAGTCTGGTTGACAGGTACACCGGCAATCATGTGCCCCGTGGGTAGCCTTGGGCATACCTGAACGACACGGATAGCAACTACAAGACCTATGTGACCGGCTTGATGCTGGCGAAGGCCACGGGGCAGCGGGTCAGTCTGATGTTGACGTCGGAGGGCGGCTTTTGTCATATCGGGCATGTGCAGATTTCTTAGCGTGGGTCACTGAGTTGCCGTAAGTCTGTAGGCAGCAGAGTCCTCGTGGGCGCGCCATGAAGGAGCGTATTTCCACATTAGATATACCTCTGCATTGCCGTCGTGAGGCGTACCAAAGAAGACAAGATTCAAACGCGGCGATTTGCCGTGCGTACAACAAACAAAATTAAGAGGTGCGAATGTCCAAGGTTTTCCGCGCTTACGGGCGTGTTTGTCAGCCCGCCAGCGCGGCTGTTGCGGCGTGGTCATGGCTGCGCGTGATCGTGATGGGGGCGGGCTTTTTCGCCGTCGCTGTCGCGGCGACGGCGCAAGTCAACGTCCCCGGCTCATATTCCGTGTCGGATAACGGGGCGGCTACTTATTCCGTGCCCATTGCAGTCCCACCCGGCGTGGGCGGGATGGAGCCGAAGTTGTCCCTCGGATACAGCAGTCAGGCTGGCAACGGTCCAATGGGTTTGGGCTGGAACCTGGGCGGCGTCTCGATGATCATGCGCTGCCCCATGACGTTGGCGCATGACGGAGTGAATCGCGCCATCGCGTGGGACAGTGCCGACCGCTATTGCCTTGATGGCGAGAGCCTTGTCGCCGTAAAAGACCCGGCCAGTGCCAATGCACCCGTGGGCGCCTACGGTGGCGACGGCACCTACTACGCGACCGAGCGGGAGAGTTTCAGCCGGGTGCAATCGTTTGTCGACCCGGCGAATGCTGGTGGTGCGGCCTACTTCGTGGTGAAGACGAAGGCCGGATTGACCATGGAATATGGAAGAACAGCCGACTCGCGCATCGAGGCGCAGGGGCGAACGGCTGTGCGGGTGTGGGCATTGAACAAAGTGTCCGACTCGAAGGGCAACTACTTCAGCATCAGCTACATCGAAGACAGCGCGAACGGGCAGTACTACCCAAGCCGCATCGACTACACCGCAAACGACATCAGCGCCGTTCACCTCGCCGCCTCGAACAGTGTGGTGTTCGACTACGGTACTCAAGGTCGGCCCGACCCGATTTCGACTTACATGGCCGGCAGCTTGGTCAAGACGGACAGGCTGCTTCGCATTGTTTATGTCTACACGGGTAATCAACTGGTCAGGCAGTACGCCTTGACCTACGGCACCAGTGCAGCCACCGGTCGCTCCGAACTGACGCAGATCGACCAGAAGGGACCGTCGGGCGCGGCGCTGGTGCCCGTCAAGGTGAACTGGATTGCGGGCGGAAAAGGGCTGGTCGACAAGGGCGTTGCTGCGACGGTGCCGGCCTATGGAGTCTGGGCAGGTGCGTCAGCGCGCATTCACGTCATGGACTTTGACGGAGATGGAAAGCAAGACCTCGTGCTTGGTCCGGATGGCAACGGTGCATGGTTCTGGCTTCAATCGACAGGCACAGGATTTGTCGATCGCGGGGCGGTTGCTGTGGGTGCCTACGCCGCTTGGAGCGGCTCGTCCGACAGGATTCGGGTGATGGACATTGACGGTGACGGTCGGCAAGACATTGTGATCGGCCCAGACGCGGCAGGGAAGTGGTACTGGCTTCAATCGAATGGAAGCACTTTCATCGATCACGGCGCGGTGGTCAGCGGCGCTTATGGAAATTGGTCTGGGTCGAACGATCGAATTCGGGTGATCGATATCGACGGAGATGGCCGACAAGATCTTGTTCTCGGTCCGGACGCTAACGGCTCGTGGTTCTGGTTGCGGTCGATCGGCTCCGGATTCGAGGACAGAGGCGCGATGATCACGGGCCAGTTTGGAAATTGGGACGGTGCGTCGAATCGCGTACGCCTAATGGACGTAGACGGTGATGGTCAACAGGACTTCGTGCTCGGGCCCGATGGGAATGGAGCGTGGTGGTGGTTCAAAGGAACCGATGCGGGATTCGTGAACCAGGGAATGCTAATTTCTGGAGCTTATGCGGCCTGGGCTCAAGCGTTTGCGTCACCGTTTTCCCATCTGTGGTTTCCGACACAGCAGATACGCGTTGCAGACGTCAACGGCGACGGTAAGGATGATCTCCTTCTCGGCCCAGACTCCTCTGGAAATGTCTATTGGCTTCAATCCACCGGCTCAGCATTTATAGATCGCGGTCTTACAGTTTCTAGTCACTATGATCCGAACTGGTCTATTCACTCAACGGATGCCAATGGCGATGGTCGGCGAGACCTGTTAGTCGGACCTGACTCAAGTGGGAATTGGTACAACCTCCGCTCCACGGGGAGCGGGCTGGCTGATGACGGAGCGATCCTGAGTGGCAAATATGCGGCGTGGTGGGGCGCCGGTGATCGCATCTTCCTCATGGACGTCAACGGCGACGGCCTCAATGACGTCGTGATCGGCCCGACCGAGGCCGGCATCTGGTACTGGCTCGCTAACACAGCCACTCCTGAAGTCGTGCAATCCATCGACAACACGAATGGTCTGAACCCGACCACATTCAGCTACAAGTTCCTGACCGATCCCACCGTCTACACGAAGGGCACAGGTGCCACTTATCCGGTGGCCGATGTGCAAGCCCCCATGCAAGTGGTGTCGCAGGCCTCGACAGGTAGCGCGGCGGCGGGCGGCGTCAACGCCACCAACTTCGCCTATGGTGGCTTGAAGGTGGCCTATGGTCCAGGAGCCCGAGGCTTGCTTGGATTCGAGTGGACTCAAAGTCAGCAGGCCACCACTGGGCTTGTTGCCAAAACCTACTTCCTGCAGGACTTTCCGTTCCTTGGAATGGTGAGGCAGAAGGGCACGGGAACCAGCCTGTCAGCCTGGAACAATCTGTCGCTGACCAACTACACCTATCTCTGCAACGACTTCGTCAATGCACCGACTGCGACATGCCCGGTCGCGCCCGGCAAGCGCTACTTCGTCTACGCCAACTATTCAGACGAGCAAGCCTGGGACTTGATTGGCACAGGTTTGCCGCGCACCACCACCACGCAGGTGATGGACAACTACGGCAACGCGACCTCGATTGTCGTCAACACGCTGAATCCCGATGGTTCAGCGAGCGGGCACAGCAAGTCGACCACGAACATCTACACGCAGGACTTGGCCAACTGGTACCTCGGTAGGCTGGTGAGCAGTGTCAACACGGTCAGTGCACCTAGCGTGGCGCCGCCGGCGGTGCCGCTGCCTGCCGGCTCCACTTCCAATGCGGCAATGTCGCCGCAGGTGCTGTCGGTCATTCTCAGCCTGCTGTTGGACGACTGATACGCGCGTGACGAGCGATTCATAGAGCAACCAAAACAGAACTGATCCGGCCTGAATCTGGAATCTGATTCACGCGGATTCATGCCCAGAGGGAAAGCATGAGCTACAGACAGACCAGGGGTTCCTTCACGCGCGCCATTCTTGCGACTGGCCTGCTTACCGGCTTGCTCGGGGGGGCCGGTGCAGCACATGGCGCCACTGCAGCCAGAAGCAGCGCGTTCGACTACGACCCGGTCAGCGGATTGATCAACAAAGAAATCGTCGAGCAGGGTGACCCTAACTTGTGCGTTGTCACGACTTACGTGCGTGACGACTTTGGCAACAAGACCTCGACCACCACGCGCAACTGCAATGGCTCGGGAGGCTCGTCCCCCGGCAACAACAGTGAGGCTGCGGCGCCGTCGGGCTTGCCGGTCTTTGCGCCCCGAACCACGACCGCCGTTTATACCGATCCGCGCTTCGCCTCCCCGATCACCAATGCGGCGGGCCAAACGGAGACCCGCTCCTACAGCGCGGCATTCGGTGTGGTGACCAGCCTGGTCGGCCCGAATCAGCTCGCCACCAATTGGGCATACGACGAATTCGGCCGCAAGACCATCGAGCAGCGTGCCGACGGTACAGGAACGACCTGGAGCTACAGGCTCTGCACGACAATGCCCGGCGGCACCGAGTCGTGCCCGACGATTGCCGGCGTGGCCGGCATGTATGTCGTGACTGTGACCCCAGTGGCCGGCCCGATCAATATCGCAGCGGGCACCATAGGTGCGCAGAACGGCCCTTACGTCAAGAGTTACTACGACGCGCTCAATCGCACCATTCGCTTTGAGACGCAGGGCTTCGATGGCGCGACATCGCGCCTCATCGAGCAAGACACCGAATACGACAACCTCGGCCAAGTCAGCCGCCAGAGCCGCCCCTATTACGCAGGCGATTCGGTCTACTGGACGCAATACATCTACGACGCGCTCGGCCGGGTGGTTCAAACGAATACGCCTGACGGCGGTCGAGTACTCAACGGCTACAACGGCTTGACCACCAGTGTCACCGTCAAGGCGCTCGATTCGGCGACGACCTACAGCCCCACCTCACAGATCACGATCCAGACACGTAATCTGGTCGGCCAAATCGTCAATGTCGTCGACGCCAACGGCAAGTCAGTCCAGCGCGGCTTCGACCCGTTCGGCAACCTGCTGTGGAACGCCGACTCGCTGGGCAATGTCAGCTCGGTGGCCTATGACGCCCGTGGTCGCAAAGTCGGCATGCAGGACCCCGACATGGGTTCGTGGTCTTATGCCTACGATGCGCTTGGCGAACTGGTGCAGCAGGTCAACGCCAAGGGACAGACCGTCACGATGACGTACGACGTGCTCGGCCGTATGACCTCGCGCAACGAGCCTGACCTCATCAGCACCTGGGCCTACGACAAGTACAAAGACGGTTCTCCTTGCAGCAAAGGCATAGGCAAGCTCTGCGAGGCTGCCACGTCCACTGGCTACGACCGGCGCCAGAACTTCGACGCATTGGGCCGCCCATCGAGCACGATGAGCACCGTCGGTGCGAGCACCTACACGGCAAGCGTGAGCTACGACACGAATGGCCGCATCGATGTGCAGACCTACCCGACGGGCATGCAGGTGCGCAATGGCTACACCGCGCTGGGCTTTCTGAAGCAGGTGAGCAACGTCGGCACCGGCACGGTTTACTGGACTGCCGACAGCGTCGATGCCGCGGGCCATGCCTTGCTGCAGACCTACGGCAACGGCGTCGTTACCACGAGCGCGTTCGACCCAGCCAACGGGCGCTTGAAGAACACCTATGCCGGCGTCGGGAACGGGGTGCAGAACCTCAGCTACTCGTACGACTACCTCGGTAACCTGCGGTCCCGGACAGACGCGATCACCGGCGTGTCAAGTCAATACGACTACGACGTTCTGAACCGTCTGCGCAACGAGAGTCGCTCGGGCGGCTCGCTGGTCAGTGGTCAAGCCATCACCTGGGCTTACGACGACATCGGCAACATCACCAGCCGCTCCGACGTCGGAACCTACAGCTACCCCGGCAGCGGCAGCGGCAGCGCGCGCCCGCACGCGGTGTCGAGCGTGAACGGCACCGTCGACGGCGTGGCCAACCCGAGCTACTACTACGATCCCGACGGCAACTTGGCCTACGGCGGCGGGCGCACCCTGACGTGGATGAGCTTCGACATGCCGTCCAACGTGACCAAAGGCGGCGCGAGTCTCGATTGGCTGTACGACAGCGAACATGGGCGCGTGCGCGAGACGTACAAGCTCAATGGTGCCGTGCAGCGCACGACGACCTACCTCAATCCAGGCGCGGGAGCGGGCCTCTACTACGAAGAAGAAAACGGCGCAGCAGGGCTCAAGCAAAAGCACTACATCAGCGCTGGCGGCTCGACGGTGGCGATGGTCACCTTCAACGGCAGCAGCTGGAACACGCAGTATTGGCACAAGGATCACCTCGGGTCCACGTCGGTCGTGACCAATGAGGCCGGTGCGGTGCTCGAACGCCTCGACTACGAGCCCTTCGGCAAGCGCCGCAATGCGAACGGCCAGACCGACAGCGCCGGCACGCTGGTGGACGCGACGACGGACGGGGGCTACCCCGGCCGCGAGAAGCTCGCAGAGGTGGGACTGCGTCAGAT
>Ga0157374_10005035_pt1 | contig 11085 bp, 7 predicted proteins | sample M25metaG_FD_115308 | JGI IMG/M metagenome (GOLD analysis project Ga0157374, IMG submission 115308) | Miscanthus rhizosphere microbial communities from Kellogg Biological Station, Michigan, USA - M2-5 metaG | ecosystem: Host-associated > Plants > Roots > Rhizosphere > Soil | place: USA: Michigan... | reverse complement strand
TAGAGAAACATCCGATCGACTACGCGTAGAAGCGCTTCCAGAAGAAACTTGAAAGCAGCGATCGCCTTCGCGCTAAGTACGATTTGTTACCGTGACATCGGTGCGCACTTGACCTTGCGTCGCAACTCCAGGTCATCACAGTGAACACTCTCAACCGAACTTATTCTTCGCTCTCAGCTCGGCGTCGTTATGAGGTTTGGTTTACCCGCGTCGGACTTGCCGACGGTAGTGGGGCATGGTGGTTCCGATATCTGCTATTGAATCCCGGGCGACGAGGTTGCACCACAAGCCCACTGGGAATGCCAGTCCAGGTTTGGGCGACGTGGTTTCCCAGAAATAAAATCCCTCAGAGCTTCATTCAAGGCTTTCCAACGCAGGCTCTTGACCTCAGTGCAAGAGATCTAAACCCGTTTTCCATGTCGATCGCAGACAATGCGGTCGATGAAGATTCCTGCCGCGGACGGATCAAGGTCAATGGCCACGAGATCACGTGGGACCTGCACTATTCCTCGACCTTTAGCGTCACGCTGAGCGATAAGGGTTGGATTGGTTTTTCGCGAACTCCGCATTCGGACGCCACGTTTTTCGGATACATCAGCCTCGATGGTCGTAAATTCGAAGGCAAACCGCTAGGGTTCGGCCTGCAAGGGCACAACTGCGGATACAGGCACCGCAATTTCTGGACGTGGGCACATGTGTACTTTCCGCGGGCCCGTTCACGCCCCAGCACATTAGAAGCCTTAATCTACGACATGCCCCTCAGCCTGGAGTTTCGTAAGGTCGTGTTCTGGCACGACGGTAAGCAATACGTCTTTCGCAAACTTCGAGACAACGTAGAGGATCGTGCCAACTTGTATTGGAAGTTTCACTGCTCCGCGGGAGATGGATCGCGACTTGAAATAACCATCGATGGCCGAGGCCCGTCGCTACATCGTCTGCCTTACTTTAAAACCAATTGCGCGGGCAGCTTCGAAGTGGCCAACAACAGCCTCGCGAGCGCGGTCCTCCAATTCGAACAGCCGGGAACGCACGCTGAGAAACTGGAAACCAGAGATGGTGTTGTGCTGGAAATGGGCGGAGCGCGTTGATTCCGACTTTTCGAAGGAAGCTACCTAAACAGATCTAGAGCGATCCAGGAGTGCCTCCGCACTTTGCCAACACACACGGCCGCCGTAAAGCAGAGTGCTTGACTGCACCGCCAGCCAGTCCTTCAGAGACAGTGGTGACCCGAATGCCGTCCAGCTGCTGAGCCAGCGTGGCGTAGCATGTCGCGCGAGTATGGCGGCCGTACTGACCTCCGGGCCAGCAATGTCATGCTGCACGCCGTCCAGCGTAAACAGAACTTTGCGCAACATAATCAGTGGCGCCGGAAGACGGACACCTTTCATGGCGATATTCTCCAGCAACCTCAACGTGTCTGCAGCGCCGGGCATTCGCGTGATCGGCAATTGTGCGATGAATCGATCCACGCAGTCGCGGATTGTTTTCGCCTGCGACCCTTTACGACGCGCTCCGCCGCGGCTCAGCGCTTGGATTTGGTTAATGATCCCCTTGGCATCCCGCAGGGCGGTCATGAAGAACAGCATTGCGAGATGGCGTCTCTCTTCACGGCTTATTCGTTCAGTAAGCGCCCAGTCCAGGATGACCAGGTCTCCTGACCGCTTGTCATACAGCAGGTTGCCGGCATGAGGATCAGCATGAAACATCGCGTTCTTCTCTGCAGAAAAAACAGGCACAGCCAGGAACGCCTCGATCAGAAGTTCTGAGATGCGCGCCCGACGCCATCCCGGCATGTGGACCACAGCATCAGTAACCTTCCTGCCGCGTTCCTCTGTCATGGCAGTAACTTTGGAAGTGCACAGGGATTCAATGAGGCGCGGCACTCGAACGCCCAATACGGATCCGTAAAGGCGAGATGCCTCCAGCAAGGTCGCCTGTTCCCGCGAAAATTCAACTTCATGCTGCAGCAAGCGACGGACATCGCTGAAGGTTTCGGGAAGTACGCGCTTGGCGAAGCCGTATTCGCGGCTCTTGGTCCCGACGTACTTCGCCAGCCCCTCGAGCACATCCATGTCCTCAGCGAAACATACTGGAATATGGGGCTTCATGACTTTAAACACGCCCCGCTCCCGGCGTGTTGTCTCTGGGTTGTGCCAGGTGAATCGCACGACTGCGCTGACGCTCGCTTCGAAAAAAATGCCTGGCTTGATTTGAACCTCGTTGGCTTTGAGACGCGGCCCCAGTTCCGCAACGACAATCTTTCGGATATCACCAGCGCTCATGTCGGAGATCCCGTTCTCCAACTCGATGAGCGCCTTTCGCAGCTCTGGATGAAGATGGCGATTTCTCGCGAGCACCTGACCCAGCTTTTGCAAGCCCGGCACCTTGGCAATCAGCTTTAAAAGGCGCACGCCTGTTGAGGTCGTCTCCGAGAGTTCAAATTGCTCGACTAATTTGGGAGCGAGGCGCTCTGCGGAGAGGTGCAGAAAGACGAACAGCATGGCGTCCTGAACCAATGGGCGCCAGTGTGCATACTCATCGGGGACGAGATCTTCTGCCGGAAGACGCTGGATCACCCAGCGTCCAATCCGGTCCCGCACGACTCCGCCAGCGGGGCTTCGCAGCACTTCTTCGAGCGCACTTACCCGTTTCTCAAAAGTTGGGTACGCGGAGAAAAAAGTGGCCTGCAGTTGTTCTGGCGTGAATCGCTGCAAGGCGTATTCGTTCAGCGGCAGATCGAGCATCCCGAGACCTCTGGCGCAGGTCAACTCCTGCAAAACTACCGGTACGTCCTTAGCGTGCTCTATGCGATCACATACTTTCCCGCTTCGATCATCCTTTGCGCGATCGTCTGACGTAAAGCGATCGTGTTGAAGGGTTCGTGTTTGCCCAGTCGCCTTACGATCGCCAGTTGCGATCGCAACATGTCACCATCGCTGATTGCGGTCACAATTCGTTTTGCGCAGCTCTCGATCTTTTCGATGGCGCCCTCGAGGTAAACCTGGGTCATGGCGATGGCAAGGTTGGATTCAGCGTCGCCGTTTCGAGCGACCAATTTCTGAGCCCGAAGCACCGCCGATTCCATTGCATATGTCTCGATCACCATGTCGGCGATTGCACCCATGATTTCCTGCTGCTCCTGGATTGCCTGCAAGTATTTCTGGCTGGCGACCCCGGCGGCAAAGAGACTTATTTTCTTGGCGCCGGCGACTACCTTGCGCTCTTCGGAAAACGAATCGTCACTGTCATCGTCCACCGTCGCTCCGGAAATCACTTCATCCATCAGCTTCTTGATCGCCGGCATCAGCGGCAATTGCCCGGACATGGCGCGTTTCAGAAGAAAACCAGTGATCACGAGCCGGTTGATCTCGTTCGTACCCTCAAAAATCCGGTTCACACGCGAATCGCGATAGACACGTTCGGCGGGGTACTCCTCTACGAAGCCGTATCCGCCATAGATTTGCACCATCTCGTCGACTACATAATCGATCAATTCTGAGCCCCAGACCTTGAGGATGGAGCATTCGACCGCGTATTCGTCTATGACTTTGCGCACTTCCGCCATATCGCTAGACTGTGAATGTTCCAACCGAGCGATCGCCGCATCCATCATGCCGACTGTCCGGTAAGCCATGGACTCGCCTGTAAATATGCCCACCGCCATGTTGGCCAGCTTTTCGCGGATGAGACCAAAGTCCGATATCACTTTCCCAAAGGCCTTGCGCTGCTTGGCGTACGCAATGGTGTCTTCGATGCAACTGCGGGCTGAGCCCACGCAGCCGGCCCCCAGTTTGAACCTTCCTACATTCAGGACGTTGAATGCGATGTGATGTCCTTTGCCGATCTCGCCCAGGACGTTCTCCACCGGCACCTTGCAGTCGGTCAAAATGAGCGGACAGGTGGAAGATCCGCGAATACCCATCTTGTGTTCTTCCGCACCCACCGCAAATCCGGGGAAACTCCGCTCGATCAGGAATGCGGTGAACTTCTCTCCGTTCACTTTGGCGAAGACCGTGAACAGATCAGCGAAGCCCGCATTTGTGATCCACATCTTCTCGCCATTCAAAATGTAGTATTTGCCGTCTTCAGACAGGTCGGCGCGAGCGCGACAGTTGAGAGAGTCCGAAGCCGACGACGATTCCGACAAGGCGTACGCTCCGACCATCTCACCTGACGCCAGTTTCGGGAGATACTTCTTCTTCTGTGCCTCCGTCCCGAAATACACGATTGGCAACGTCCCAATACAGGTGTGCGCGCCCCAAGTCGCGCTGAAGCCGCCATATTTCGCCAGGCGGTCGGCGATGATGGCCGAAGTCACCTTGTCCATCTGCAGGCCGCCGTACGCCTCTGGGGTATCCACTGCGCTTAAGCCCAAATCGCCCGCTTTCTTCACAAGTTCGCGGAGCAAGGAAAACTCCTTGCGCTCCATCCTTTCGATATTAGGGACAATTTCATTGATCGCGAACTCTTCAGCGGTTTGAGCAATGAGATTGTGTTGCTCGGTGAAATCTTCGGGCGTGAAAACGTTCTCGGGCTTGCAAGAGTCAATCAGGAAACTGCCGCCAGAAACTTTCGCACCCGGTAGGGCAGAAATTGTGGCCATACTCTCCCCCTTAAGAATCTGTTCGTGCTCATCGTTCGCTGTTAGGCATTCTTTATCGCGGCTGCGTACTTCTCCCGCAACTCTCTTTTCAAAAGCTTGCTGGTGCCAGTTTTGGGTAGGCTGTCAAGAAATTCCACGGAGTGCGGGCATTTGTAGTGAGCTAACTTGGATCGACAAAAGCTCAGCAATTCCGATTCGTTTGCAGGTGATCCCGGTTTCAGTACCACCAGCGCTTTCGGTACCTCACCCCATTTCTCGTCAGGCACTGGAATAACCACTGCCTCATAAACGCTGGAATGCGACGCAAGAACCTTCTCGACCTCAAGAGAGGAGATATTTTCGCCTCCGCTGATAATGATGTCTTTCTTCCGGTCGACAATCAGGATGTAGTTGTTCGCGTCGATGGTGGCCACGTCACCGGTATGGAACCAGCCCTCTTCCATCGCGGTTGCGGTCGCGTCAGGGCGACCCCAATAGCCTTCCATTACGGCGTCTCCACGGGCCAGAACTTCGCCGATCGATGTGCCGTCGTGAGGTACGTTGTTTCCGCTGGTGTCAACAACGCGAAGTTCGACGCCAGGAATAGCGAACCCTGTCATCGCCTGGCCCGCAAAGCGCTGTTCGCCCGTCCATGACATGCCCGGCTTCATCGGCGATATCGCCAGCACCGGAGAGGTTTCCGTCAATCCATATCCAGAGATGCAGGCACAGCCAAACTTCTCTTCCACTTCTCGCACCAGGGATGGAGAAGAAGCGGCGCCGCCAATCATGATCGAGCGCAGACTGCTCAAGTCGTATTTCGTTCTCTCCGGAAAATGAATGAGCGCGTTCACCATGGTGGGGACCATGGCACTCGACGTCACTCGTTCTTGCTGTACGAGGCGGAACACTTCTGCAGGGTTGAAGTGATGAATCATCACATGGGTGCCGCCGACCAGGGTGATGGTGTGAGCGTTACCCCAGCCATTGGCATGGAACAACGGTATTGTGTGAAGCGTCACGGTTTCACACGAGGTTTGACCAGCCATCGTCTTGGAAGTCTGATAGGCCGCGATTACCGACAGCGCATGCAAATAGACGTTCCGATGCGTCAGGATGACACCCTTGGGCGTATCGCTGGTCCCACTTGTGTAAAAGAGTTCCGCTACAGAATTCTCGTCCACTTGAGCGACATCACGTTGGAATTCCTTGGACTGGTCTACCAGAGTCTCGTAGTTTTCTGGCGCTAGCCAGCGACGCTGTGGCTGACTGTCCAATAGGAAAAAAGCATCCACCGAGGGCACACTTTCACGAATTGCCTCAATCAACGGCAAGAAATGCTGATCGAGAAAAACGAACCTTGCGCCGGCGTCGTTGATCACGAAGCCTAGCTCTTGAGCGGCAAGACGTATGTTCAAAGGAAGGAGTACGCAGCCTGCCTCCAGCACTCCGTAGTACGCCTCGAGCAGACGATGGCAATTGGCGCTGAGAAATACGATGCGATCGCCCGGTTGCGCACCGGCATCCATGAGGGCGCCGGCTAATCGCGCGCTTCGGTCGGCAAACTGCTTGTAGGTGAATCGGTTATTCCCGCACACCACCGCCAGTTTGTTCGGGAATTGTTCGCGTGCGTACCGCAGGAACCGAATGGGAGTAAGGGGAATATTCATGAACGCCTCCCCGAGAAAAATCCGCTCGGACCGTTCACAAGTTCCGGGTGGGTTCTGGATTTATTTTTGCCGTCCGCACCTCATTTCGGTCGCGGCGGCGGCTTGGCAACCTTTCGGAACTCACCAATACTCTCTTTCAGGAATTGGTGCAGTGATGGAAAGTAAAAACTCTTGCTACGAAACTGAGGCCGATTCGCGATAATCGGCTCGTGGACGTGCTTGCTACTTCGCTCGCCTTGCTTTGGCTTTCTTCTTGGCTGTCTTGGACTTCTCTCTTTTCATGCGGCCTTCCAGTTCCGCCAAGCGCTCGCGCAGCGCGGTGAGTTCACTTTCATCCTCCTTGGGCGTCTGCTTTTCGGACACGCCACCTAGCAACCGCTTCACAGACTCGACCGGGGACAGTAGGGCAGACTGCATCTCGCCCAAACGGCTCTGCACTGAGTCCTGCACCGTCTGATAGGTGTCAAAGGCTGACTTCAGATACCACATAATGAATTCCTGCCGCGTTTGGTCGGACGCAACGATCAGTTGGCGAAGAAGTTCGAGCGGGAGCCCGGTCGGCTTATCCTTGGCGTCTTCGGTGATGATTTGCGTAAGAATCACCCGGGTAAGATCCTCCCGTGTTTTGGCATCCACCACCTGCACCGGTTTACCCTCACGGATCATCGCGGCGATATCGTCCAGATTTACGTAGCGACTCGCCTGCGTGTCGTACAGCCTTCGGTTGCCGTATTTCTTAATGAGCACAGTAGCCGGACCCATCGGACAATCGCTCCTGTTGCGATGCAACAATGTGCTCTTAGAATATTCCCACTATTTGGCAGATTTGTACAGGCTAGATTTAAAGTGTTGCCGTGCAGCATTCCGGCCTGCCAGCGCTAGGCAGATCTGCGGTCGGCGATTATTGGAAACGCATTCTATCCAATAATTCCGTCGTTTTCCGCTCGCCTTTCTAGCCAATTCCAATCCTGCATCGCACCATTTTGTCATTTTTTCCTTGACACCACCAGGTCCCAGGAGAGTATCTTTGAGGTGATGCTGCGTTGCAGCATGGAGGCAATTATGCGCGAGGATGTCAGGCAGGAAACCTCTCGGGCTCATTTCCAAGAGTCATCTTTTATTTCATTGTTGTCCGGGTGGGCGCAGCAGGGAGTCCAGAGTTACTTTGCGACCCAGCGTGTTCTTCTAGATCTTGCGCTCCGGCAAAATGCCAGCATAATGCACGCTCTTCGGGACCGGCTCTCCGATCCGCGCCACTCTCCCACTGCGCTTCTGACGGAACTTGCAAGCAGTGGGATGTCCAATCTGATCGAGGCACAGCAAGTCCTTCTCAACTTAACCCACAGGCAGAACAATATCGTCATGAGCGGCGTCAAAGAGCATGTCGAAGATCCCCAAGCCCACGCGACCATCGACTTCCTGCGTCGCGGAGTAGAAACGATGCTCGAAATGCATGAGAAATTTCTGAAGATTGCTGACAAGCAAACTCACAACTGGATGCAGGCGACAACCGGCAACCCGCTCAAGACCGATGTTCTTGTCGATATGGCGCGCGATGCAATGGAGACTTTCGTCCAGGCACAAAAGCAATTTTTGGATGTCGTTGCCGAGGAAGTCACCAAAGCAACAACTCGCAGGCATGGGACTGGCGCCAAAAAAATCAAAAAAACTGAAGTGACCGAGCTTGCCCGCCAGGCGACGCAGTCATTCATCGATGCACAAAAAAAGCTTTTCGACATCGCTGGTCAACAGATGAGCGTGAATCTGAAAGCGCTGCGTAAGACGGTCGATGTTGTTGGTCCTCTTCCGGTCATACCTTTTTCGGAGTTGACCCGAGAAGGCGTGCAGAGCTTCGTGGATGCTCAAAAAGCGATGATGAATGTCATGACAAAGCAACATAACGGAGCAAAGCCTTTTACGCAGGCAAATCCACGAAGAAAGCCGGTTCGCGGACGCAAAGCGAAGACCGCGCACGCGGTTGCGTAGTCGCTAGCAACAAGGCAAGAATGTTGTCCGCAAGTCGATCGATGACAGCCGCCGTAAGAATTGAGAATTGAAGCGGAACCGGACGTTTGCTTGCCCTGCCTAAGTAGGTGCACCATTCGCGCTTACCCGGTTCCGCTCAATTTACGGCGCGCTCCCATTCCAGGATTGGGGGGATGCACGCTGCTTCAGGCGTATACTTTGCCAGCCCAAACGTTCGAGCGATTCACCTGAGTGCCGGGAGCGACCTCACACGTGATCGCACCACTTTCGCCTGCTCGTGTAGCCAACACGCGACAACACGTTGCTCTGCGTTTACTTCCGTTTCTCTTTGTTCTTTACATCACAAACTTTCTTGATCGCACTAGCGTGGCGTATGCCGCGATTGGGATGGCTCGCGATCTTGGGTTCAACGATCGCGTGTTTGGTATGGGGATCGGCGTTTTCTTCGTCAGCTATCTGGCATTACAGATCCCGGGAGCCTTGCTGGTTGAACGATGGAGTGCGCGCGGAATGATTTCCGCGACCATGATCACCTGGGGGTCGCTCACAGCGTTGACCGCCCTGGTGCATACACCAACCCAACTTTATCTGGCACGCTTTGTGTTGGGTGGGGCTGAAGCCGGTTTCTTCCCCGGTGTCATCGTTTATCTAAGTCATTGGTTCGTCCACGAAGATAGGGCCAAGGCAACGAGCAGCTTTATGGCGGCGGCTCCATTGTCACTCATCATCGGATCACCCATTGCAGGCTGGATCCTTGGGCACAGCTGGCTAGCGATCGAAGGCTGGCGCTGGCTGTTCCTATTGGAGGGATTGCCCGCCATTGTTCTGGGGATCGCCTCGTTTTTCTTTTTAACCGACTGGCCGCGCGAGGCAACCTGGCTGGCTGCCGAACAACAGCAATGGCTCCAGCAAAAACTCGACGCAGAGAAGTTACCGATTCGGCAGTCGGTTACCCTCGGCAAGGCCCTACGATCGCGCGTTGTTTGTTTCCTGACCGCAGCGGCCTTCCTCGAATACTTCGTCGGTTACGCTGTAGTTTTCTGGTTGCCGACTGTTTTGAAACGGCTATCCGGATTTTCGGACTTACAAGTCGGCCTGCTGGGCTCCGTCCCGTACATTGTGGCCCTGGCCGCCATGCTGATCAACGGGTGGCATTCCGACAAAACTCGTGAAAGACGTTGGCATGCTGCCGTTCCTCTATTCATCAGCGCTGTCGGATTGCTCTGCCTCATCGCCCTTTCTGGCCCGAAACTGATGATCGTTTTCTGGTTCTGCCTGACGAGTGTGTGTATGGCATTTCTTCCGGCATTCTGGGCGATCCCAACGGAACTCCTGAGCGCGTCAACGGCCGCCGCTACGGTGGGAATGATCAATGCGGTTGCAAGCATCGCGGGCTTTGCGGGGCCCTACGCATTCGGCTATTTGAACAGTCGAACCGGATCTCCATCCGCCGGGTTCGCGGTACTGGTGTGCTCCGCACTCGCGGCGGCAATCCTCATGTTGCTGACTCCAACCGGAAAGGCGCACACAGCGCTCGATTGAAGAACAACGCTAAGCAGCCCGTTTCACCGACAGGCGTCAGCGTATAGGCTTAGTACTCGTCGAATGTGATGAGAAATCATCCGTTCGGGAACAGCTTGCAGTTCTCCGGCCCGAATGGCTTCGTATTCCAGGGGCAGATACTGGCTGACCAGGGTGAGAGGAATTTGTCTGCTGGCAAGGTCGTCGAACAGCCGAGCGAGCTCTTTCTGGACTTCAGGCTGGGTCCAGTAGTACCGGCAACGATCGCTGTAGCCGAATATGAGGTCTCTGCGCACTTCGTCTTCGGCACCGTGGTAGTAGGACTGCCAATGCGCCGGGTTGCGTAGCATCGCAGCTTTTAAAGTTTCGCGCACGTTTGAGACCCGACGCTCCGAGCTGTTTGTGAACAGCTCCCGCTCAATAGCGCTCAATGCCAAAACTGCTTCCCGGAAAGCAAACGTCAGCCATGGGCCAACCTTCAAGATCGCGAAATGGTCTTCTACCATTCGGGCTAAGGCTTGAGGAGACTGGTAATCAGTGGAATGTGCCTCGAAGACGATCCCGGGGTGCTTTGACAGTGCAGCAGACAATGACTGAGCTTTGACGCGATCGTAGTCAAAGATCGAATTGGATCCGAAATCTACTCCCGGCTGTACAACTAACGCGACCACTCTTTCCCATGCGGACGACAATCCACGTTCTTCAAACGCGAGCCGGAAGGTTTCAAGCGTTCGATCAACATCCTCGGCCTTCGTTACCACGGGAGTGTGTGCGTCGACAGATTCTCCGCCGGGTGCAGGCACCTCGGTTCCGACTACATAAACGAGTTGCGGAGATCCCGATGCCAATTTCCGATGCGCCTCCTCAGCAGCCTGGCACAAAATAGCGGCCCGGCTGGCAACGGCTTGTTCAGTGAGGCTTCTCTCGTCGTCGCCGCAAGGCATACTCGCGTCGAGGTGGATCTTCTGGTATCCCGCACCCACGCATTCGCGCACCAGCGTTTGAGCTTTTTCCAGCGCGGAATTCGACGCTTCGTGTCTCCACGGGAAAGGGCCAGAGTGATCCGCGCCGAGCACAACTTGATCGGCGGGCAATCCGGCCCTCTTAGCTGCGGAATGGACGAACCCCGCGAACTCGCTGGGGGCCATGCCGGTATAGCCCCCATACTGGTTGACTTGGCTAGACGTCGACTCCACCAGTAATAGGGAACCATCTGCCAGCGATTGCTGGACGGCGGCTTCGATCACCGCAGGATGAGCGGAGCACACCGCGTAAATGCCGCTCTTCTTTGACAGGCGATTGCTGCGCAGCAACTCTCGAAGTCGG
>Ga0157374_10005032_pt1 | contig 11087 bp, 13 predicted proteins | sample M25metaG_FD_115308 | JGI IMG/M metagenome (GOLD analysis project Ga0157374, IMG submission 115308) | Miscanthus rhizosphere microbial communities from Kellogg Biological Station, Michigan, USA - M2-5 metaG | ecosystem: Host-associated > Plants > Roots > Rhizosphere > Soil | place: USA: Michigan... | reverse complement strand
GTTCGACGGAAAAGTCGCCATCGTCACCGGCACGACCGGCATCGGCCGTGCCACGATTTTGCGTTTTGCGCGCAACGGCGCCAGCGTGATGGCGCTTGGCATCGACGAAAAAGGCAACAAGGCGCTGGCGGATCTCGCCGGTGCCGAACGCCGGCCGATCACCGTCCGCCACACCGATGTGTCGCTGCCGGTCGAGGTTGAGGCTGCTGTTGCAGCAACGCTCGAGCGCTACAAGGGCCTCGATATCATCGTCAACTCGGCCGCGGTCCATCCCTATGGCGATGCGGTGACGACGACGCCGGAAACCTTCGCCCGCACCATGGCGGTCAATGTGGGCTCGATCCATCTCACCGCCCACTATGGCGTACCGGCCATGCGCCAGCGCGGTGGTGGCGTCATTGTCAATATCTCAAGCGTGCAGGGGCACGCTTCGCAGCCCAAGGTTGCCGCCTATGTGGCGACCAAAGGCGCCATCCACGCGCTGACCCGCGCCATGGCGATGGACTTTGCGCCGGACAAGATCCGCGTCGTCTCGGTTAGCCCGGGCTCGGTCCGCACCCCGATCCTCGAACTGGCGGCGCGCACTTTCGGCGGGCCTGATGTAGATGTCGACGCCACCTTCAAACGTTATGGCGCGTCCCATCCGCTCGGTCGGATCGGCGAGCCCGAAGAAGTCGCCGACCTCATCGCCTTCCTCGCGTCGGACAAGGCTGGGTTCATCACCGGCTCGGACCATCGGATCGATGGCGGCCTCACGGCGGGACTATTCTCGGCCGGAGGTCTGCGTGAACAGGGCTACAGCAGAACCTTGGCCATGCGGTAGTTTCGCAAGTGCTGGCCACGCTTTTCGACCAGTTGCGAGGCCAGAACCGTAAAGCCGCAGCTTTCGAAAAACGGTCGCGCGGTGATGCTCGCCTCGGTGAAAATCACCTTGAGGCCTAGATCGCGGGCGGCCGTCTCGACGGTATCGAACAAACTGTGGGCAACGCCTTTGCCCTGGTGCGCCGGATGCACGAACATCGTGTCGAGATGGCCGTCGGGCTCAAGGTCGGTGAATCCGACTATTTCGCTCCCAACTTTTGCGATCCAGGTCGGCCGGCTATTGCGCGCCCGATCCCAGCCCTCGCGATCGACTTGCGCCCAGGCCTCCACTGCAGCGGGTGAATAGTCCTTCGAGGCGACTTCTCGAATCGCGGCGAGGAAAATGTCGATCACCGCATCGAGGTCGGACGGCGCGTAGACGTGAATCGTAATAGGGTAGCGAGATTGCATTACCGATGCTGATGCCGACAGAACGCCTTGGGTCATGCTATCGACCCGACGCAACATGTCGGCACTCTCGCCATTGATAGATAGCCCCCTGAGGCCAAACGTCTCACCGCGCCCCTTGCCCCGGCGGTGGCGCGCGACAGGTTGTCGAACGCGCGAAGGACCGTTAGGTTCCATTGTCCGGCCCCAACGGAGCACCCCTCATGGCCACACGTGGATTTTTTGGCCGGCATCGCGAGCCCGAGGCACCGGGGCGTCTGCCGCCCGGGCAGCATTTGACCGAGGATTTTCCGGTGCTGTCCGCCGGCCCCATGCCGCGCGTACGCACCGAGACCTGGTCTTTCACCCTCAAACAGGGCCCGCGACCGGTGATCAAATGGACGTGGGACGAGTTCAACGCCCTGCCGCAATCCGTTTGGAAGGGCGACATCCACTGCGTCACCACCTGGTCGAAATTCGACACCAGCTGGGAGGGCGTGCTGGTCGACGACATTCTCGCGGCCGCCGGTCTTGAAGCCCCAACCGCCTATACGCTTGCCCATTCCTATGATGGGTATTCGACCAATGTGCCGTTCACGGACCTGACCAGCGGCAAGGCCATGGTGGCGCTGCGTTACGAGGGCCAGCCGATCAGCCCTGAGCATGGTGGCCCGGCGCGCCTTCTCGTGCCGCACCTCTATTTCTGGAAGTCGGCCAAATGGGTGAACGGTTTGCAGTTCACCAATCGGGACGAGGCCGGGTTCTGGGAATTGCGCGGCTATCACATGTATGGCGATCCGTGGCGCGAGCAGCGCTTTTCCGGTGACTGAGCTTTCGAAACCCGTCGCCCCGTCCCCGGTGCGCTGGCAAACGGCCACCATCACCGCCATCGAGCACAATACCCCGCGGGTCAGCAGCTTCTGGTTCCGTCCGGCAGAGCCGTTCGCGTTCAAGGCCGGGCAGCACGTCGATATTCGGCTGACGGCGCCCGACGGCTATCGCGCCCAGCGCAGTTATTCGATCGCCTCCGCGCCCGAAAATCCCGAGGCGATCGAACTCACCATCGAACGGCTCGACAATGGCGAGGTGTCGCCGTTCTTTCATGAGGTCGCTCAGATCGGCGACGAGATCGAAATGCGCGGGCCTTTGGGTGGGCATTTCGTCTGGTCGGTGGGCGATGGCGCCCCATTGCTGTTGATCGGGGGTGGCTCGGGCGTCGTCCCGCTGGTCAGCATGCTGCGCCACCGCGCCGCGCAGGGCTCCGAAGTGCCGGCGCTGCTGTTCTATTCGGCCCGTATCTGGGACGAGGTGATCTTTCGCGACGAATTGCTGCAGATGCACGAGGCGGGAAGGGGTTTTGAACTCGCCTTCTCGATCACCCGGGAGGTGCCGCAACGGCCGGTCGATTTTGGTCGCCGCCTCGACATGCCGATCATTGCCGAGCTGCTGCGGCGGCTGCCTGCCAATCCCGGTATCGCCTTCATCTGCGGCGCCAATCGCTTCGTCGAAAATGCCGCCCAAGGCCTTATCGATGCCGGCCTGCCGGCGCCGCTGATCCGGACGGAAAGGTACGGGGTTTAGCGAACCAGGCGCATTGTGCACGACGGTTCCCCGGGCGTACATTAAGGATCGGTTCCGAGGAGGTCTTCATGCCTAGCCTCCGAATTCTGATTGCCAGCCTAGCGATGGTGTTTCTGACCAACGCGCAGGCTGCCGCTGCTGCGCCAGCCGCGGACTTCGCCAGCCCAGGGCCGGATGCAGTTGGCTTCAAACAACTGCCCTCGCCGGACAAGGATGGAAAACGCCCGCTGGCCGTGACCATATGGTATCCGGCGATCGCCGATCCCTCCCAGCCCTCGGCGACCTTTGACGCCAAGCCGGGCAATCCTTCGGCGGTTCGGGCGCGGAAAGACGCTCCTCCCACCCCGATCGGTGGTCCCTATCCGCTGGTAATCATCGCCCATGGCCTGATGGGATCGGGTTCGGTCTACTTCTTGTGGGGCACGCATCTCGCCTCCTATGGCTTCGTCGTGATGACCGTCGATGCCAAGGATTTTGGCGACACCTCGCTCGATGCGGCGAGCAATGCCGAGGCCGATGCGATCGTGCTGTTGCACGATCATCCCAACGACATCCTGCGCGAGATCGCCTTTGCCGATACCCTGACCGCACCTGGTGGCGCCTTAGGTGCCCAGATCGACACCGCCCGCATTGGTGTCTGGGGCTACGCTGCCGGCGGCACCACGGCGCTACAGGCGGCCGGGGCCCGCATCGACTTCCAGGCGCTTGGTTCCTGGTGCGCCGACAAGCGATCGGACTATTTCGCGGAGGAAAGCTGCCAGTTCGTCGGCCATGAAACCGCAGTCGCGGCGCTCTACGGCGTCACCGACCCGATGGCCGAGCCGCTGCCACCGCTCGCCGACAACCGCGTCGCCGCCATCGTCCTCGCCGCTGCCGGCGGCCAACTGCATGCGTTCGATGGCGATGGCTTGACCGGCCTCGCCGTGCCCGCCTTGATCATGGCCGGCACCGGGGATGTTTCGGTGTCCCCCACCTACAATTCCAGGTGGGCTTTTGATCAAATCGGCAGCCCGATCAAGGCGCTCGCCATCTTCGACGGGGGCACCGGCCGCTCGTTCCGGTCCTGTTGCGGCTACGACCGCGCCCAGGGCGGCCCCAACCTCCACGACCTCAGGGCCCACCTGACCACGGCGTTTTTGCTCGACGTGCTGAAGGGCGACCCAGCAGCGCACCGAGCGCTGCTTCAGGGGGCGGTCGATATACCTGGCGTCGAATACCAAACGACGATGCAGTAAGGCTGCACCGTCGTCGCCGAATTTCTCCTTCTCCCGCAAGGGTCGCAAGAGGGGAGAAGGAAGGAGGGAACACAGTCAGCTGGGCACGTAGGCCGAGCCTATTTCACCTCATTGCGCCAGCTGTATTGCGGAATATAGCCCAGCATGCGTTTGGCCTTGTCGATAGAGAGCAGCGTGCCGTTCTGCGACACCGAGCCTTTGACCGGCACGCCGGGGAACACTTCGGCCAATAGCGAATCGTTGGAGCGGGACATCACCGTGTCGGCGTTGGCGATGATGAAGGGCTCGAAACCCTTGAACTCGGCTTCGATCGAGCGGCGTACCGCCTGGGCGCCGTCGCGTGCATCGATATAGCCCCAAAGGTTCCATTTGCGCAGTTTCGGGTCGGCGTCGAAACCCGGGAAGGCCTTGTAGTCTTCGGGGTCCATGACGTTCGAGAAGCGGAGCCCGATGATCTTGAGCTCGGGGTCCCAACGCGCGAATTGGCGGGCCATGGTCTCATCGAGGAGCTTGCCAAGCGAGTAAGCGCTTTCCGGGCGCGGATAATATTCCTCGTCGACCGGCGCATAGGGCGGCGGATTGTCGAACGGCAGCCCGAGCACCGTTTCGCTCGAGGCGAACACCACGTTCTTGATGCCCGCCTGCTGCGCCGCGAGGAACACGTTGTAGGTGGTTGGGACGTTGTTCTTGAAGGTCCGGGCATTGGGAAATAGGCCCGGTGCCGGAATCGCCGCCAGGTGCACCACCGCGTCGAATGGGCCGTGGCGCTCGTCGACCCCGCCACTGATCGCCTCCGCGACCTCCCCGTAATCGGAGAGATCGAGCCGCACCGTCGGGCAGATAGGCTCCTTTGGCAGCGTCATATCGAGGTTCAACACCTGATAGCCATGCGTGACGAGATCGCGCAACACGGCGCGCCCCAGCTTTCCGCTTCCACCCGTAACGACGACCTTGGGCATGGTTCAGCTCCGCTCATGTTCTTGAAAAACCGGCTTGGATGCCGGTTGCCGGGCGACCCTAACAAGCCTTGCCGTCATCCGCAAACCGAGGGGGCGAGCCCGTCCGAACTTCGGGTCCCTTACGTCGCTGAATGCCTTCTGAATACCTGGATCAGCGTCCGTTCAATCCGAAAAGGTCACTCTTCGCGCCTCTTTAGCCATCAGAGGACCAGCCATGACCAAGCTTCCCTTTGCAATTGCCGCTGTTGCGTCTTTTGCCCTGCTGACCGTGGGTGCGTACGCCCAATCGGTCGCTCCGCCAAAAAACCCGACCACCCCCAACAATCCAGTTTGCACCGCCCTCTGCCCGCCACCTGCGTTGGCCTCAGGCGATGTAAACTACAAGGTCTGCAGCGACAAACTTGCCCAGTTGCCCAAGGTAACGATCCGCGAAGTACGCGGCGTCGACAGCAGCGACACCGTTCACCTGGTGCCGCTTTGCGATGTGGTCAACCACTCGCTGACCGCCGAGCAGACGGCGTTCCTGTCGCGCGGCAATGCCGCCGGACTGCTCACGGCGATAGGGGCCAACCGGACGCTTGATACCCGGCTCGTTGCCGGCGGCTATCGCGCCAATGATGTGCTCGGGATCTTGCTCGGACCGAATGCCGCGGTGCTTTACGTCCACAAGCAATAGGGCAGGGCTGCGGGATTTTCGCCGGCTGATTTCGGTGAACGCTCGGTGAATTTCCCGCTCAGCCTCGCTTCAGTGCCGGTCGGGCAATCTCCTCATCATCGAAACCAGCGACGTGTCCTTACGAGCGGTTCGGAGGGGAGACCCTCAGGAGCGTTCCAACTCAAACCCTGAAAGGAATTATCATGCGTAAGCTCTTCCAACTGGCCAGCCTCGCCCTGATGGGTCTGATGCTGTTCACCATCGCCCCGGCCTCGGCCGCCTTCTTCCCGACCCCCAAGCCCACCACCGTCGTTCCGGGCAGCACGCCGTGTACCGCCATCTGCTCCCCCACGACAACGATCACAACTGAAGCATTTTTCCCCCCCGTTGATCCTTGCGCACCGCACCTGACTGGACCGGTGCGTCTTGCAGCCGCGCTGGAGTTGACCGGAGTCAATGAGCCGCCCCGCATTGTTTGCGGTGCCAAATCGTCGCGAGTCGACTGCGCTACCCCGCTGGGCAATCTGCCCGATGTCTCCGAACGCGAAGTGCGCTCGGTTGATGGCCGCGACCGGATCAAGCTGATCCCGATCTGCGATCGGTTGGATGCGAGCCTGACCCAGGCGCAAGTGAATATGGGCCTGACCGGCAATGCCGAAAGCCTGGTGCCGGCGATTGCCCGCAACCCCGTACTGACGGCCGCACTCGATCGTGGTCGCTACAGCGCCGATGACGTCCTCGGCATCGTCATGGGCACCGACACCGTGATGCTCTACGTCCACAAAATGTAATCGCTACCAATTCTGGTGAACTCGAAGGCGTCCGGCAGCAATGCCGGGCGCCTTCGGCGTTTTGGGGCCGCGCGCTCTTCCAGCGAGCGGACCGCCAGGGTGCCTGTTGGTGAACGCAAGATGAATTTCCCGCTCAGCATTGCGTCACCAGCGGGGTGGCAAACACCGCGCCATAGAAACCAAAACGTACTTCCCACCGGAACTGCAGCGGATTGACCCGAACCGGGCGGCCCTCGGTCTCCTTCATTGAACCCATATTTAAGGAACTCCAAATGCGTAACTTTTTCCAGATTGCCACTCTCGTCGTCATGGGCGCCATGCTCATCAGCATCGCGCCGGCGTCGGCCGCCATCGTCATCCCCCACCACCCCACGGTCGTCGATGGTCCAGATGCCTGTACCGCTATCTGCGGCGCCCCGACCCTCGCCACAACTACCGACACATTTACGCCCCTGCGTGTCGTTGCGTTCGACCCCTGCATGCCGCGCGTCCATGTCCCGGCTGCCGTTGCTCTTGACGCAGCCCCCGCCGAAGGTGTCCGCCGCGAAAGAGAGGTCGCAGTTGAAACGACGGACCAGGGGCATGCCCGTCCCCGCATCGTTTGCGGCGGCAAATCGGCTCTCGCCGATTGCTCTGCCCAGCTCGGCCACCTGCCAGATGTCTCCGAACGCGAAGTTCGCTCGGTTGACAACCGTGACCGCATCAAGCTGATCCCGCTCTGCGACCGCCTGGATGCGAGCCTGACCCAGGCGCAGCAGAACCTGGCCCAGCATGGCAATGCCGAGACCCTGGTCCCTGCCATCGCCCAGAACGTCGCGCTGACCACCGCACTCGGTCATGGCCGTTACCGCGCCGATGACGTGGTTGGCATCGTCATGGGCACCGACACGGTGATGCTCTACGTCCACAAGATGTAATCGCCTGCCAATTCCAACGATATTGAAGGCGTCCGGCAGCAATGCCGGGCGCCTTCTGCGTTTGAGGTGATCGGTAAAGCGCGCCATGGCGCGGACGACGCCTTGGTGAACGGGGAATGAATTTCCCACTCAGCATTGCGTCACAGGCCGAGTGGCAAATCCCCCGTCATTGAAATCAATCGTGCTTCCCACCGGACCTGCAGCGAGCCGACCCGAACCGGGCGACCGCCAGTCTCCTTCTTTGACCCCATAATTAAGGACCTCAACATGCGTCACTCATTCAAAATCGCCACTCTCGTTCTCATGGGCGCAATGCTCGTCGGCATAGTTCCCGCCTCGGCCGCCATCGTCATCCCGCATCACGCTGCCGTGGTGTCGGGACCCGATAGTTGCACTGCCATCTGCGGTGTTGCAGCCCCTGCCACTCTCAGCGACGATCTCATCGTTCCGCCCCGTCTAGCCCTTGTCATTCCCTGCGGCATCAAGGTCCGTACCCCTGTCGCCGTTGCGGCCGCCACCGACGCGGTTGCCAGTCTGGCTCCGGCGACCACATCGGGCGCGGGCACGGACGGCCCCGCCAAAGTCGCAGTTGAAACCACTGACCAGGCGCATGTCGGTCGCCGCGTCGTTTGCGGCGGCAAATCCGCTCTCGCCGATTGCTCTGCCCAGCTCGGCCACCTGCCGGACGTCTCTGAACGCGAAGTTCGCTCGGTTGACCGGCGCGACCGCATCAAGCTGATCCCGCTCTGTGACAAGCTCGATGCGAGCCTGACCCAGGCCCAGCAGAACCTGGCCCAGCACGGCAATGCCGAGACCCTGGTCCCGGCCATCGCCCAGAACGTCGCCCTGACCACAGCGCTTGGTGATGGCCGCTACCGCGCCGATGACGTGGTTGGCATCGTCATGGGCACCGACACCGTGATGCTCTACGTCCACAAGATGTAACTGCAGACAGGGTCGTGAATTTCGGGGCGTCCGGCAGCAATGCCGGGCGCCTTTGCCATTTCGGATCGAGGAAATCCGCCCAATCGAGATCTGAACGCCTTGTGAACAGTCACCTCACCGTCCGTTCAAGACCAGAACAGCATAAGCCGGCCATCGAATTGAGAAACATTCCGAAACAACTCGCAAAAATCCCCGTCGGTGATCGGCAATTCAGCCGCCCCCTCCGTTAAATTTCATCAGCTCATTTCAGGATATTTATCATGAACCAGAAAACTCTTATCGGGGCAGCCTGCGTGCTGTCCTTTGCCTTGCTCTCCGGGCAGCCTTTGCGGCGCCACCCACCACGCACCCGATTCCCGATGTGCCGGGCGGCCCCGGCGGCCCGGATAACTGCACGGCCCTTTGCTCGCCCGACAAACCGGGCGATCCGGGCAACCCGGGCAATCCCGGGTCACCGGACAAGCTTGGGCTGGCCTATCAGGTCTGCGGCGATAAGCTCTCGCAGCTGCGCAAGGTGACTACCGGTGAAGTCAAGTCGATCACCCTCAGCGCCGACGTCAAGATCGTGCCGGTTTGTGAAAACCGCGCCAAGTCGCTTTCCGACGCCGAAACCAAGTTCCTCGAGCGCGGCAACGTCGCCGGTCTCACCGACGCCATTGCACGCAATCCGGTCCTTGTCAGTCAGCTGGCCGACAGCCGCTACCAGACCAACGACGTCATCGGCATCGTGGTCAACGGCCCGGCAGCGGTGCTCTACGTTCACAAGCAATAGGTGATTGAGGCGGACAGAGGATCACCCTCCGTCCGCCTCCGGCTATTCGCCTGCCGCCGTATCGAAAAAGCGTCCCTGCCATATTGATGAACGAATTCTGAATGATCATGTCAGTGGACGTTCAAGGCTCGGGTCGTAGGGTGCCTCCATCGAATGCAAAACCGCCTTTCGGAAATTGCCTTCAAGGAGAAGGAAATGCGCAAGGAACGTGAAGCTCTGCTGGTTGCCGCCCTCGCTGGTCTTGTGATCGTTGGCGCCGCCGCTTTCGTCGTGCAGCCGACCCTCGCCAACAAGCAAGGTACGGCGCCGGTCCAACTCAGTAGCGCCGTCGTTCTCGACGGCTCCCAGTTTGCGGTCACCAAAGCCGGTTGATCGCCTGAAATACCTCCGGTCGAGGGGCACCAGTGGTGCGGTGCTCCTCGATCAACCTCCCGAGACGTGCCTGAACTTCCTCCAAAGAAGTTGACTTTCCCGGTCCGGTGATGCCTCAAGAAGGCTTCCCGGACCGGATTTTTTTTTATGCAGGCCAATCCCATTCTCGTCGAGTTGACCCGTGGCAACTGGGTCGAAAACCGTCACCGTGCCGCCTTCGTCGTCACCGATGCCTCGGGCAAGGTCATTGCCAGGGCAGGGGATACCGCCCGGCCGATCTTCCCGCGCTCCGCCGTCAAATCCATGCAGGCGCTCGCCATGGTGACGTCCGGCGCCATCGATCATTTCGGGCTCAATGACGAGGAACTGGCGCTTGCCTGCGCCTCGCATCAGGGCGAACCCGAGCACATCGAGGGCGTCACCCGCTTTCTCGACCATATCGGCCTCTCGGTTGCCGACCTCGAATGCGGCGCCCACGCGCCGACCAGCGCCGCCGCGCGCGACGCCATGCGGGCTCGGCACGAGGCGCCGACGGCGCTCTGTAATAATTGCTCGGGCAAACATTCCGGGATGTTGTCGGTGGCGCTCGCCATGGGCGTTCCCACCAAAGGCTACGTCAATCGCGAACACCCGACCCAGGTCGCCGTCCGTCAGGCGATCGAGACGGTGATCGGCGAACCCTTGAGTCTTGATCGCTGCGGCACCGATGGCTGCTCCATCCCCACCTGGGCCGCTCCGCTCGACAGCTGGGCTCGCGGTTTTGCGCGGATGGCGACGGGCGAGGGGCTGCCCGCAAATTTCGCCGGCTCCGCCAAACGCCTGTTCGATGCAGCGACCACTCATCCTTTCCTCGTTGCCGGGAGCAACAATCTCGATACCGAGGCCATGACCGCATTCGGCGGGCGGCTGATGCTCAAGGGCGGCGCCGAGGGCGTGTTCTGCGGGGCCGTGCGCGACAAGGGCTGGGGCTTTGCGCTCAAGATCGACGACGGCCACGCCTTGGCCTCGCGCGCGCTGGTGGCAGGGCTGCTGCTGGAAATCGCCGAGCCCGACGCCACCCAACGGGCGTTGCTCGATCGTTATGCCAGCCAGGTGATCGAAAACGTTCGCGGGCTTGATGTAGGACGGCTGGCGGTAAGGCGGGATTTAGTGCGCGAAGCGGTGGTTGCTTAACGGCTTACCGTATTCCCCTCGATCGACACATTCGGGTACTGTGCCGCGTCTGCCACCAGATCTGCGCTCGCTACATCGTCCCATTTGAGCCCGACGATCGCGTGGACCCGGGCGCCTGAGATCGTATTGTCGCTGATCTTCACCGCGCCGGCGCCATCGGCAACACTCACCCCGATGCCGGTGTCGGCGCCATAGATCACATTGTTCGCAATCAGCACGTTGCGCAGGAATTGGCCATTGCCGGCCGCGATACCGATGCCGGGCACCTGCGAGACGGTGTTGCCCGTAATGGCAGTTTCGGCCTCGGCATAAATGCCATAGGGGGTGGCGTTCGGGTTGCTGGCCGAAATGGCATTGATGTTGCGCACGATATTGCCGGAGCACACGGCAAGTTCGCCGCCCTTGTCCAAATTGGTGATCGAGATACCCGCCGCCGCGC
>Ga0157374_10005029_pt1 | contig 11088 bp, 13 predicted proteins | sample M25metaG_FD_115308 | JGI IMG/M metagenome (GOLD analysis project Ga0157374, IMG submission 115308) | Miscanthus rhizosphere microbial communities from Kellogg Biological Station, Michigan, USA - M2-5 metaG | ecosystem: Host-associated > Plants > Roots > Rhizosphere > Soil | place: USA: Michigan... | reverse complement strand
TCGTTGGCGACGGTGATGTATTCGAGGTCGACGGCTTCGCGCATCAGCGAACCGGTTTTGGCGTTGGCCTGCGAGGCGGCCAGGAAGTAGGAGCGCACGCGGGCGCGGAGGTTCTTCGCCTTGCCGACGTAGATGACTACGCCTTCAGCGTTCTTGTAGAGGTAGCAACCCGGGCCGGTGGGCAGGGTCCGAATTTTTGCGAGAAGATCCATCTGGCGCAGCTACCAGATTAGACGTGCGGCGGCGGTGCGGGATGCACAGGCTACTTTGCGCGGCTGACGAGGCGGTAGTAGGCGAAGAGAAGCAACGACGTGAGCACGACCCAGGCGAACTGGTACCAGTAGAAGAAGGGGAAGCCGAGGACGGCGGGCTCGGCGCGCGAGTAGAGCGCCGGGAAGCAAAGGCCAAGGTAAGGAGGGATCAACAACAGCGCGATCCAGCGTGATTTCGGTTTGCGGGCGGGCTGGGCCTTCTCCATGGGCAAGATGCTATCACGGTCGGGTAAGCTGGTTGGTATGGCTGATGTGCCGGAGATTCGAGAGGAAGAGACGTTTGTGGGTGCGTCTGCGAGCCTGACGCACGCGGTTGCGATTATGGCGAAGCTGCGGGGTCCGGGCGGGTGTCCGTGGGACCGCGAGCAGACGTTCGACAGCATCAAGCGGCATACGCTGGAGGAGACTTACGAGGTCTTTGACGCGATCGAGCGCAGGGCCTGGCCGGATCTGAAGGATGAGCTTGGCGACCTGCTGCTGCAGGTACTGTTTTATGCGCAGATGGCGGCCGATGAGGGCCATTTCAACATTGGTGATGTGGCGGAGAATTTGAATGCGAAGCTGGTGCGTCGGCACCCGCATATTTTTGCGGATACGGTGGCGGCCACTCCGGATGCAGTGCTGCGGAACTGGGAGCAGATCAAGCTGGAAGAGAAAGCGGCGAAGCCTGCGGCGGAGTCGATGCTGGATGAAGTGCCGCGGAGCATGCCTGCGACGATGGAAGCGTACAAGCTGGGATCGAAGGCGGCGAAGGTGGGGTTTGATTGGCCGGATAGCTCCGGGCTTTTTGCGAAGATGGATGAAGAGCTTGCGGAGCTGATGGTGGAAGTGGAAGCGAAGCATCGCGAGAATGTGGAAGAGGAGTTTGGCGACCTGATGTTTACGGCGATGAACCTTGCAAGGCATTTGAATGTGGATGCGGAGTCGGCTCTGCGGAAGAGTAATGCGAAGTTTCGGAGCCGGTTTGTGGCGATGGAGCGCGCTGCCGGTGGACGCGCTGGGTTGGAGCGGCTCGCGCCGGAAGAGCTTGAGGCACTGTGGGCTGAGGCCAAGAGTGCAGAAGGAGTAAGGGGTTGAGCGAGTCTGCTGCGAAGGCGCCCGTGATTCGGATTGAGGCGCTGACTGAACTGGAACAATTCGACCGCTGCGTGGAACTGCAGAATACGGTGTGGTCTTATGACCTTTCCGCGATGATGACGCAGAAAGTTTTTTTGCTGGCGGCTCACATCGGCGGACAGGTGCTGGGCGCGTTCGATGGAGAGACACTGGTAGGTTATGCGATGTCGCTGCCCGGCGTTCGGAATGAACATGCGTATTTACATTCGCATCATCTGGCTGTGCTGCCGGCGTGGCAGAATGCGGGTGTGGGGCGGCGGTTGAAGCTGGCGCAACGAGATGATGCGATTGCGCGCGGTTTTGAGTTGATGGAGTGGACGTTCGATCCGCTGGAGATCAAGAACTCGCATCTGAACTTTGCGCGGCTGGGCGCGATCTCTCGGCGATATGCGCGAAATTTTTATGGGGCTTCAACTTCACCGCTGCATGGTGGTCTGCCTACGGACCGGATTTATGCGGAGTGGTGGTTGAAGTCGGACCGCGTGACACGGGTGCTCGCGGGCGAAGCGCCGGTGATGCATGTGACGGAGCATGTGAATGTGCCGGCGGAGATTTCTGCGTGGAAGGCGTCGGATGAGAATCGCGGTAAGGCTCTCGAACTTCAGGCTGCGAATGCTGCGGCGTTGGAGTCGGCCTTTGCACGTGGGCTTGCGGTGATTGGATACGAGCGGACGCCTGAGGGCGATGGACGTTTTCTGCTTGGCAAGTGGGATGAAGGGTTCGAGTATTAGGGATGGCGAAACACATCGGTATCGTCGCTTGTTCGGCTGAGGGTGCGGCTTTGTGCTATCGCACGATCTGTGTGGAGGGCGCGCAGGTGATGGGTGCGCACGATCATCCGGAGGTGTCGATGCACACGCACTCGCTGGCGGAGTATATGCGGTGTATCAACCGCAGCGACTGGAAGGGTGTGGGTGAGCTCATGCTTTCTTCCGCGCATAAGCTTGCGAAAATTGGAGCTGAATTTCTGTTGTGTCCGGACAACACCATTCATCAAGCGATGGAGTATGTGCTGCCGAAGTCGCCGCTGCCGTGGCTGCATATCGCTGAAGTGGTTGCGATGAAGGCCGCTGCGAGTGGGTACAGGCGGATTGGGATTACGGGAACTCGCTGGCTGGTAGAGAGTGAGGTCTATCCTGAGAAGCTTGCGGAGCGCGGGTTGGAGTTTGTGCGCCCGAATCAAGCGGAGCGGGAAGAGATCAACAGGATCATCATGGATGAGCTGGTGTACGGAGTGTTCAAGCCGGAGGCTGTGACGAGTTTTCAGCGGATCATGTCGCGTATGAAAGAAAATGGTTGCGATGCCGTCGTTCTGGGTTGCACCGAAATTCCGTTGCTGATGAACGATGCGAATTCGCCGCTGCCGACGCTCGATTCGACACGGCTGCTGGCGCGTGCGGCGTTGAATCGCGCGGTAGAAAAGATTTAGAAAGTGGGGAGTATGAAGATTGAAGCGATTAACATGCGCGAAGTGAATATGCCGCTGGCGCATCCGTTTGAGACGAGCTTTGGGGTTACTACCGGCCGGCGGATTCTGCTGGTGGAGGTTGTGTCGGAAGGGCTTTCGGCGTGGGGCGAATGTGTTGCTGGAGAGCATCCGTATTTTTCAGACGAGATGGTGGATACGGCGTGGCACATTACGGAGACTGAGCTTGCACCGCGGTTGCTGGATGTGGAGTTGACGTCGGGGCGCGATTGTCCGGCGTTGTTTGAGCAGGTGCGCGGGCACCGAATGGCTAAGGCTGCGATTGAGAATGCGGTGTGGGAGCTTGATGCGATGCGGCAGGGTGTGTCGCTGTCGAAGTTGCTGGGTGGGACGCGCGAGGTGATTCCGTGCGGTGTGTCGATAGGGATTCAACCAACGCCGGCGAAGTTGATGGAGAAGATCGATACCGAGGTTTCGGCGGGGTATCAACGCATCAAGCTGAAGTGTAAGCCGGGGTGGGATGAAGCTATCTTTACGGAGGTGCGGGATCGCTGGCCGGATATTACGCTGAGCTGCGATGCGAACTCGGCTTACAAGCTCGATGATGCGGACCGCATTGCTACGTGGGATCGCTTCAACCTGCTGATGATCGAGCAGCCGATGTGGTACGACGATTTTTATTTTCATGCTGAGTTGCAAAAGCGCATCAAGACGCCGATTTGTCTGGATGAGTGCATACGCAATCGCCGCGATGCGCAGGCTGCACTGGAGCTTGGCAGTGGTCGAATTATCAATATCAAGGTGGGGCGTGTGGGTGGATTTACTGAGGCTATCGCTGTGCACGATGTCGCCGCGAAAGCTGATGTGCCGGTGTGGTGCGGTGGGATGCTCGAGACTGGGATTGGGCGCGCGCACAACATTGCGTTGTCGTCGCTGCCGAATTTTTCGCTGCCGGGAGATGTTTCCGCTTCGAAGCGCTATTGGTCGGAAGACATTATTGAGCCTGAAGTGACCGTCAGCTCGAGAGGCGAAATTATTGTCCCCACTTCGGCGGGGCGCGGGTTCGAGGTTTTGCCGGATCGCATTGATGAGCTTTCCGTGCGCAAGCAAACACTGCGTAAGGGTGCTTCGATCGTGGTGTAGGTGGGGCGTCAGCGCAACGGTATTGGCATGGCGAGGAGGAGGCGGATCGCCTCCTGGTAGTCCACCGGCGCGGGCAGGATCTGGAAGTCTGCGGCGTCCATTGCGGCGTGCTGGCGGACGGTTTTCACCATCATTTCGCGGATGGTGATGTCCTCGCGCAAATGGGCGTACGTCCAGCGATCGGCGCCGGCGTTGGCTTGTTCGAACTCGATCGTGCCGCCGGGATAGACGCGCGCCAGCATGCCCCAGCCAAAGTCGAAGGCCTTGATGACGCGGCCTTCGATGCGCAGGACGTGCTTCGATTTGCGGTCGATCCAGACGCGACCCTGGAGGCCGGTGAGTGCTTCGGTGATGATCGACGGTGGATGGTAGTGGGGGTCGGGCGTGAAGTCGAGGACTACCTGGGAATCGAAAAAATTGGGAAGCTGCGGCTGCCCGGGTGTGTAGGTGTAGATCATTGCACGAGGCATTTCGCGGACTAGCTGCAGAGAGTAACTGCGCGCTGCGTTGTCGCGCTTGTGGTGTTTGAGGAAGTCGCTCGGGGAGTTGAGCAGGCCGTTCAGGCGTTCGCGCTCGGCGGCGTCTTCGTCCGCCGTGATGGGCTGGCCGTTGCGCTGGACGAGGCGCGCGACGGTGCCCTGACGGCTCTCGATAATTTCGCGAGTCGTGTCGTTCTTGGCATCGATCTTGCGCATGCGATAGCGCAGCGGAAAGTTTCCGTCGTCATCGATGATGCGCTGCTCGTTGGCGGTGGCGGCTTCTGCCCAGCTGAGGGGGGACGCGCTTAGGTCGGCTGCGTGCGGCGTTGTCTGTGCTCCAGCGCAACAGCAGAGCGCGGGAAGGACCGCTGCAAGTGAGCGCCGCAGCCTGTAGCCGAGTTGGGAGATCGTGAACACCTACAAACCCACTATAGCTTTAGACGCGCGTGCGTGTTTGTCGCGAGGCGTGGTTGGTTTGTCTTGGAATGGCGGCTTGCGTATAGTTCCGCCTAGTTGCACTAAAATTGTTTTATGCCGTAACGATGCCGGCAGGGAGACTCAAACCAGATGAATGCTGCAGAGGGAACAACGCTGATCGGCAAGTCCGTGAAGATTATCGGAGAACTTTCGGGCAGCGAGGACCTGGTGATGGAGGGCGAAATCACCGGGACGATCCGGCTTCCCGGAGGCCGCCTGGTGATTGGGCGCGATGGCCGCGTGCGTGGGAATGTTGTGGCCAAGGAAGTCGTTGTGCTGGGGCGCCTGGAGGGAGATATTCGCGCGACGGGGCGAGCCGAACTGCGCAGCAGCTCGGTTGTGCTGGGTAATGTATTTGCAGCTTCGTTAATGATGGAAGAGGACGCTATGTGCCGCGGACAGATCGACCCCACACGCGCGCAGGAACCGCTGCCGGAAAAGGCCGGCGCTGGTGTAGTTGCGCGCCCTGTCGCTGTAACGACCGCGCGTGCCGTTGCGGCGCCCGAAGCGGTGCAGGACAAAGGGAGTGAGTCTGCGCCTTTATTTGCTGGAAACAAAGTCTGAAGAGAATCGCGCGAGGAGTGACGAGTGGGGCTTTTCAGCAGAGACCAAAAAGCAGGCAGTGCGAAGGTCGCCGATCGGCCGCCACGGAATTCGAGTGGCTGGCGGGACATTCTGGCGTACCTGAAGGCGAATGAATCTTTGCGCGTGCTGGATTTTGGCGCGACGTCTTCGCACAACATCAACTACTTGACCGGGATGGGCCACAGCGTCTACATGGCGAACGTGGTGCAGGAGGCCGCTCGACCGGAGTGGCGCAGGCCGCTGGAAGTAGGTGCGGCGCCGGCGTTCGATGTAGCGGGGTTTGTGGACGCCAATCTGAATTTTTCGGGGCGCGATTTCGATGTGGTACTGGTGTGGGATACGGCGGATTATCTTCCACCGGAACTCGTCCCTGCGTTGTTCGAGAAGCTGCATGAGGTGCTTCGTCCCAATGGCCGGCTGCTGGCATTTTTCCAGGGCACGGCACCGAGTCCGCAAACGCCGTTTGCGCGTTATCAACTGACGGATAGTGAACAGTTGTTGCTGCTCGCGTCTGGATTCTTCCCTTTTCAGCAGAGTTACCAGACGCGGCAGATTGAGAAGTTTCTAAAGGGTTATGCGAGTGTGAGGTTTTTTCTGGGGAAAGACAATATTCGCGAAGTGATCGCCGTGAGGTGAGCTTGGAGTGAAAGCATGACAAAGGGCCGCCGCAGCGGCCCTTTCGTTTTGAGGTAATCAGATTATTTGGCGTTTTCTTTGCGACGCTCGGCCCAGCGGCGCTTCATCGCTTCGGCGATGCGCTTGCGGCCCTCGGGGCTCAGCTTGCGCTTGGTGGTCTTGACAGCTTTAGCGGCCTTTGCGGGCTTGGCGGCTTTTACGGCATTTTTGCTTCCCTTGGGACGGCCGCGACGGCCAGTTTTCGGAGCTGCCGGAGATGCGGTGGCAGGTGCGGATGTTGCGAGACCGCTAAGAGATGCTTTTATTGCCAGCAGCTTTGCGACCTCGGCGTCAATTTCAGCGATGATGCTACGTACGTCCATAATTTCTCCATGAAACACGTGCGGTGAGGGATATTTAAAAATCTCGACGAATTGCTACTCACTCCAGAAAACGATACACAGTCGAGATACGAAGAGCAAACTAACTTGCGGGATTTAATGCACCTTAAAAGCTACTCGTTCTATTTAGAAAATGGCTAACGAATGACTGTTGGATGCACGAAAGTCACGTGGGGGAAGGTAACTGGCGTCAGATCGGGCGGTTTGGCCCTGCTGATAGACTTTTGAAGATGCGGTCTATTCCTACTCGATTGTGGTTACTCGCCATTGGCTCGGCCATTTTGCAAGCATTACCCTTTGCGCTTGCTGGACCTGTGCCGTCGTGGCGCAGATTGTTTTGCTGGTTCGCGCTGACGCCGTTGATCACCGCATTATTAGCGAAAAGCCGCGCCGGTACAGCCTTAAAGCCTGGGCAGACCGCTCTGCTGGCTTACTGTTCGGGGATTATATGGTATCTCTGCAATTGTTACTGGATCTACCAGACCATGCATACGTATGGCGACTTGCCCAAGCCCGCTGCCTACGGCATTCTCTTGCTTTTCTCGTTGTATGTGGAGCTATATCACGGGTTATTCGGCTGGTGCGTGGGGTGGTTACTAAAAAAATGGTCGCACGAGGCCGTTTTGTGGTTGGTGCCGTTTGTATGGGTTGCCGTCGAACTAGCGCGGGCACGCGTTACGGGATTTCCCTGGGACCTGCTGGGCTATACGCAGGTGGACAATCTTACACTTTCGCGCATCGCCCCGTGGACAGGGGTAATGGGATTATCGTTTGTCGTCGCATTAGTGAATAGCCTCTGGTTGATGTGCAGGCCTGAAGGTAAGCGCTGGAGGGCGATACTGTGGCCCGGGGTTGCCGTTGCGTTTGTATTGGCCGCTACTGTGCTTAGCTCTCATCCGTTGACCACACAGCGGGCCGAGGTGGAAGCTACGGCTGTTTTAGTGCAGGAAAATTTGAAGGTAGGGGCAGAGCTGAATGGGCCGCCCGAGACGCGCGACCAGATGCTGCGTGCGTTCGATGAGCTGAGCCTGCATCCCTCGGTGCCGGTTTTACCGGGAGGTGAGCCGGTCATTCCCGCAGCGTTGTTGTCTGCCAAGCCTGCCATTGTTGCATGGCCTGAGGCTCCGACCGATTTCTTCGATGCTGATCCTGAGTTTCGCGAGAGCATGGGCGCCCTGGCTACTCGCATGAAGACCCCGGTGATTGTGAACGACGTCGCCATTGCCGGACGCAATCCCGACGGGCACTTCACCGAATACAACTCCGCGGCGCTCTTTCATGCGGACGGGAAATATGGCATTCGTTACGACAAGATGCGACTGGTGCCGTTTGGAGAGTACACGCCTTATAAAGCGCTGTTCTTCTTTGCCGGACACCTGCTTGATAATTTGCCATTTGTGCCTGGACTGGAACGCAAAGTATTCGTAGCGGAGGGCAAACGTTATGGCGTGTTTATCTGCTATGAATCGATTTTTGGCGATGATATTCGGCACTTCGCAGGCGACGGCGCTCAAGTGCTGGTGAATATTTCAGACGATGGCTGGTACGGCGATAGCAGCGCGCCGTGGGAGCATCTGGATATGGTGAGGATGCGGGCGATCGAGAACGACCGTTGGGTCGTGCGCGCAACCAATACCGGCGTGACGGCTTCGATCGATCCCTTCGGACGGGTGACGGCGACAATTCCGCGCCATATTCGGAGCTCGATGCTGGCGGGATTTTCGTATCGCGACAGCCGGACTATTTACACACGGTTTGGCGATTGGTTTGCGTGGGTATGCGTTGTGGTGGTGGCGACGGTTCTGCTATTCGGCCATGTGCGCAAAAGGGAAGTACACTAGGTTCATGTTGAACGATCTCGAATTTGAATACTCCCCGATACGTGAAAAGGTTAGCGACCTGCGGGGGTATCTTTGACTCGCCTCGCCTGAAAAAAGAGTTGGCTGTGGTTGAAGAGAAGATTGCCGATCCGAGCGTGTGGGCTGACGCGGCGAAGTCACAGCCGCTGATGCGAAAACGCAAATTGCTTGAGAACCAGCTTGCTGACGATGCCGAGCTTGCGCGTCGCAGTGAAGATATCGAAGCCTACTTCGAACTGATGCGCGAAGGTGAAGCTTCGGTTGAGCCGGATTTGAAGCGCGAGATCGATTCGCTCGTCGAGTTTTCTGAAGCGCTCGAATCGAAGACAATGTTGTCGGAAGAAAACGACACGTTGAATGCGATTGTTACTGTGCATCCGGGCGCGGGTGGGACGGAGTCGCAGGACTGGGCCGAGATGCTGATGCGGATGTATTTGCGCTGGGCTGAACGGCAGGGTTTCAAGACTGAAATAAACGAAATTCAGGATGGCGACGAGGCTGGCATTAAGTCCGCAACGTTCACCATCACCGGAGACTTTGCGTTTGGTTTGCTGGGTGGCGAGACGGGCGTGCATCGGCTGGTTCGCATCTCTCCGTTCGACCAGGCTAAGAGGCGTCACACCAGCTTTGCGAGTGTGTTTGTTTCGCCGGAGATTGATGATTCGATCGTGATCGACATCAAGCCCGATGACTTGCGGATCGATACCTATCGCTCTGGCGGAAAGGGTGGTCAGCATGTGAATACGACCGACTCCGCTGTGCGCATTACACATCTCCCGACGGGAATCGTTGCGGGTTGTCAGAATGAGCGGTCGCAGCATAAGAACAAAGAGAAGGCGATGAAGATGTTGCGGTCGCGGCTCTATGAGTACGAGCTGGATAAGAAGAAGGCGATCAGCCGCAAGCTTGAGGACTCGAAGCTGGAGATCAACTTTGGCTCGCAGATTCGGAGTTATGTGTTGCAGCCTTATCGGATGGCGAAGGATTTGCGAACGCGGGTTGAAGTCGGCGATGTCGATAAGGTGCTGGATGGATATCTGGAGCCGTTTATTCGCGGCTATTTGAAGATGCGCAGAGAAGGTGGCGTGCCCGCTGCGGTGGTGGATGACGATGAGTAGCGCATGACGATTGTCATCGCGGATCGGTGACGATTCACTCTGCCGCGCGACCGCGGGACGTGCGATGCTCGTTGCATGGAGAACGACATCATGTCCTCGCAAGCGAAGCAACGCCCGAACTATGGCATCGACGCACCGAGTGTATTGCGCAACCTGTTTCTGATAGGCGGCCTGGCTCTCGTGCTGCTCCTGGTCACGCCGCCCGTCTTGCATATCGGTAGGGTCGATATTAATTGGCACGTGTCGCTGATGTTTATCGCGGGCTTTCTTCTTGTTGAAGGCTTGCTGATGCTCTTCTACGTGAAGGTGGGGAAGTTCTGGCATCGCGATACGATGCTGTCATTGCATGCATGGCGGGGCGACGAGCAGGTGTTGGATGTGGGTTGCGGGCGTGGCCTGCTGTTAGCGGGAGCCGCTAAACATCTGGGTGCGGAAGGTCACGCTACGGGTATCGACATCTGGTCGAACGTGGATATGGGTGGAAACTCTGAGACGGCTACGTTGCGGAATCTTGAGATCGAGGGCGTTGCGGATCGATGCACGCTGGTGAGCGAGGGTGCGCAGGCCATGCGTTTTCCCGATGCCAGCTTCGACGTGATTGTTTCGAACCTTTGCCTGCATAACATTTATGACAGACCGACGCGGCAGAAGGCTGTTGCGGAAGTCGCTCGCGTGTTGAAGCCCGGCGGCCTGGCTTTGCTGTCGGACTACAAACTGACGGGTGAGTACGCGGAGCAACTGAAGGCTGCAGGTTTTGCGGTTGAACGGCGCTGGGGAAATGTAGCGGCTACGTTTCCGCCGCTGCGGATTGTGATCGGGCGCAAGCCGCTGACTTAGCTGTTCTTGCCTTCGAGCCAACGGTGTAGCCAGCTGATGTGCAGGTTCAGGCGTAGAGCGGTGTAGCTTAACACTTCATGCATGGTGCGCTTGGCGGCGTCGTAGTCGTCGATGTTGCCGAGACGCACGCGCGGTGAGGTGTACACCTGCAGGCCCGCGCGGCGGCAGAGCAGGGCGATGCGGAAGAGGTGGGTGCCGTCGCTGACGACTACGACGCGATTGAGGTGGCGTTGCTTTGCGATGGCTGCGAGGCGCTGGACTTGTTGCTCGGTGTCGATCGAATAGGTTTCGGCAACAATTTTGTTGTAGGGCACGCCGTTTGCGAGCAGGTAGTCGCGGCCTACGCCGCCTTCAGTTTTGCCGGAGTCTTTGTCGGAGCCGCCGCCGAGCGTGATAACTATGGGAGCAATCTGCTTGTTGTAAAGAGAGATCGCTTTGTCGAGACGCGCGTGCAGGACGGGTGATGGCCGGCCACCGTACTCGGCTGCGCCGAAGACGGCGATGGCGTCAGCGGGTGCGGCGTCGTCGCGGTTTGCTACGGCTTGAATCTGGGAGTAGACCCAGCCGAACCAGATAATCGCGACCAGAAGCAGGAGTCCGATCAGGCGCAGGAGGAGATGTCGTTTGCGGGGGCGTTTGGGCACGGCTTCTTCGGAGATGGTTTCGGCACTGCTCATCTTGGTGAGTTTCCAGTATGTCAGATGCGCGTGTGGGTGTTAGTTCTGCAGGGCGAGTGCGATTTCGTGGGTTGGGATGGCAC
>Ga0157374_10005026_pt1 | contig 11090 bp, 8 predicted proteins | sample M25metaG_FD_115308 | JGI IMG/M metagenome (GOLD analysis project Ga0157374, IMG submission 115308) | Miscanthus rhizosphere microbial communities from Kellogg Biological Station, Michigan, USA - M2-5 metaG | ecosystem: Host-associated > Plants > Roots > Rhizosphere > Soil | place: USA: Michigan... | reverse complement strand
TGGCAACCAGATGAAGAATCACACCACCAGTTCAACAGATATCAGGAGCTTACTTACCAACCCCAACCTGTTGGTAAGCCAGGACGGTAGTTCGCGCATGAATGGAGGATTTCTTTTCGGACGTATGGGTCTCGATTATTTTGCAACAAATCGCACAACTTTTTCGATCGGTATTGTCAAAGTGCACGGAGCCTTTAATCCAAATGATCTGCTGAAAACAGACAGCGCCTATGAAGGTGGTCCTTATGTAAGCTATAGTGAAAGAACCACCAAAACACATCGTGAATTCAATGCCTACGGTTTCCAGGGTGGATTCAAATACCTTTTCCCCAGGAAAGGTGAAGAGCTTACAGCCGATGCAAATGTGTTCTCAGGAAAAAATGAAAACAACGCTTTATACAACACAGACATCTATTCGGCAACCGGGGGTCAAAAAACAGGGAATATACAACAGCAGGTCCTTGGTAATGGAACTAATAAATTTGTAACGATTCAAACGGATTATGTTACACCTTTCAAAGGTGCGGCTAAGCTGGAAGCGGGATTAAGAGCACAACTCCGCACGCTAACTAACCACCAGGGAAATTATTATTATGACCCTACAACGGATCAATACGTTTTGATCCCATCTTCTTCTGCCAACTATGAAAACAAAGACAATGTATTCGCAGCTTATGCCTCTTACTCGAACAGCATTAAAGATTTTGGATACAAAATCGGTTTACGGGCTGAAAGCTCTAATTACGAAGGAGAATTGACCGATACGAAGGAAAAGTTTAAAAATACCTACCCTGTCAGCTTATTTCCTTCAATATTCCTGAGCCAGAAATTAAAAGATAAGCAGGAGTTGCAATTAAGCTATACGCGACGCGTCAACAGGCCCTTCTTTATGCAGCTCATTCCCTTTATTGATTCTACAGATCAATTGAACTGGACCCGCGGTAATGCCGGATTAAAACCCGAGTTTACAAATTCCCTGGAAGCATCTTATTCAAAAACTTTCAAAGGAAACAATACTTTCCTTGCATCAGTGTATTATAAATATACTACTGACCTGATTACAAGATTTCTGGATACAGTTACAGTTGGAAATGTGCAGCATCCTGTAAGTACTTATATAAATGCCAACTCCGGGCGTACGACAGGTGCAGAGCTTACAACTCAAAACACGATCAAAAAGTGGTGGGACATGAATGCAAATTTCAACATCTACAACTCGAAGATCAATACTGACAATGTCGACGGAACTTCCCAGGATGCGATGTGGAGTTGGTTTGCCAAGATCAACAACAATTTTAAACTCCCAAAAAATTTCAAAATACAATTATCCGGCACCTATCAATCAAAGTCAAATTTACCGATCAACCAGGGCGGTGGTTTTATGGCTGGTCCTCCTATGGGCACTCAGACTGCTTCACAAGGCTATATCAAAGCAAACTGGGGCATCGATGCCGCTCTTCAGAAGAGCTTCTTAAAAAACAATACCGCTTCTGCTACATTTAGCGTCAACGACATTTTCAGAACAAGAAGATATGAGCAATACTCTGAAAGCACCTACTATATTCAAACGAATCGCCGGTTGAATGATGTGCCACAAATGCGACTAACTTTCTCGTTCCGTTTCGGACAAATGGATATGTCACTTTTCAAAAGAAAAAATATGAAAAGCGAGTCTGAAGGATCACAAGGTGCTATGCAGGGAATGCAACAATAGTGGATAAATAATAGATGATAGTTTAATAGATAAAAGTTCCTCCCGAAGGAACTTTTATTATTATCAGCCAGCTCTTGCAATTCTATCTGACACAGGCTGTGTCAACCACGTATTCCGTTGCGGTGTCATGCCGGCGAAAGAGGCATCTCAAACCTTCCTCCAGTGCCAAATCTGTGCATATCCGTGAAACAGTGAGACAAATTAAACTCCGCGTTCTCAAAGATGTTGCAATATCTCCTGGATGCTGGTTAGTTGTTTGAAATTGGGGTGTTCAATTGTATGCTCAACTTGTTCATGCGCCCAGGTGGTGTGATAAGGAATGTGATATCCATGACCTCCGATGGCAAGAACAGGCAAAACATCTGACTTCAATGAATTTCCGATCATTAAAAATTCCTGCAGTTGAATATCCAAATGCCTGATCAGTTTGAGGTAATCTTTCTCTTGTTTGTCAGACATGATCTCAATGTGGTGAAAATAATGTTCTATACCTGAATTCTTCAATTTGCGCTCCTGGTCGAGCAGGTCGCCCTTGGTGGCAACAACCAGGCGATAATTCTTTTTTAAATGGATGAGCACTTCCTCAACCCCATCGATGAGCTCAATAGGTTTTGCCAAAAGATGTTTTCCCAGTTCAATGATCTTTTCAATCGCATCAAGAGTAATGGTTTTATTAGAAACCTTTAATGCTGTTTCTATCATGGATAGCATAAAACTTTTTATTCCATATCCATACAGCGAAAGATTTTGAATTTCCACCTGTAACAATTCCCTTGAAACGGTATGATGAGGTAAGTAATCTTCTAAAAGACGGCAGAAATGTCGCTCCGTCTCGTAAAAATATGGTTCATTAATCCAAAGAGTGTCGTCTGCATCAAAAGCAATTACTTTAATAGGCATCCTGGTTGTACAATTGATGCAAAATTGAGGAAAATAATTAAGTTATCAGTCTCCCTTAAAAGAAGAATTCTTTATATACAATATAAAATGACATGCCGAGTATAACCCATCCAAAAGTTTTCTTCAAATAATCCCCCGGTATTTTACGAGAGAGTTGCGTACCGATCATGATACCCAAAATGGCACCTAAAGAAAATCTGATTAGTAACAACCAGTCTATTTGCATCGAAGAGTAGCTATTCAAAAAACTAAATAATGAGTTGATTGTGATAATGAGTAATGCGGTACCTATAGCTTTTTTTACGGGTAAATTGACAAGAAGGTATAATGCCGGTACAATTAGAAAACCTCCTCCTATACCGAGTAGGCCCGTAACCATTCCCACTAACAAACCTCTGAGGAAAAGCGATATTGTTACTTGTTTATCCACCTGATCTTCCTGGTCATTCTTTACTGCTGGCCTCAACATCCTCCGGGCTGCCAAAAACATCAGCACCGATAAGCTGAGCATCAGCAACATGCTCTTTGATAAAATAAATGAACCGATCGAAAAGAGTTCATCCGGGATGACGGGAAATATGGTTTTTCTCGCGATGAACACTCCGAGTACCGACGGAATACCAAATGTCAGCACGGCCTTAAAATCAACCAGCTTGTTAAAAATTGACTGAATGCTACCTGCCATGCTTGATACTCCAACTACAAACATCGAGTACACGCTGGAAGAAAGGGGGTCTTTTTTTAAAATATAGACAAATACCGGTATCGTTAATATGGATCCCCCGGCCCCTATTAAACCGAGTGACAAACCAATGCCCAATGAGGCTGCAAAAGTCTCTAACTCTTTCATGTCTACACGTAAAAATAATTTTAGGAACTTCTAATGAAATGCGTAATCGACCACTTTTAATTCGTTTCCTGCCCTGCTTGTATCGATGTACCCCGAGTGTCCTACATTTTGGATCTCATAATGAAAACCCGCTGCGAGGTCCGCGTTGTTGTTTCCTAACAACATTTTATCGATTACAATTTTGTGGGCTGCATCAGGAATGTCTTGTAGCTGCATGGCAGCCAACGATGAATCAAAAAGGGTTGTATGTGCATCACGAATAAATATTGAAAATTTGATGATTGAATTTTCGTTCGAAAAATCTTTATCAGTATAAAGTTGGAAACGAATTTTTCTTTCATTAGCCAGGGTCTCTCCACCAGTGGACGGATACGTTTTCCTGCACGACTGCCCGATTACGATTGACAACGCAACAACTGTAACAAAAAAAAATTTCATGGCTATTCCTGACTTTTTATGATAATGATTTAAGAATTAAAAATGAATCGCAGTGTAAAACTAGAAACCGCCGCTTGTTATAAACTAGGGGGTGATCCCTATATTATGCATGCTGCTCTCCCATTTTACACTGCATATTCATAACGATTCCGAAAGGAACCTCTTGGTACTACCCTGCGAAACAATAGGAGCATCCCTTTTCCTGCGCACGATTTATCGCCCAGATACCCGCAGGCATCACCTGGATACCCGGCAACATTCCGCTTAGCCAGTCCTTCTTTACTTCTTCCGCATCAAGTTTCATTGCCTCTGCGATAGCAGCGCTATACACAATTACAGCCATATTGCATGCACAAAATAAAACGCCACTGTCCTGCAGTTCGTTGATGCCAATGGGCACTGGACCCAAACCGGGGACTTTGAAGTCACCCTGGTTTGGTTTCCAGAAAGGATTACGTGTTGATGGTTTTTTTGTTTTGGGGTCATTGATTTTAAATACTTCACCAAAATTATATTTAGCCCATAGCCGATCTTCCATCGCATAGGGTATTGCAGTGTGCCTCAATACTACCACGACACTACAATCTTTTTCCACTGTACCTGTAGCCGCGTTCGTAGCAAGAAATATCCTCGGCCAGGCGAAAGGAAAAATTTCATTGGCTTGCGGAACGTCAAATACAATACGATGTTTACCTTTTATTTGCTTAAACCATTCATCAGGGTCACCGGAGTCATTTGCAAAATCATTTCCCGCATGTGCGGCTAAAGGAGAAATCACAGAAGATAGACCGAAAGCGGCTACACCGCTGACAACCGTTCCAAGGAATTGACGGCGTGGATTGTTGGTTTGGTTTTTTTCCATAATAAGGTTTTTAAGAATGAAAAGATTCCTGCTGAATCAATCGCATTAATAAAGCAGGTTGTGCTGAAGCAAAAATAGAGTCACTAAAAAGCCATTGCGCAAACCCTTTTCCCATCGGCAAATCTTTTTTTCCAAAAGGGATTTCCGGCACCAGGAATAAGAAACACCCGTAGCAAAGAACTGAAACGTGAAGAGATTATTTGAAATAAAAAACCCGGACTATCTATCCGGGTTTTGCCACCATCCGTCCAACTACCTTCTTTTATATCTTTAAATTTTCTTAGGATGTAATTTTGAACTGCGTGCAAGTTAGATATCATTTGCAAACCGCGTGAGCACCCTTTTCCTATCGGGCTACCTTTCTTTCCCACTGGCCTCTCAAAGTTTCCAATGAAATATTTTTTTCGGTCAATAGTATTTTTTGTAGTTGTTTTCTTGCCTTCGAGAGATTTGATTTGGAAGTGCCAACCGAGATATCAAGTTTTTCAGCAATCTCTTCATGACTGAACCCTTCAATAACAAAAAGGTTGAACACAGTCCTGTAACCGGGAGTCACCTTTTGTATCGATCGGATGATCTCATCATAGGAGATCCTGTCCAGTGCATCCTCTCCAGCAGAAGCGATCTGTATGATACCATTGTCGATATCTGCCGTAAACCGATGTTTTTGATTCCTGCGAAAATGATCAATTGCTGTATATACCATTATCTTTCTCAACCATCCCATAAAGGAACCCACCACGTCAGCATAGGCTGGTTGATACCGATGTATCTCTTTGAAAACTTTTAAGAAGCCATCATTCAATATTTCAACGGCATCATCCTGGTTGTTTGTGTAACGGTCACATACAGACATGGCATATCCGTAAAAGGAGGTATACATCTTTTTTTGACTTTCCCGATCGTTCCTGGAACAAGCCTTAATGTGAAAAGTTATTTCTTCAGCAGACAGCAATTCGATTTTTTTTCGCTATCAAGGTATAAACACTAATGACACATAAATCTGCTATTTTCCCATCGGGCATTCTTTTTTGCCAATCGGGTATTCGATGTGAGGTGCAGGTATATTATGTCAATAAAAAATCCCGTCTTGGAAAAGACAGGATATCTCTGAACCTAAAAACTAACTGCAATGAGAGAATTACTTAAAGTATATGCCTGTGATAAGGCGTCTAACTATTGCTTAGCACAAAGTTATTCAGGCCACTGAAGTACTATTGAGCAATTTGCCCAAAGGTGGGTTTCACTTTATTTTCGGCGGAAAAATCTACCTGATTAAGATCAATATTTAAAAAACTCCTTCACCTTCACGAGGAATTGTTCTTTTTTACGACGGCTTATCTCCACCTCCATGCCATCGCTCATTACAACAGTTCCACCTTCACCCCGCATATATTCCTTGATATGCATGAGATTAATAAGAAAAGATTTATGTACACGAAGAAAAATAGTATCAGCCAGTAGTTTGTCGTAGTCAAACAATGGTTTTGATATGATAATAGATTTATTATTTACCAGGCGAAATATTGTGTAGCTTCTTTGTGCTTCACAATAAATAATTTCTTCAAGTTTTACAATCGTGAATCCTTTTTGAGTCGGGAGACACAGTCTCATCTCCAGGGGGTACCCTACCTTATTGATGTTATGCAGCAAGGTTTCTCCCTGGCGTGAATTTCTCTTTCCTTTTAATCTTTCCTCCACTCTTTGAACTGCCTCTTTCAGGCGATCTTCGTCCACCGGCTTCATAAGATAATCTACAGCGCTAAACTGCAGGGCCTGCAACATATATTCATCATGTGCTGTAACAAAGATCACCTCAAAATCAATTTCAGATAGTTCGGCCAACATATCGATCCCACTTCCGCCGGGCATCCTTACGTCAAGAAAAACCAGGTCTGGTTTAGCCTCCTCCAATTTGCTGATTGCATCAGCAGCGCTGGAACAAGTGGCCACAATTTCTACTTCGGGACAGTTCAGTTCCAACAATTTCTTTAAAGTACGTATACCATCGGGTTCGTCGTCTACAAGTATCGCTCTCATAACTGGGGTTTATTACTCATAATATTAAATTGCAAAGTTGCGCGGGTTCCTGTTTTATTTTTGTCCAGATCATGCAGGTCCACAATCTGCAGGGTACAGCCGGCATCATATTTCTCATTCATGATCTTTATCCGGTTTCGAAGATTGTTCAAACCTACTGATTGATGGGTTGTCTTATTCAATCTTTTCAATTCTTCGGATCGTTTTATTCCTATTCCGTTGTCCTCGATAACACAGCAAATGGTTTCTCCAACAAGGCAGAAACGTATCGATAATTTTTTTTCACCTTCTTTACACATCAATCCATGCCAAATCGCATTTTCTGACAGAGGTTGGATCATTAATGTGGGAACTAAAGTTTCTTCTTTATCTATCCGCTCATCAACCGTTACATGGAACGCAAACGAGTCATCAAATCGGAGTTTTTCCATCATAAGGTAATTTTCAAGATGCTCGAGGTTCTCATACAAAGTGGTAAATATTTCTTTAGATTGATGGAGAGTGATCCTTATCATTTGAGCAAATTTGCTCAGGTACCTTGAGGCTTTTTGTTGCTCATTGTTCAAGATCATTCCCTTGATACTGTTCAATGAATTAAAGATGAAATGAGGGTTCATCTGGGTCTGCAAGGCCGCCAACTGAGCTTCTGCCAATTGTTGGTTTACGGAAGCAATTTCTTTTTTCTTTATTTCCAATGACTGTTCTGATTCAATCTGTTTTATTTTATTACCAACAATAGTCGCTATTGTGGTTAATATTTTAATATCTCTTTCTTTAAAATGATTCGCGTCTGGATGCTCTGAGTCAATAATGCCGATCAGTTCATTGTTATGAATGATGGGAACGCATAATTCACTTAACCTGCTGATGTCATCTACCCGATACCGGGAATCAAGCCTTGTATCGCGGATCAATAACGGCTCCCTTGTCTTCATCACATGTCCAACTATCCCCTGTCCTGGTGACACGTCAAATAAACTGGACTTAATGGCTTGCGGATCGCCCTTCGGACCGTAAGCTGCCTTCTGAACCATTTTGGTTTTATCCTTGTTCCAGAGATAAATCATACAATCAACATAATTCATTCGACCGATCAGGTTTTTTGCTACATCCCATAACACCTCGTCTACATTTCTTATGCCGGATACCGAAAAAGAAAAATAATTGGATATCTGTTCCAGCTCATATTGCCCTTTATATTCTTCTGCCTTTAGAGTCTGGATATGTGTCTTTGCCTGTTCTCTTTTTTCGACAACACTCGTTCTCCATTTAAGAAATAAATAAACCAGGAAACTGAGTCCAAGAACCACAAGTGCCAGGAACCATGCTTGTTTCCAGAATGGTGTTAATATGATAACGTTAATCGCCTTTACCTGTTCGGGCCATCGATTACTTATGGAAAAAAGTTTTACCCTGACCCGGTGATGGCCGGGGGAAAGATTGGAAATACTGAACATGCTTTGTGTGCCAAGTTGTTGCCAATCCGTATTATCGTCAAGGCGGTAGGCGAAACGCTGGCTATTGTTTGTGAAGAAATCGATGCTCCCGATATTTATCGTTATTTCATTGTTGCGCCATGAAGTTTTGAAATTATCATCAGGAAAAAGGAATTTCTTTTGATCACCAGTAGTTATACTTTCAATAAAAAGTTGTGGAGCCCGGCTTCTTTGAAAAATTATTTCCGGGTCAAACTCTGCTATCGCGCTGGTAAATCCGATGTATATTTTATGAAGCGCACTATCGTAAAAAAATTTTGAATCTCTTGCAATCGGCAGATCAGGAAACCCTTCTTCCTTTCCATAGGTACTGATGTTTAAAGATCGCAGGTCGAGACAAGATATCCCCGAATTACTCGCCATCCAAAGCTTGTTCTGGACAACTAACATTGAAGAAATGTCGTTATCAGGCAAACCATTGTCCCTTGTAAAATGCCGGAAAGTTGCTTTATCAATATTGTAACATATCAAACCATTGTTATTGCTATTGATCCACAGATTGTTTGACTCATCGGCAGCAAAACACGGAACCTGGTTATCAGGCATCCTCACAGAAGGAAATGAGTCCACAACCCGGTCAATTTTATTTAAGCTGATATTATAACGGATCAAACCATGCCCTGCGATCCAGATATTGCCAGAGGCATCTTCCCTGATTCTCGCCGGCCACTGAATTTTATCGGCGATTTCTTCTCCCGTGAGTACGATAGAAATCTTTTTTGTTGTCCCGTCGTACTTATAGACGTTGTTAGAAGCTATCCAGATATTTTGATGTCTGTCCTTGCACAGATCTGCGATCCAGTCTCCCGCTTTATCCCACTTTTCAAGAGCCAATTCAGTAAGCTGATCCGTTTTTAAGTCCAGGGAAAACAGCGGCCCGTTGGTGCCCAGGAGTAAGGAACCATCCATGGTCGATTTGATTGTGTAAACACCGTTGGGACTTCTTGTTAATTTGTCGAGACTGATACGCTTAATCAAGTGAAGTGGTCTTTTGTTGAATACCAGCAAAGCCCCGTCTCCTTTTGTAGCTGCATATAATTTGTTCTCCCCGGCATAAATATCATCTACTACTGATGTGGGAAAAGAATCCTGGATCGATGAAGGAATCGGACTCCATTCTACATACATCCGGCTATTGTCCTGCTTCAAAAGACCTTTGTTTGTGGCTATCCAAAGTGTATTGTCTTCGTCGGCAAACAGGGAACGGCAATAATAAGAAGGAAAGTATTTTCTGGGATGAAATTGAATATTTCCCGATTTGGTGTCAACAGTCAGTTTGTAAAAGCCCGATACATTTCCTGTTAGGTACAACAATGTATCGTTAACAGCCACAAGTGTTGACCGATAATCAAATTCATCCCTCGATTGTACGGGTATATGAGTAACCGTTCTCCGGTTCTTTTTGAAGTTAATACAAATAAGGTCGTTTGTATCGGTATTTATTACAAATAGACAATCGGGAGTTGGCTGAAAAAATTGATAACCCATTTTCGGGTAGTCCAAGAACTCTTTCATTTGCGCGCAGTCCGCAGAATCCATTTTTTTAAATTGCTTATCCGCTGCGTCATAATAATAAATACCAACGCTAGTAATGATGGCGAATCTCCGGTCGTCAAGACATAACAAATCTCTGCCAAATCCAAAAGGAGTCCGCGCCACCTGCTCACTTGTGTAATAATCAAACCGAAATAGCAGGTGATAGTTTTTATCGAAGTGATAGAACCCCGAACGGGTGACTATAAAAATCTCCCCGGCTGAGTTGATCTTTACGGCCATTATCCCGTTGAATTTATATTGATATTTCTTATCCTTCCATGGTACCAATAAGTTCCTGCTTCCCCCACTTTGGGTATTAATAATATGCAATCCTTTACCTGTATAGGCGGCTAGTTCCTTGTTATTGAACCACAAAAGTCCTGACACATATTCAACCGGAAGTGAGCAGGTATCCCTGGTGCTGTGAAATTGCACAAAGTTATTTCCATTAAACCGGTTTAGTCCAAAACCCGTTGCGATCCATAAATAGCCGTTGGAGTCTTGTGTTACATCAGTAATAGCATTATCTGACAGGCCCTGCTGCTTTGTGTAGAGGACAAAGTTTTTCTCATTGATTTCCTGCGCTTTTGACGAATTGAAAACTTGCGCTGTCAGTACAAAAAGCACTAAAGAAAAAGGTAGCTTTTGCATACTAATTTGGAGCCTGGCCGTAATTTAATTTCATGTTAAAGGTAGTTACACCAGTAATATAATTGACTCTGGAAAATACCGTGCTTTGGCGCGGCCCCGGTAGGAAGGCGAGGCGTTCATTTAATCTTCTGAAACGGGCCGTTGGGTGTGTTCAAGCATGAAATATTTTTTTTGATCGCGAATATTGCGTTATCGATGGGAAGAAAAGAATGACCGTTGGAAAAGGGAGCTGTTTTGGCGTAATAATTCTGTATAATTTGCTGATAGATTCCGTGATACCCTGCTGAACACAAACAAATGAGGCAAACTGATTTGATCAACTTAAAAAGAAGACTGGCGTAGGCAAATTTATGGAGCGGCATTTTATCCCGATCGTTGCGACGCTGGCTGGCGTCATTTCTCCCACAAACTGCCAGGAAAGCTCCACATATACCGAAGGCAAAACCTCACCCGATGCAATTAATGAGGAACAGATCTGCGAGATAACGAACAGAAAAAACATCCAGGAAATCATAAAGAACTTGCGCCGGCATATAAATAAACTGCGCGGTAGCATTAATCCAAGGTGCTATTTAATATTTTGGATATCTGTTTATGGGTGAG
>Ga0157374_10005024_pt1:0-10000 | contig 11092 bp, 7 predicted proteins | sample M25metaG_FD_115308 | JGI IMG/M metagenome (GOLD analysis project Ga0157374, IMG submission 115308) | Miscanthus rhizosphere microbial communities from Kellogg Biological Station, Michigan, USA - M2-5 metaG | ecosystem: Host-associated > Plants > Roots > Rhizosphere > Soil | place: USA... | reverse complement strand
AAACAAAAACCCAAATCTTCCAAACTTGGCTTGCTATCCAGTTTTCAGAGACCGATCGCCGACTCGGAGCATTCTCTTCGTCGGGTCCCGACGGTGTGTGCCGTCGAGGGATGCTGCTTATACGGGATGGGTTTTCGTTCGTCAACGGTGATCGAAAAATTTTTCTACCGTCGCGACAAAACCCGCCAATCCTTCGATCTCCCAGGCCTTTTTCGGGAGAGAAATTCTACCCGATCCGCGGTCCTGGCGCCAACTCCATCCCCGGGGCGTTGATTACCACCCGCGCTGCACGTGGCAAGACTCTGGGCGCAACCTCCTGAATTGCGCTGCGTTTTGGTCTACTCTGCCCAGGCCCACGGATGCTCGAGTTCATCGGAAACTGCAGGATCGTCGAGGAGATCGCATCGGGCGGCATGGCCGTCGTTTATCGCGCCGTGCAGGATCCTCTGGGGCGCACGGTGGCCATCAAGGCGCTGAAGACCAGCGCGGCCGCCGAAGAGAACGTCGTCACACGGTTCGAGCGAGAAGCCAAGAGTCTCGCGAACCTGCAGCACGAAAACATCATCCACGTTTACGACTACCACGCGGAGCGCGGGGCGCTGTTCATCGTCATGGAGTACGTGCAGGGCATCGACCTGTACGACCTGCTCGAGAAGTGTGGCCGCCTCCCCTACGACGTCGCGGCGATCATCGCGATGCAGGTCGCCCGCGCGCTCGACTACGTCCACTACCGCGGCATCGTGCACCGCGACATCAAGCCCGCGAACGTCATGATCGCGCGTACCGGCGGCGTGAAGGTCATGGACTTCGGCATCGCCCGCGACACCAACCTGGGCGACCTCACGGAGGCCGGCACCGGCATCGGCACCCCGGCGTACATGTCTCCCGAGCAGGTGCTCGGCGACAAGCTCGATGCGCGCAGCGACATCTTCTCGCTCGGCGTCGTGCTGTACCAGATGCTCACGGGCAAGAAGCCGTTCGTCGAGGACGAGAAGAAGTCCGCGATGCACAAGATCCGGCTCGAGAAGCACGACAGCGCGCGCAGCATCAACCCGGAGATTCCGCGCGAGCTCAACAACATCATCGACCAGTGCCTCGAGAAGCAGCCGCGCGATCGCTGGCGCAGCGCGCAGCACATGACGATGGCGCTCGAGCGCTTCCTCGCGAAGCACGTCGAGATGAACCACCACGCGCGCCTCGTGCTGTTCCTCAAGTCTCAGGGCGTGATCACCGATCTCGAAGCCGAGGAGTATCTGAACCCCGCGGCGCTCGGCGCGGGCGCAGGCGCGCTGCAGCAGCCGAACCTCCAGGCGCGCAACGTCGTGCGAGCCGGCATCGTCGCGCACGGCATCACGCTCGGCGTGCTGCTCCTGTTCCTCGGCCTCATCCACGTCGCGCCGCTCGGTGCCACGCCGCGAACCGCCGCCGCGAGAGAGCTGTCACATGGCTACGTGCACGTCGATGCATCGCCGTGGGCGCGGATCTCCGTCGACGGCAAGCTCGCCGGCATCACGCCGCTCGGCCGGCCGCTCGAGCTGACCGAGGGCCCGCACACGATCGTCTTCCAGCACGACTGGTACATGCCGCTCGAGAAGCACATCGAGGTCGCGCCCGGCGACATGACGATCAGCATCGACTTCGAGAAGCAGCACGTACCGCTGATGCCGGGCAAGGTGAAGCCCGAATGAAGGCGCTCGCGATCATCGCGCTGATCACCGCAATCGGGGCGACCGCAGCGGCGCAGCCCGACGCCACGGTCCTCAACTACCGCGTGCAGAAGGGCGACTCGCTCGACGTGCTCGCCGCCGAGTTCTACGCCGACCGCAACGACGCGATCTTCATCGAAGTCGAAAACAAGATGAAGCGGCCGCGTGCGCTCAATCCGGGCGAGCGGATCCGCATCCCGGTGACGCGAGAGATCCGCACCGACAAGGGCGACACGTTCGAGTCGCTCGCACAGCGCTTCCTCGGCGACGCCAAGCGCGCCCCGTTTCTCGCCGAGTTCAACCATCGCTCCGTCGAGGACAGCCTGCCGACCGGCACCGAGCTGACCATTCCGTTCCACGTCACGCACACCGCCGCGGCCACCGAGTCGCTCGCGAGCATCTCGACCACGTACTTCGGCAACGCGAAGCACGCCGACGAGCTCGCGAAGTACAACGGCCTCGACAAGACGTCGCTCGACAAAGGCGAGCAGATCGACGTGCCGATCCTGACGGTGCGCGTGCGCGATGCGAAGCTGCCGCCACTCGATCAGGAGTCGCAGGCTCGCGACAAGCAGCGCCGCGAGGCGACCGCGCTCGCCCAGACCGCGCTCCCCGCCGCGCACACCGCGTGGCTGCAAGGCGACTTCGCACGCGTCAAGGAAGCGCTCGCGCCGCTCGCCGACAAGACCGACTTCCTCGACACCGACACCGCGATCGATGTCGACCTGCTGCTCGCCAAGGCGCACATCGCGTTCGACGACACTCCGCTCGCGATTGCCGCATTCACTCGCGTGCTCGCGCGCAGGCCGCGCTACGAGCTCTCGCCGTACCACGACTCTCCGAAGGTGCTCGAGGCGTGGCACAAGGCCGTCTCGCAATTGCAGGGGCAGTAGCTCTCGTCGCTGCGTGCCACGGGCACCACGACGAAGGTCCGCCGCCGCTCGGCAAGGCGCTGGCCGCCGTGATCGCTGCGGCCGAACAGTCACAGGTGCCGTGGCGCTGCTCCGCGCTCGACACGCCGGCGTTGCCCGCGGGCACGCTCGCGACTGGCTGGGACGCCACCGGCCAGACGCTGAAGCTCACCGCCGGCAAGCCCGAGTACACGATCGCGTTCGTCGCCGATGCCGGCGGCAGCGCCCCGCCGACGCTCGCGGCCCTTGCACGGCTGCGCACGCGCTTCGACGGCGCGGATCTCGTCGTCGCGCTCGGGGGGATGGGCACGACGCAGGCCGAGCTCGAGGGCACCCTCGGCACGCTCTCCGACAAGGCGAGCTGGCCGGTCGTGGCATTGCCCGGCGATCTCGAGGCCGAGACGCACCAGCGAGCTGCGATCGCAGCGCTGCGCGCGAAAGGTGACGCGATCCTCGACGGCCGACAAGCGCGGTGGATCGTCGCGGACGGGTTCACGATCGCGACCATTCCCGGTGCCGGCGCCGTCCAGCGACTCGTCGCGGGAGCTGACGGCTGCGCGTGGCGCCCCGGCGATGTCGCGCGGGTCTACGAGATGCTCCGCGGTCACGGCGGGCTACGTATCGCCGCCACGGCGGAGGCGCCGCGCGAGGGCACCACCGGCGAGCGTGGGCTCGTGCCTGCAGGCGATGTCGATGTGGTGGTGCACGGGGCCGGCGCGCTCTCCGGGGCGCGTCAGGGCCGCCGCGATGGCGCGCATGCTGCGCTGTCGCCCGGGACCGTCGACGCGTCGCCCCGCCTGCCCGAGACACGCGCACCGTCCGCCGGGTTGCTCGTCATCCGCGGGGCGACGTGGACCTGGAAGCCGTTGGTCGACGAGAAGTAAAACGGCTAAGCTGACAATCGTCGTGTCCTCGACGCCGGCGCAAAAATTCGTGTGCCCGCGATGCCGGAGCTCGTACTCCGAACCGGCACGGTTTTGCCGGGAGTGCGGCGCCGACATGACGCGTGCGAGCGCCCTCGAAGCCGCTGCCCAGACCGTGCCTTCATCGACACCATCCCAGGAGCCCACGCCGAGCGCCGATCGCCGGCTCAGCGACTCCAACGCGGCGTGGCTCGGCAAGATCGTCGATGGCCGTTACAAGGTGATCGAGGTGATCGGGCGCGGCGGCATGGGCGTCGTCTACCGCGTCGAGCACCTGCGCATGGGCAAGATCGCGGCGATGAAGGTGCTGCATCGCGATCTCGCGAGCGATCCGGAGGTCGTGCAGCGCTTCGAACGCGAGGCGGCCGCGGTCAGCAGGCTCCATCACCCGCACACCGTGCAGGTCTTCGACTTCGGCACCGCGAACGGCGCGCTCTACCTGATCATGGAGTACGTGCGCGGCCTCGACATGGCGCACATCATCACGCGCGACGGACCGATGCCGTGGTCGCGCGCGGCGCCGCTGCTCGCGCAGATCTGCGGCGGCCTCGACGAGGCACACGGGCTCGGCATCGTGCATCGCGATCTCAAGCCCGAGAACGTCCTGATCACGCGAACCGCCGGCGGACGCGACTACGCGAAGGTGCTCGATTTCGGCCTCGCGAAGCTCGACGAGCAGCGCCGCGAGCCAACCACGGCGACCGATCGGCAGCAGATCGTCGGCACGCCGTACTTCATGTCGCCCGAGCAGATCCGCGGCGACCAGGTCGATGCGCGCAGCGACATCTACTCGTTCGGCGCGCTGATGTTCGAGCTGCTCACCGGCGAGCATCTGTTCACCGGCTCGACGGCCGTCGGCGTGCTGACGAAGCACCTGACCGCGGAGCCCGACGCACCGAGCAACCGCGCGCCGAAGCTCGGCATCGATCCGCGCGTCGATCAGATCTGCCTCAAGTGCATCGCCAAGGATCCGAGCGAGCGCTGGCAGAGCGCGAACGAGCTCGCCGAGGCCGTCGAGGAGATCTACAGCGAGACCGTCGGCTACTCGACGGGCGCCGGCGCGCGGTCGTCGCAGCGCCTCGGTCGCGGCCGCCTGCACGTGACGCCCGAGGAGCATGCGAGCGATCTGCGCCTGCGCCGCTCCGACATCGATGCCTTCGAGCGCGGCCTCAAGCGTGCGCGCTACACGTCGCTCGGGCTCGTCGGTGGGCTCGTGCTCGCCGGCATCGGTGCGGCCGCGTGGTACGCGATGCGCGAGCCGCCGCCGCTCACCGCGGAACGCGAGCCGAACAACGACGCGGCCCACGCGAACAAGATCGCAGCAGGTAAGCCGGTCACCGGTCATCTCGGCAGGCGGCGCTCGCCGAGCGATGGCGATGTCGACACCTACGTCGTGCCGTACTCGAGCTCGAGCCTTCACATCATCACCGTGCGCGTGACCGGGTTGCCGAACATCGACGTCAACCTCGGCATCACCGACGGCGATGGCCTGCACGGCGCGACGGCCGACGAAACGCAGGTCGGCGACGGCGAGGTGCTGCATCGTCGCGCGATCGACGGGCCACTCGTGATCGCGGTCGGCGAGACGCTCGCCAAGGATGGCAAGGCGATCGAGAACGTCAGCGATCCATACACGCTCACGATCACCGAGGAAGATCCGGCCGGCGAGACCGAGCCGAACAATCACGAGCCCGATGCGAACCCGCTCGATCCGACTCGCGAGCTGCGCGGCTACCTCGACACGCGCGACGACGTCGACCTGCTGCGCTGGACGGGTAACGACGGCACCTACAGTGTGATCGTGCGCGCGGACAACCTGCCGCTCGCGTGGCACACCGCCGACGGAAAGCTTCGGACGCCCGGCGCCGCGCAGGTCAAGCTGACGAAAGGTGAGCTGATCACACTCGAGCGCACCGACCGAGGGGCCCAAGGCCCCCTGCCCGCGCGCGACACGAACTGGTCCGTCGTAGTGACGCCAGTTCCTTGAGCACCGACGACACGACCTGCCGTACGCTCGCCGAGTGAAGCGATTGCTGGTGACGCTCGCGCTGGTCGCGTGTGGCGATGACGGGAACAAGATGACGTGCGCGCATCCGCCTGGTGCGTTTCCCGAAGGCGATCCGATCGGTCACACCGATCCGCTGCACGCCGGGCCGAACGAGGCGCGCGCGGGTCGCATCCACGGCGCCGATCTCCCGGTCGTGCCGTCGGGACTCGTCACGTGGAAGGACGGCGACTTCGTGCTCGCGAACGATCGCGTCGCGCTCGTGATCGAGGACGCCGGCGACAGCGATCTCTACGATCCGTGGGGCGGTCGGCCCGTCGGGCTCGCGCGCGTGGTGGGCGGCCAGCTCGTCGAGCCGGCGAACTTCGGCGAGCTGTTCTTGCTGACCGGGCGCTCGACGATCGTCACCGACTCGGTGTCGGTCATCAACGACGGCAGCGATGGCAAGCCGGCGATCATCCGCGCGCGCGGCAAGCTGCATCCGGTGCCGTTCTTCGAGTCTGTGATCGCGGCGGTGTACAGCGATCAGTTCCTCGACATCGATGCGGCCATCGACTACGAGCTCGCGCCGGGCAGCGAGAAGGTCGACGTGCGCATGCGCTATGGGTCATCGCGCACCGAGGACAAGCTCGTCCCATCGACGCTCCATGCACTCATGTACACGGAGCGCACGCCGGTGTTCCAGCCGACGATGGGATTCGATCAGAACGTCAACGGCGCGCCGTACATGGCGCTCATCGACGATCAGGCGACGAGCTGGGCCTACGTGCCCGGTGACGGCACGCTCGGCAGCTCGCTCTCCGTGTCGGGATTCCTCGGCGCGTTCACCGGTGGCTACACGTTGCCGGCGTGTGGCACCACCGACCGCGTGCACGCCTCGATCGTGATCGGCGGGCCGGGGCTCGACGGGGTCGAAGCCGCGGTCGCGCGCACGAACGGCGATGCGGAGCGCGCGATCACGGGCACGGTCACGCGCGGCGGTGTGCCGGCGGCGGGCGTGCGCGTCCACGCCGTCGATGGCATGTCCTATCTCACGCGCACCACGACGGGTGCCGACGGCACGTTCACCCTGCACGTACCGGCCGCGGCGAATGTTCACCTCGACGCGTACAAGCGCGGCGACATCATCGGCACCGCCGAGGTCGGCACCGGTGCGAGCGCGACGATCGATCTTCCGGCGACCGGTTCGATCCACGTGGTCGCCACCGAGAACGGTTCGGCAGTCCCCGTGCGCGTGCAGGTCGTGCCGGGTGCAGGCCAGACGGTCCCGACGGTGCCGGCGTCCTACGGTGAGCCGGGGATCGCGAGCGGCAGGCTGCACGTCGAGTACGCGGTGACCGGTGACGTCACGGTGCCGGCGCCACCCGGCACGTGGGATGTGATCGTCTCGCGCGGCTACGAGTACGAGCTCGTGCGCGCCACCGTGACCGTGGTCGCGAACCAGACCGCCGAGGTCACCGCGGCGCTCGATCACAGCGTCGACACCACGAACATCCAGTGCGGCGACTTCCACGTCCATACGTGGCGCAGCAATGACTCCGGCGATCAGGCGCTGATGAAGGTCGCGCAGGCCGTTGCCGACGGCGTCGAGATGCCGGTGCGCAGCGATCACGAGTGGGTCAGCGACTTCTCGCAGGAGATCGCCACGCTCGGCGTGCAGGCGTTCGCGTTCCCGATCGCGTCGATCGAGCTGACGTCGTTCGAGGTGTGGGGCCACATGGGCGTGTTCCCGCTCGTGCCCGATCCGACGAAGGTCAACAACGGCGCGCCGAAGTGGCAGACGTTCCCGACCGCCGACGCACCGACGACGCCGTTCGAGACGCTTTCGCCGGTGAAAGTCTTCGACACCGTGCGCGCGCGTCCCGAGGCGCCGATCGTGATCATCAATCACCCGCACGGCGGCGTGAACTACTTCCCGTACGTCGGCTACGACCCGGCGACCGGCACGGCGACGGGGACCGACGACTGGGACACCAAGTTCACGCTCGTCGAAGTCTTCAACAACTCGTCGTGGAAGGACAACCGCACGGGCACCGTCGACGACTGGCTCGGCATGCTGAAGGCCGGCCGCAAGGTCTTCGCCGTCGGGTCGTCGGACTCGCACGGCATCGTCGGATCGCCGGTCGGCTACCCGCGCACCTGCATCCAGCTCGGCACCGACGATCCGCGCCAGCTCACGCCGAACCTCGTGCGCGATCAGCTCGCCGCCGGCCACGCCACGGTCTCGGGCGGCATCTACGTCACCGCGAAGCTCGGCACCGCCGGCCCGGGCGACGCCACCACCGGCGCCGGCTCGCCGCAGCAGGTCGACGTGACGATCCAGGCGCCGACGTGGATCGATGTCACGGGCATCGACGTCGTCGTCGACGGCACGACGGTCGACACGATCCCGGTGATGCCCGCCGACGCCGATCCGCAGAATCCGGCGATCCGCTGGCACGGCCAGATCCCGGTGACAGTGCGCGCATCCGGCGGCTTCGTGATCATCGCCGCGTATGGCGATGCGCCGCTCGAGCCGGTGCATCCGGGCCACACGCCGTTCGGCGTGACGAACCCGATCTTCGTGACGCCGTGACGAATCCAGAGTGACCTTGCCGCGAAGACGCTCGACAGAGATTGGCCGCGAAGGCACGAAAGCGCGAAGGGGTTGGGGGCGCGCTCCGCGCGCAAGAGAAGTCCACGTGGTTCTGACGGGTTCAAACCAGAGACCCTTCTCGCGGCCTTGAAGGCCAGTGGCCGAGGTGCGGTTGCGTAGCAAGCGCACCGAGGCGCTCTCTGGGGCCAACGCCTTGAGCTCCGCTTTTCCGACCTTCGCGGCATCGCGTCTTCGCGGCAAATCTGAGAGCACACGCCCTACTCGGGGCGGAGCTTGCGTGGAGCGGTAGGATCCATCAGACGTGGGCGAAGCTGCGCGAGCTCGTCGGCGCGCGGTGCGCGGAGCCGGAGCAAGGCTAGCGTCTGGGTCGGTGCGGGGCCGGTGATCGCGATCATCACCGCGCCGTGCGGGCCGGTGCGGACGAGCGTGAGCTTGTCGGCGTCGTGCTCCGGCGTGATGTAGCGCGCCAGCTCGCGCGTGATCGGCTTGACGAGGACCGCGGAGCCGTCGACCGCGGCGGCGATCTCGTCCGAGGACAGCGCGGCGGTCGAGCCCGGCGGCATGTCGATCGCGAGGCCGGCGCGCGCGAGGATGATCGCGTGGCCCACCACATGGATCACGCGCGGGTCCTCGCCGACCACGAGGTCGTGGACGTGCGCGGCGAACGCGGCGGCGTTGTGCTCGCCGGCGGCGGGGAACTGCGACGCGAACGCGCGCACGCGGACCAGGCGCTGCTGCCAGGGCGGATGCACGTCGTCGTCATCTCCCGGCGGCTCGCCCTCGCCGAGCGCACGCAGCATCGTCTCGACGGCGCGCGGGTCGTAGCCGGCGCGTGCGGTGAGCAGCACGGCGAGCTCGTCGGCCTGGATCTCGTCGTCGCGATCGCGGTCGTGCGAATCGACAGGGACCTCGCGCGCGCGTTCGACAAGATTATCGTGCGCGTGGCCCGCGAGCACGTGCCCGATCTCGTGGCCGAGGAGACCAGCGAGCTCGGCCTCGTCGCGCAGCTTGGCGAGCGCACCGCGCGTGACGTAGACGGTGGTGCCGGTGCCGGACTCGCCGCGAACGTCCGGATCGTCGACGACGCGAAACGTCCACCGCTCGCGATCGCCCGCCGCACGTACCAGACGCATGCCGACGTCGCGGACGTAGCCGCGGAGCTGCGCGTCGTCGACCTCCGCCCACGAGCCCGTCGTCACCATCACCTGATCGAGCGCCGCGCCGATGCAACGGTCGAAGGCGAGCGAGTCGTGCTCGCCGCAGTCGGGGCGCGCGTGATGCGCGCAGGCGGTCAGTGCCAGTGCAGCAAGCGCAGCGCGGACCACGGGCTCCTCCATTCGATTTCAAAGCCGAGATCGACGCGGCGGTGCTCGATGTCGACCTTGCTGACCGGCAGGACGTTCGCGTCGAGTGCGGTCGAGAGCGCCTGCACGGCAGCGCTGACCTTGCTGCGCACGAACAGGTCGCCGCGGTGCAGCGAGTGTGGCACGGCGAGCCCGCTCAGGGTGCCGAGGCGAAAGACCGGACCCTCGCTCACCGGGATCGCGATGTCGAGCCTGTCGCCATAGCGCGCGAGCTGCGGCGTGCCGACCTTGGCCTCGATCATGCCGCGCTCGTAGTACTCGTTCACCAGGAAGACCTGATCGTCGGCGAGCGCCTGCTCGTCGTACGTGCCCTCGGGATGGTTGACGTCCTTGCCATGCAGCGCGCCGAGGAGCACGGCCGGTGCCACCGCGTGCGCGCCCGGGAACGTCATCTTGCGGATCGTCACCTACGGCCCGCGATACGCGGCGACGCAGAGATCGAGCTCGCGCGAACGGCGCACCGCGACCGTCGCATCGAGGTAGCCATCGCGCAGA
>Ga0157374_10005022_pt1 | contig 11096 bp, 9 predicted proteins | sample M25metaG_FD_115308 | JGI IMG/M metagenome (GOLD analysis project Ga0157374, IMG submission 115308) | Miscanthus rhizosphere microbial communities from Kellogg Biological Station, Michigan, USA - M2-5 metaG | ecosystem: Host-associated > Plants > Roots > Rhizosphere > Soil | place: USA: Michigan... | reverse complement strand
GATAAAATTATTCGTGAACAATTAAGTAGTCAACCTGATTCATTGCGACAACAAACTTCTGCTATAATGGATACGCTGCTGCAAGGAAAAACCGTTAGCAATGTTGATCCCTCATTGAATGTATTATTCAGATCGAGTGTGCAGCCATACTTAATATCCTGGTTTAAATACGATCCCCAAACTGAAATAAAAAAATTAAAAATACCTGTGCTAATCATACAGGGAACAAGCGATATACAGGTAACAGAAAACGATGCAAAGCTGCTTGCCGCTGCAAAACCTGATGCACAACTTGCGATGATTGAAAACATGAATCATATTTTCAGAATTGTTAACGGAGGAAGAGAAGAGAATATTGCAACGTATTCAAATCCATCTTTGCCGATTTCTCAGGAGCTTGTTGATTCAATTGCAGATTTTATTGAAAAGAAGTAAGCACTGTTATTATTCAGTTTCCATTTCTTCTTTTACTCCATTAGCTAAGGATACAAGGAGTTTATCAATCCTATGTCCATCCATGTCAATGATTTCAAAACTAAAACCCCGGTATTTCATTTTATCTCCTGTAACAGGAATGCGTTCCATGTGATGAAGGATAAACCCGGCAAGCGTATCAAAGTCTTCCTGTTCATCTTCTTCCATCCAGATTGTTTTGTTGAAGTAACTTAAGAAATCATAGAAAGGAATTTGTGCGTCTATCAAATAACTTCCATCATCTCTTTTTATAATTTCATAAGGTTCTTCGTGAACTTCAGAGATATCACCCACAATTGCTTCTAAAATATCATTCAATGTAATAATACCCTGCAATGTTCCATACTCATCCACAATAAAAGCGTAGTGTGTTTTTCTTTGCTTGAATTTTCCAAGCAACTGGTATGCAGAATTATTTTCAGGAACATAAAATGCATTTTGCATAACATCTTTTATCATGGCTTCTTTTGGCACGACAAAAATATCTTTCAATGAAACCACGCCTTTTATATTGTCAATATTTCCATCACACACCGGGTAAATCGAATGGATTGTTTCGTCAGTAAGTTTTTTTACATCTTCAACCTTACTGTTTATATCTATCCAAACAATATCGCTTCTATGCGTCATGAGTGATGTAATATTTCTGTCGCCCAAATGAAACACACGCTCTATAATTTGCTGTTCAGCTTCTTCGATGGTTCCCTGTTCTGTTCCTTCACTTATAATTGCTTTTATTTCATCTTCTGTAACCTGATTATCTTTTCTTCTTATGTTGAAAATATTAATGATGAAATTTGTTGACTTTGTAAGAAACCAAATGAAAGGATAGGTGATGTAGGTTGTCACTTTCATTAAGCCTACAAGATTCTTGGATATGCCTTCGGGGTTACTCAAGCCAATTCTTTTTGGAACAAGTTCGCCGAGAACAAGAGAAAAATAAGTAATAATGATAACTACAATTGCTGTTGCTATTCCATGGCTGTACTGCCTGATGGATTCATACTGGTCTAAAAAATTTACAAGATTGCCCCTGATATTTTCCCCGGAAAAAATACCGTTTAAAATACCGATCAATGTAATGCCTATCTGTGTTGTGGAAATAAATTTATCGGGATGTGTTGCAAGTTTGAATGCTTCTTTTGCTTTTTTATCTCCCTTGTTTGCCTGCGCTTCGAGACGTGCTTTGCGTGACGAGACCAATGCGATTTCCGCCATTGCAAAAACACCGTTCAACAATATCAGGCAGAATATGATGAATATTTCTATCATAATTATAATTGCTGCAAATCTAAACAATATGAAATAAAGGTTTATTTGCCGCAATATTTTTTACATCTGTATAAAAAGGATGCCACTTCTTTTAATGATAATTTTTTTGATACTGCAGCAGTACTAAAGGCATCACTTTGTTCTGCCTGAAGCAGAGCACGTCCAAAGTTTTCAGAAAAAAGCATGTTAGTTTGTGTAATAAAAAGCGATGCCGCATCTTATTGCTGTAATGCTTATTTTTCTTAATTTTCATTTTAAACATTGCCTTATATGAAAAGGTTTTTTCTTCTCTTGATCAGTTTCGTTATTGTAATTTTTATTCATGCACAAATAAATCCTCAAATACCATTATCAATAAATCCTTATGATAATTTGATCGCAGGAAGAAAATTTCCACCACAAAAATTTAAATGGAATGATTCGCTCTCATCTGAATTGCGAAAAAAAATATTTTCTAATGAAACACCTCCTCCCGGTTCGCTGCGCAAAGGATTTGTTTATGACGGAAATAATCAAAATGGTTTTGATATTTATCAAACTATGCAGGACAACATGTACATTCTAAAACCCGATTCGACTTTTGTAAGCAACATGCCTGTTTTTAAATTGTCTTTGGAGGAAAGAACTGCCATAGACGAGAAGAGAAATTAGTTTAGTTTTTACTTCGTAATTAATTTTTGATTGACTATTCACTATTAACCATTCACCAAATCAATGCACAACTTTCTTTGCAACAATTATCATTCTCGGAGATTTTCTTACATCATAACTTCCCAGTTGATAATCGCCAAATACTTCCTGTACCTGCATTTGCTGGTATGCAAGCATGTCCGTGAAATCACCCAAAGAAAATTTGGTAACCTTCTCTGTTGCAAGGTGTCTTAACGATGCGTCTGGTTCACGTATCTGAATCTGTTTGTAAAAATGTTCATCATCATGCCACCGCGTTAAATGAAACGGAACCTCAAATATTGTTGTTTCTTCACTTCGCACAAGATGATCTTCTGTATAATGGGTGTTTAAATAATCAATGACAAGTGTTCCGGTTTTTGTAAGACTTTGAGCAATGGTTCGTATTGCAGCATCATGTTCACGGCGTGTGTGAAAATATCCGAAGCTGGTAAAAAAATTAAAAGCGTAGTCGAAATAATTGATATAAAAAGGCAGCCGCATATCGTGCTGAAAAAAGTGAAGATTGTCAGTTTCGGATTTTTTTGCTTCATTAATGAATAGCTCGGAAAGATCAATGCCTGTTACATCAAACCCCATTTCTGCAAGAACTTTAGCGTGGCGGCCTTTGCCGCAACCCACATCCAGCATCTTGCTTGTGGTCGGAGGCTTAAGATGCTGCACAAGAGTTTTTACAAACGCGGCCGCTTCCTGTTCGTTGCGTTTGTAATACAACAGGTCGTAATACGGCGAGCTAAACCATTCCCTGAACCACTCTTTTAAAGCCATTTTATTAAATCTTGTTTCAAAATTATTTTTTTAAAATCGGCATTTCAAAAAAGTTTTATTACTGTGGAATACTTCTTTCAGGAAATAATTTTTTTCATCTATGTTTGCTGTTACCAAAAAAGTGTTTGAGCGATGGCTTTAATAAAAAGCATTTCCGGGATTCGGGGTACAATTGGTGGTAAACCTGGCGAAACATTAAGCCCATTAGATGTTGTGAAGTTTACTGCGGCTTACGGCACCTGGTTAATCAATGGAAATAAAGAAAACAAAAAAGTGGTTGTAGGAAGAGATGCCCGCATGAGTGGCGAAATGCTTCAACGCCTTGTTGTAAGCACATTAAATGCTTTATCAATTGATGTGATTGATCTCGGTCTTACTACTACGCCAACAGTTGAAATGGCTGTAATTGCTCATAAAGCAGCGGGCGGAATTATTCTCACTGCAAGCCATAACCCCAAAGAATGGAACGCTTTAAAACTCCTCAATGGCAACGGTGAATTTCTAAGTGCCGATGATGGCAAACAAATTTTGGATATTGCCGCTGCCGAAAATTTTAACTTCTCTCCTGTTGATAAACTTGGCACCTACACTGTTGATGATACTGCCTTAGAAAAACATATCGATGCAGTTGTAAATTATCCTTTGGTTGATGCGGCCGCAATAAAAAAAGCTAAGTTTAAAATTGTAGTTGATGGAATCAACAGCACCGGTGCAATTGCTGTTCCTAATTTATTAAAGGCACTCGGTTTGAAAGATATCATTGTGTTGAATGAAGAAATGAACGGAAAATTTGCACACAATCCTGAGCCGCTTCCTCAACATCTCTCAGAATTATGTAAAGAAGTGAACAGGCAACAAGCGCATCTCGGCATTGCTGTTGATCCCGATGTTGATCGTTTATGTTTTGTTTGCGAAGATGGTTCACTTTTTGGCGAAGAATATACTTTAGTTGCAGTTGCTGATTATGTGTTGCAGCATAGAAAAGGAAATACAGTGAGCAATTTATCTTCAACACGTGCATTAAAAGATGTAACGCTGAGAAATGGCGGCGAATATTTTCCGAGTGCTGTTGGCGAAGTGAATGTTGTTCATAAAATGAAAGAAGTAAATGCAGTGATCGGCGGCGAAGGCAATGGCGGCATTATTATTCCCGATCTGCATTATGGTCGCGATGCACTGATCGGCATTGCGTTGTTCCTAACATATTTGGCAGAAAGCAAAAAAAGTACTTCACAGTTACGCAGGCAATATCCTGATTACTTTATAAGCAAAAACAAAATAGAGCTTGACAATGGCATTGATGTAAAAAAGATATTCGGCCATATTCAAAAGAAATACAAGAATCATCCGATCAATACAGAAGATGGTTTGAAAATTGAATTCGACAATGATTGGGTGCATCTTCGCACAAGCAATACGGAGCCTATCATCCGCATTTATGCAGAGAGCAGCTTTGAAACCACCGCGGGGAATATCGCAAAACGTCTTATGCAGGACATAAGAGAAAGTATGTAAAAGCAGTAATAAACTACTCTTTCGATTCAGTAGAATATTAGTTTTTATTTTTGTGCGAGCTTTTATTTCATTACTCATCTTCGTTGTGTCACTCACTTGTACTGAAGTGCATAACTAAGCATTTAAGATTTGACTTTCTCTGAAGGAGTTTCCAAAGCCTCCTTTAAGGAGGTTTGGAGGGTTTTATGAATCGTATTTATTTTGATAACGCAGCTACAACACCATTGGATCCTCAGGTGCTTGATGCCATGATGCCGTATCTCACTACGTATTTTGGTAATCCTTCTTCCATTTACAGTTACGGAAGAGAAACACGGCTTGCTGTTGAGAATGCAAGAAAAATTGTTGCAAAAATTTTAAATGCACATCCCGCAGAAATTTTTTTTACAAGTGGCGGAACTGAAAGCAGCAACACTGCAATTACCGCTGCTGTACGAGATCTTGGTTGTAAGCAAATCATTACTTCTCCCATCGAACATCACGCAACATTACATACTGTAGAATATTTACATTGTAATGGTGAAGCGGAATTAAGCTACGTAAAAGTTTTACCCAACGGTCACATTGATATAAATGATTTAGAAAGATTGCTGAAAGAAAGTAAAGAGAAATGTTTGGTCACACTATTGCACGCAAACAACGAGATCGGCAACATGATCGATATAAACGAAGTTGGTGAATTGTGCAAAAAATACAAAGCTCTTTTTCATTGTGATACGGTTCAAACAGTTGGTCATTTTCCATTTGATCTCAGAAAAACTTATGTGCATTTTATAACGGGAGCAGGGCATAAATTTCATGGACCAAAGGGAGTTGGAATTTTATACGTCAATGAAAATATAAAGATCAAACCTTTTGTGCATGGCGGTTCGCAGGAACGCAACATGCGTGCGGGCACAGAAAATATTTATGGTATAGTTGGTTTTGCAAAAGCTTTGGAACTTGCTACAGAAAATCATGAAAAGGATAGCACATATATAAATGAGCTAAAGCTTTACATGATGGAGCAATTGAAAGAAAATATACCTTGTGTTTCATTCAACGGTGCCCCATTAGGAAGAAGTTTATATACCGTACTGAATGTAAGTTTTCCAAAAACAGAGAAAAGTGAAATGCTGCTTTTCAATCTTGATATCAATAACATTTGCGCAAGCGGCGGCAGTGCATGTACGAGCGGTGCAAGTGCCGGTAGTCATGTGATACAATCTATCAATGATGATCCAGATCTTGTTGCTGTTCGATTTTCATTCAGCAAGTATAATGCAAAAGAAGAAGTTGATGCTGTTGTTGAGAAGCTGAAAGAGTTGATATAATTTTATAAATCAGAAATAAACTTCTTTATCAATGCGAATCAAGACGTGCTTGAGGCAAGATAGGCTCGAACAGTTCAACAGGATTTCCTGAAGGATCTTCGATAATAATTTGTTTACCGCCAACACCAGTTATTATATCGTTGCGAAAATGAACGCCAGCCTTTCGCAACTTTTCAACCATATCAGCAATATCAGAAACTTCTATTGCAAAACGATTCCAGCCTCCGGGTGTTTGTTGCGTGCCATCAGGCATTGATTGACCTCCGCCGGCAGAAGGATTTGGTGCGCTCAACACAAGCCGCAGATCTCCGAGGGATAACATTGCAAAAGGAGGAGCAGGATGCATCACTAATTGAAAGCCGAGTTGATCTACATAAAATAGTATCGCTTTATCAACATCATTAACAATGTAGCGTATTTGCACTTTTGCCATATTCAAAAATTTTTATTGATGTAAATAAAACCTGACAGGTTTATCACGATAACAAAGGTTGAGGTTAATAAAAAACCTGTCAGGTTTTAGTATTTTAATCAAACTGTATCATACGCCCACTTTACCCAGATAGAACCCCAGGTAAAACCTCCGCCGAATGCTGCGAGAATAATATTTTCTCCTTTTTGCAGTTGCTTTTCCCATTCCCATAAACATAACGGAATTGTTGCTGCAGTTGTGTTTCCATATTTCTGGATGTTGATCATTACCTTATCTTTCGAAATGCCCATGCGATTTGCAGTAGCATCGATAATGCGAAGATTTGCCTGGTGCGGCACAAGCCATGAAACATCATTTGCAGTAAGATTGTTTCGTTCCATAATTTCAGCACTCACGTCTGCCATACCAACAACAGCAAATTTAAAAACTGCTTTTCCTTCTTGATATATGTAATGTTCTTTTGCAGTAACTGTTTCAATGCTTGCAGGTTTTAAAGAACCGCCTGCCTTCATGTGTAAAAATTCACGCCCCTTTCCATCGCTTCTTAAAATGGTGTCGAGCACACCGAAACCTTCGTTGTTGGGTTCAAGCAGAACTGCGCCTGCACCATCACCAAAAAGAATGCAGGTTGTACGATCTGTGTAATCAACAATGGCACTCATTTTGTCCGCGCCAACAACGATCACTTTTTTATATTGTCCAGCCTGAACAATTGATGCACCGGTTGCAAGCGCAAAAAGAAAACCACTGCATGCCGCACTAATATCAAAACTCCATGCATTGGTAGCGCCAACTTTATCGGCAATAATATTTGCCGTTGCGGGAAACACCATGTCGGGTGTAACCGTCGCGCAAATAATACAATCAATTTCTGCCGGATCAAGATTTTTTTTGCTAAGTATTTCCTGGATAGCAGGCACGGCAAGATCACTGCAAGCCTTACCTTCTTCTTTTAAAATTCGTCTTTCGGAAATGCCCGTGCGTGTTCGAATCCACTCATCGTTGGTCTCCACAATCTTTTCAAGCTCCGCGTTGGTTAGCCTGTATTCGGGAACATATCCGCCAACCGCTGTAATCGCGGCAGTAATTTTATTCATGCTATCAGATTGATGAACAAAAGTATCAAAATATCGAATTGCAAATAATATGGATTGAATACAAAAACTTATTTACTCACTGAACATATTCAACTTCTATATACAACCATGAAACATAAATTTGCTCTCTTAAAACTAAATCATGCAATACAGAGTCATTGGTTTAATGAGTGGTTCATCTTTGGATGGATTAGATATTGTTTACACAGAACTTGAAGAGACAGGCGGTAAGTGGAGTTATGAAATAAAGGCTTCTACTTGTGTTGAATACAGCGATGAATGGATAAACAAGTTAAGAACTTCAACGGATTTAAATGCGTACGATTATCTTTTGTTGCACTGTGCTTATGGGAAATTTACTGCTGAAAGAGTAAATGATTTTATTGATGAAAACGATCTTCATCATAAGGTTCAATTGATCGTATCACATGGACACACTGTATTTCATGCACCACAATCAGGTATGACTGCACAAATAGGTGATGGTGCAACCATTGCAGCATTAACAGGAATTAATGTTGTAAGCGATCTGCGCATGATGGATGTTGCATTGGGTGGACAAGGTGCGCCGATAGTTCCGGTCGGAGAAAAATTATTATTAAATGAGTTTGATTATTTTTTAAATCTTGGTGGCATTGCAAATATTTCCGCAAATTTCTTAGCTACTTCAAAAACTTATATCGCCTTTGATGTTTGTCCTGCAAATCGTGTGTTGAATTTGCTGGCAAATAAAGAAGAGAAGTCATATGATGATAAAGGTTTAATTGCAAGAACAGGTTTAGTTAATACGGCTTTGCTTACACAATTAAATAACCTGGATTACTACAAAAAATCTTTTCCGAAATCACTTGCGAATGATTTTGGAACGAACGTTATTTTTCCTTTGATTGAATCAACTAATCTTTCAGCACAAGATGCATTAAGAACATACACGGAACATATTGTTCAGCAAATTGCGTATGCAATAAATTTGGTGAATGATGAATGCCTCCCTGCTGCCCAGGCAGGGACAATGGTGAATAAAAAAATGTTAGTAACAGGCGGAGGAGCATTCAATGATTTTTTGATAGAACGATTGAGCGATTCACTAAAAGTCTTTGATATTGAAGTTGTGGTTCCGGACGAAAATTTGATAAAATATAAGGAAGCTTTGATAATGGGATTGCTTGGAGTGTTGAGATGGCGTGAAGAAGACACTGTGATGAGTTCTGTAACAGGTGCAAGCCGTAATAGTATTGGCGGTGCTGTGTGGATAGGTCAGGAATCATGAAATGAAAATTATAAATGATGAATGTATAATGTTAAATGCTTATTTGTAAGATTCTTTAAATACTACAAATCATCAACCAACGTTTTTATCAATTTAATTTCACAACCCCTGACTTATAGTTATGAAACGTTTTTCAATTTTTTGCATTGTCTTTTTTCTTACCGCATGCGGCAGCAGTGAAAAAAAATTCGACTCTCAATCTTATGAACATTATAAAGAAAGTCTCGCAGAAAAGGAAAAGAAAAATCCTCTTGCATTCTTAACTGTTACTGCTGAGAATAAAAAAAATATTATCGGGCAAACTGTAGTGCGTGGAAAAATATCAAACAAGGCAACTGTTAGTTCTTATAAGGATGTGCGCATTAAAATGCTTTGTTATAAAGACAACAAATGATGATAGAGCACGAGGATGTAATTGATGATGTAATAAAATCAAACTCTATCAATAATTTCAAAATAAAATATCGCTTGCCAAAAGGAACCGATAGCATCGCTTTGTCTGTAATGAGTGCAAGTGTGACAAATGAATAGCTTTTCTGTTCAAAGAATACTTTTCATTTATAACACAATAAGATCATAGTATTGATGTAACTGTTTACTCAAAAAATTAATTATCATTAATCTTTCTCTTTTAGAACAGCATATTCGTTTAGTTTTTGAGCGATTTGAATACTCCCCGGATTATAAAACATGGTTTTATGATTTCCATCAACTATGAAGAGTTCCGCATTGCTAAAATAATTTGACCAACCCATTAACGGCTCTTCAATTATTCGAAGCGTGCGAATAGCAGATTTAAATAATAAAATTTTGCCATTATATGGCTTGGCAGTATACAAACCTTTTCCAATAAAGTATCCTGATTTATCAGGCAAATTTCTAAATTTAATGTCTATTGCTTTAGTAGTTTTTCTTTTGAATCTTCTTAATTGTCTATACACCAAATCAGTTAATAATAAAAATTTTCTGCCGGTTGTTACATTTCTTAATTGTTCCTGGTAATATTCGAATCTTTCTTTTAGCTTAAAAGGTTTGATCACTGCCGGAAAATAAAATTCAAATAAAGCTAATAAGGCAACTTCTTCGCCTTCGGCGGTAAGCTGTTGCGCCATTTCTAATGCAACTTCTCCAAACCCACAATATCCTCCCAAACAATAAGGACCTTTAGGCTGAATTTTTTTCATTTCCCGTATATAACATTCCGCAATTTCTTCAACACTTTTATATGAGTAAGGAATGAAAAAATAAAAGGGTTGTTCCGTGTCTAAAGCAGGTATTACTTTATCATAAACAGAAAAACCGGGCGACATAAAAAAGAAGGGAATTTTTTTTCCGGTCGTTTGCATAGGAATGATAAACTTTTCTTCCCCATTTATATAATGCAGTGATTTGTTTGAATGTAAACGATGGGTTATTATTTTTGATAAATCCTCAATCGTTTGATGTATAAAAAAATCTGAAGGTTGCAGATCATATCCCGCACGTTTTGCATAACTTACGACCTGCACTGCTTTGATAGAGTTACCACCAAGTTCAAAGAAATTATCCTGTATCCCGATTTGTTCAATTCGAAAAATTTCCCTCCAAATAGTTGCAAGCTGTTTTTGTACTTTGGTTCGGGGCGCAATATATTCACCATTTACTAAATCAGTTGTATATGGATCGGGCAACGCCTTCTTATCAATCTTTCCATTCGGTGTTGTTGAGAATTTATCAAGTTGAATAAATATGGCAGGCACCATATACTCAGGAAGCTTAATTTTCAGAAAGGCTGTGATAGCCTTTTTGTCAAAGATTTTTTCAGCCACAATGTAGGCCACCAATATATTGTTTCCTTCTTTATCTTCTTTTGTTAAAACTACAGCCTGCTTCACCAATTCACATTGATGAAGTACAGCTTCCACTTCTCCCAACTCTATTCGATAACCTCTGATCTTTACCTGGTCATCTATTCTTCCCATAAATTCTATATTTCCATTGGGTAACCATCGACCGAGATCTCCTGTTTTATACATCCGTGTTTCTGTGTCTGTTTCAAATGGATTTACCACAAACTTTTGCTCAGTTAAATCTTCACGATTCAAATAACCTCGTGCAACTTGCACACCTGCAACACATATTTCACCTGTAACTCCTATGGGGCATAAATCGCCTTCTTTATTGAGTATATATACCTGAACATTGGGAACAGGCTTACCAATAACTATAATGTGATTATCTTTTATAGGATCATCAGACATGCAAGTGCATACTGTATTTTCTGT
>Ga0157374_10005016_pt1 | contig 11103 bp, 4 predicted proteins | sample M25metaG_FD_115308 | JGI IMG/M metagenome (GOLD analysis project Ga0157374, IMG submission 115308) | Miscanthus rhizosphere microbial communities from Kellogg Biological Station, Michigan, USA - M2-5 metaG | ecosystem: Host-associated > Plants > Roots > Rhizosphere > Soil | place: USA: Michigan... | reverse complement strand
TCGTTGCGATACACCGCGGCTTCGAGCTCCAGCAGCAGCGTCGGCGCATCCATCCGCAGGCCAGGCTTGAGCGTCAGCGGCTGCGCATAGACCGTGGTCGGCACCTGCCACTGCAGTTGCCCGAACTTCTCGCGCACCTGGCCATCGAGCACCCAGACGTACGGAATTGCGAAACCGAGGATCAAGCCGAAGCCGGCGAGCCCGAAATAGAGAATCCAGCGCTTCCACGGGCGCCCTGGCGCCTCGTCGTCGTCCTCATCGTCCTCGTCGATATCATCATCGTCGCGCCGCATTGCATCTCCCGTATTCCAGAGCCGGAGTCTAACGCTTTCACCTGCCCGGTCGCTGCTGCCTGTCGTCATGACGCAGCGCACGGTACCCTTGCCTACCGCCTTGCCCGGCCCCGGAATGCCGCAACCCCCAAAATCCCTGATGCGGCTGCGGCAGCACATCGCGAGCCTGCTGGCAAGCGTGCAATTCGCCTGGAATCGATCGGGCAACGCACTGACGCGCACCAGTGCGAGCGTGCGCCGCCGCGGCTTGCGCAACACGCTCTCGCGCGCATGGCTGGAGCTGCGCGGGCCGGGCATCGCTACCGGCGCGATACAGCAAATCCCGGCCAGCACGGTCTTTGCGCCGTTCAGCGTGCGGCGCGCTGCAGTTCCCATGGCGAGCATCGTGGTGCCGGCCTGGAACCACTTCGAACACACCTTGACCTGCCTGCGCGCGTTGGCCGCTTGCGGCGATGCGACCGCGTTCGAGGTGATCCTCGTCGATGATGCCTCGACCGATGAAACCGCCGCGCGCGTACGCGACATCGAGGGCGTGCGTTACCTGCGCAACAGCGAGAATCTCGGCTTCATCGGCGCCTGCAATGCCGGCGCGGCGATCGCCCGGGGCGACTGCCTGGTGTTCCTCAACAACGACACCGCCGTGCAGCCGGGCTGGCTCGACGCGCTGATCGGCACCTTCGACGCGCATCCGCGCGCGGGGCTGGTGGGCACAAAGCTCGTGTATCCCGATGGCCGCTTGCAGGAAGCCGGTGGCATCGTCTTCCGCGACGGATCCGGCTGGAATTACGGGCGCTTCGACGACCCCTCGGCGCCTGCCTACAACTTCGTGCGCGAGGCGGACTATTGCTCGGGCGCGGCGATCGCCTTGCCGCGCGCGCTGTTCGAGCGGCTCGGCGGCTTCGATGCGTATTACGCCCCCGCCTATTACGAAGACACCGACCTCGCGATGAAGGTGCGCGCCGAGGGATTGCAGGTGTTGTACCAGCCCGCAGCGACGGTGGTGCACTTCGAGGGCATCACTTCGGGGACCGATACGGGTTCGGGAATCAAGGCCTACCAGGTCGCGAACCAGCGCAAGTTCCTCGATCGCTGGCGCGATGAGCTCGCCACGCATCCAGCGCCGGACGCGGATATCCGCCGCGCGAGCCAACACCGCGCGACGCGACGCGTACTGGTGATCGATGCGTACACCCCGAAACCCGACCGCGATTCCGCTTCATTGCGCATGGTCAACCTGCTCGCCCTGCTGCACGAGCACGGCTGCGCCGTGACGTTCTTCGCCGACAACCGCGCGCACGACGGCGCCTACACCGAGGCACTGCAATCGCTTGGCATCGAGGTCTGGTGGAAACCCTGGATCCGCAGCGCGCCGGCGTGGTTCGCGAAACACGGCGCGTTGTTCGATACGATCATCGCGAGTCGCCATTACGTCGCCAGCAATTACCTTGCCCTCGCGCGCCGTTACGCGCCGCAGGCGCGTTTCGTGTTCGATACCGTCGATTTGCACTACCTGCGCGAACAGCGCGAGGCAGGAATCGCCAACGACCCGGCACTCATCCGCAGTGCGCAACAGACGCGCGAAGCCGAATTGAAGCTGGTCCGCGAATCCGATCTCACCCTGGTCGTGAGCCCGGTCGAACAGGCCCTGCTCGCGCGCGATGCGCCCGGCGCTGCGGTCGAAGTGCTGTCGAACGTGCATCGGGCGAAAGCGGCGCACGCGGGTTTTGCGGAGCGCAAGGACATCGTGTTCGTCGGAAGCTACCGGCATCCGCCGAATGTCGATGCCGCACTGTGGATGGCGCGCGAGATCTTCCCGTTGATCCGTGCGCAACGCGACGACATCGTGCTGCACCTGATCGGCGGCGATGTGACCGATGCCGTGTCCGCCCTCGGCGAACTGCCCGGCGTGCGCGTGCACGGCCACGTGCCCGACATCGATCCGTACATGGACGGCTGCCGGATCGGTCTCGCGCCGCTGCGCTACGGAGCCGGCGTCAAGGGCAAGGTCAACCTGAGCATGGCGCATGGACAGCCGGTCGTTGCGACGCCCGCAGGCGTCGAAGGCATGCACCTGCGCGATGGCGTGGACGTGCTGGTCGGCGCCGATGCGCAGGGCTTCGCCGACGCGGTGCTGCGCCTTTACGACAACGAGGAGCTATGGAACAAGCTCGCCCGCCACGGGATCGAGAACGTCGAACGCCATTTCTCGTTCGATGCGGCGCGCAAGGCGTTGAGGCGGGTGCTGGTGATCGAGGGACAGTAGAAGCCGGAGACTCCGCCGGGTCGCTTTTCCTGTTCCCCATTCCACGCTCGCAGCAAATCAATGCTTCCCGCCCGCCCGTGCCTGCTGCAGCCGCGTCTGCAACGAAGGAATCGCCGGATTGTTCGGGACCCAACGCTGCGCCGAGGCGATCGCGTGCTGCGCGGTGTCGAGTTCACCGGCACCGAGGCGCTCGTCGGCGACCGCGAGCCAGCGCGCGGCAAGTTCCTGGCGCATCGACGCCAGCCGCGGATACGAGGGTTGCATCGCGATCAGTGCGTCGAGGCAGGCTTCCGCGCGCGCAAGCCGGTTGCCGGTCATCTCGCGCTGGTAGCACGCCACCGCGGTCACCGCGAACTGTTTCGTCGCGGCAATGACGCGCGGGTCGCCCGGCGCGATCGCGGACGCCGCGCGCAACTTGTCGTATGCGCTGTCGCCAGGCGGATCGACCAGTTGATTACGCACGATCGCATGATCGGCGGCCGCCAGCAGGTCGTCCACCGAGGCCTTGCTCGCCACGGTCGGAATACTGGCGCGACGCGCGCGTGCGAGCCGCAGGTGCTGTTCGGCTGCGCGCAGCGTCGGCAAGTCGGGCGCCAGCGAACGCGCTTGCGCGAGCGCCGCATCGGCGCGCGTGAAATCGAAATCCGCGGCGGCGCGGTTCGCTGCCACGACCAGCGCTTCCGCGGCTGAACGCATGCCTGCGCGCACGCGCATGTTGTCAGGCGCATCGGCAAGCACCTTGCGATACGCCGAGACCGCCGCATCGATTCGACCCGCGCGCAGCGCGGCATCGGCCGCATCGAGGTTGCGCGCCTGCGCGTCCTGGCTCTTTTGCGCGGCTTCGGCGAGTCGCGCGCGTGCGGCAGGCAGGTCGAAGTCGCCGGGATCGACGGCGGCGACGCGATCGACGACTTTCCGCGCTCCGGCGACATCGCCCTGCGCGAGCAAGGCATCGATCCCGGCCAGCATCTGCGCAAGCAACGCCTGCCGCCGCGCAAGCACCACCGCATTGTCCGGCGAGGCGGCCAGGGCCTGCTGGTAGATCGCGAGCGCGCTCGCGGTACCGTCGTCGAGATGCCCTGCGTGCTCGGCGACTTCCGCCTGCGCGAGCAGCGCCGCGAGCTTGTCGTCGCTGCCGCCGCCGCTGTGCAATGCATCCTCGACCGGTTGCAGGTCGGCGACCGCAACCCCGAGATCGCGCGCGAGATCGAGTTCGCGCCGCGCGTCCTGCGGATGGTTCGTGCGCACCGCAAGTTGCGCCTGTGCGAGCGCTGCCGCGCCCACGCGCACCAGGCCTTCGCGCGCCGCGAGGCGATCCGGGTCGCGCGCGAGCACGGCCTGGTAGAGCTCGCGTGCGCCGCTTCCATCCGGCGAGCTCAGGCGTCCGGCGCGCAGGGCGGCATCGGCCTGCTGCATCAGCTGGGTCTGTTCCGGCGGCGGCGCCAGTCGCCTTCCGAGCGCATCGCGCCAGTGGTACAGCCCGAACGCGGCAGCGAGAATCACGCCGGCTGCAAGCAACCACGGCCAGCGTCGACGCGCGCGCCGCACCGGCTGGCCACCGCGCTGCGGCGCGCGCACTGGTTGCGCATCGACGCTGTCGGGATCGGGCAACACGCCCAGGGTCGGATCGCGGCGCTCGCTCATGATGGACGGGTGATCGACGGCATCCAACCAAGGATAGCAGCGCCGCCGTTATCGCCAATGCAGGTCAACCCAGCCTGCGCGCATCGTCCACGCCGGGGACCGCATTGAGCCGTCCGAGCAACTGGCCGAGCTGGTCGAAGTCGCGCACCTTCAGCGTGAACGTGAACTCGACGAGTCCGCTCGCATCATCGTTCCGGCTGTTGATCGCGAGCACATGCACGCCGTGCTGCGCGATCAGGTTGGCAATGTCCTTGAGCAGGCCCTTGCGATCGAATCCGCGCACCTGCACGTCGACGCTGTAGCTGCCATCGCCGCGATCGCCCCATTCCACCGGCAGCAGGCGTTCGGGACTTTTTGCGAGCAAGCGCTGCAACGCCGCGCAGCCTTCGCGATGGATGCTCACGCCGCGCCCACGCGTCAGGTAACCGACGATCGCATCGCCAGCGACCGGCTGGCAGCAACGCGCGATCTGGGTGAGCAGGTTGCCGACGCCCTCGACGACGAAACGGTCGCTCGGTTTCGCGCGCAGCTTCGCTTCCGCGCGCACCGGCATTGCACGCTCGGCCTCGCTGCGCAACTGCGCCTGCGCATGGTCGTGCAGCGCGCGCGCGACCTGGCTCGGGCTGATGTCGCCGAGCGCGACCTCGACATGCAACTCGTCGATGCTGGCCAGGTGGAACTTCGCCAGCGCTGGCGCGAGGTCGGACTGGTGCAAGGCGAGCCGCTTGAGCTCCTTCTCCAGCAGTTCGCGCCCGGCTTGCAGGTTGCGCGCGCGATCGAGCTTGTGGAACCACGCGCGCACCTTGTCGCGCGAGCGCGCGCTGGCAAGAAAGCCACTGTTCGCGAGCAGCCAGTCGCGGCGCGGTTCGGACGTCTTTGCGGTCATGATCTCGACGCGGTCGCCGGTGCTCGGCTGGAAATTCAGCGGCACGATCCGGCCATTGACCTTCGCGCCGCGGCAGCGATGCCCGACTTCGGTGTGCACGTGGTAGGCGAAGTCGAGAACGGTGCCGCCGCGCGGCAAGTCCACGACTTCGCCCTTCGGCGTGAGCAGGTAAATCCGGTCCTCGACGAGGTCGGTGCGCAACCCGGCGAGCAACGCGTCCTCGTCGCCCGGATCGGCTTCGGTGCGATCGAGCAACTGCCGCATCCACGCGATCTTGCGATCGAAACCGGTCCCGGCGGCTGCGCTGTTGCTCTGTCCCGGTCCGCCCTGGCCCGACCCGCCCTGGCCTTCCTTGTAGCGCCAATGCGCGGCAACGCCGAGCTCGGAATGCGCGTGCATCTCGTGCGTGCGGATCTGCACTTCGAGCGTGCGTCCTTCCGGACCGATCACCGCCGTGTGCAGCGAGCGGTACTGGTTGCCCTTCGGGTTCGCGATGTAATCGTCGAACTCGGCCGGCACCGGTGGCCACAACTGGTGCACCACGCCGAGCGCGGCGTAGCAGGTCGCGATGTCATCGACGAGCACGCGCACCGCGCGCACGTCGTACAACTCGCCGAACGGCACGTCCTTGCGCTGCATCTTCTTCCAGATGCTGAAGATGTGCTTGGGCCGGCCGGCGACATCCGCGCGAATGCCCGCTTCGTCCAATGCATTGCGGATGCGCGCTTTCACGTCCTCGATGAAACGTTCGCGGTCGCCGCGTTTTTCGTCGAGCAGGCGTGCGATGCGCTTGTACGTGTCCGGTTGCAGGAACCGGAACGCGAGGTCTTCCAGTTCCCACTTGAGTTGCCAGATCCCGAGCCGGTTCGCGATCGGCGCGTGGATGTCGGCGCTGAGTTGCGCAAGCGCCGTGCGTTCGGTTTCCGGCAACGCCGCGGCGCCGCGCATCCGCACGAGCTGCCGCGCAAGCAGGATCAGGATCACCCGCAGGTCGCGCACCAGTGCGAGCAGCAGGCGCCGCAGGCCTTCGGCACGCACGTGCTGGGCGCGTCCGGCGTGTAGCGTCCACACCTGCTCAGCGGCCTGCTGGCCGTCGAGCAAAGCCTGAACGCGTTCGCGCGCAACCGGTTCGAGAGCGGCCATGCGCGATCGCCATTCAGGCAGCGCATGCAGGATCGCCGCGAGCAGCACCTCCTCGTCGGCGCGCAACATCTCCAGCAGCTTCAGGCACGCGGGCAGCGCCCCGCCCTCGGATGAACCAGCGGGTGCCGTCATCGTGGAGTCCAGCACCGACAATGCGCCGCGCGCCGATGCACCCGCATGCGCGGCCAGCCAGCGCTGCAACGATGCGTCGGCAGCGGTGTCGGTGGAACCAGGATCGGCGGCTGCAGGAACTTTCACGAAAGACGGAAATGGCCGGGATGGACGCCTAGTTATACGTGCCCGGCATTCGGTTTACACTAGCGCCTGAAATTTTCAGCCCAGCATCTTTCGCAGGAACCCCCACATGCGCTGTCGTTCACTCATCCTCATGCTCGCCGCCGGCCTCGCTTTCGCGGCGCCGCTCGTCTTCGCCCAGCAATTCTCGTCGGTCGAGGAACGCATGTCCTCCGCCGATTTCAAGGCCGCCGGTCTCGAAAAGCTGTCGCCGGAAGAACTCGCGCGACTCAACGCGTTCATCCGCAGCGAAGTCGACCGGCGCGAGATGGTGGCGCGCGAGCAAGGCATCCGCGAGCAGGATCTCACCGAAGCAGCGCGGATGGGCTTCAAGAATTACCACGGCGAGTTGGGCGAGATCGACAGCACGATTCCCGGCACCTTCACCGGCTGGAACGATGGCAGCACGTTCACCCTTGCGAATGGCCAGATCTGGCGCGTGACCGATGCCCGCTCCCCACTCGAGGGCATCAAGGTGAAGAACCCGGTCGTGCACATCAAACCCGGCTTCCTCGACTCGTGGATCCTCAGTGTCGACGGCTACAACAAGACCGCGAAGGTCGAACGCATCGAGTAAGCGCCGGCATTCACCTGGCAGCGCGCAGGGCCTCGAGCTCGCGCGCCAGCCGTTTCGCCGATATGCCCGCCTTCGCGCCGAGTTCCTGCGCGAACAGCGACACGCGCAGCTCCTCGATGTCCCAGCGCAGCGCCTGCCAACCCGCACGGTCGGCGATGCCGTCGGTGCATGCGCGCGCATAAGCGTCCACGAAGGGTTTCAGTTCGAGCATCCGCGCCTGGTCGCGTACCGGATCGTTGAGCGCACGCTCGGCGCGCAGCCGCATCGCCTTGAGGTAGCGCGGGAACTGCTCCAACGCGGCAGCGGGCGTTGCATGCAGGAATCCGGGCGGCAGCAGCATCGCGAGTTGCGCCCGCAGGTCGTCGAGGTTGCCTTTCGCCCAACCCAGCAGCGGCGCATCGAGCTTCGGCTTGAGTTCGGCGACGGCCGTGAGGATCGACTCGGCCAGTTGCATGCGTCGCATCGCTTCGCCGAACAGCTGCTTGCCCGACGCATCGAGACGGCTATCGAACGCGGCGCGATCGCGGATTCCATCGAGTCCATCGGCAAGCAACGCGTTCAACGCGGCCTCGACGAGATCGACGCGCAAGCGCTCCTGCGCCGCCGCCTTGATGCCAGCGACATTGGAAAACTGTTCGATCGCCGCATACAGCAGGCCCGTTTGCGAGGACAGCGGCAATTGCTTGCGCGCGAGCTTGATGCGGTCGGCCAGGGCGATGCGCAACAAGCGACGCACGCCGCCGGCATGTTCCGACTGTGCCTGTTCGCGATCGGCGAAAACGCGCAGGGCGGCGTCATCAAGGCAGTCCACGAGCGCGGGAAACGCGGGCACTCCGGCCTCGCCGGGAACGCTGACGGGAATCGGTCGCGATGGAAACTCGCGCAGTCCTTCCGCAGCAAGCTCGCGGCCGACGCGTGCGGCGAAAGCCTCTTCCGCACGCGCGCCGAACCGGACGCGCAACGCATCGAGGTCGCGTGACTCGGCAAGCACGCGATCGCCATCGAGCACGCGCAAGTTCATGCGCAGGTGCGGTTCGAGTGCGGCCTCGTCGAAGTCGGTCGCCGCGACAGGCGCGCCGGTCGCGCGCGAGAGGAAACGCGCGAGTTCGCCTGCGATACTGTCGGCGCTCGCAACCTGCCACGCTTCGGCGAATGCGCGCGCAAAGTCCGGCGCGGGAATGTAGTTGCGGCGCAACGCCTTCGGCAGGCCGCGGATCAGCGCAGTCGCCTTGTCCCCGTGCAAGCCGGGCACGAGCCACGTCAGCCGCGCCGCATCGAGCGCATGCAGCAGATGGATCGGCACGACCAGCGTCACGCCATCGTCCGGCGCGCCCGGTTCGAAGCGATACGCCAATGCGAGCCGCGCATCGCCGAGCGCAAGGTATTTCGGGAAGCGTTCGGCTTCGCTGCCCTCGCCCGGCAACAAATCCGCGAGCGGCCATTCGAGCGCATGCCGCTGCTCACGCGAGGCCTTCGCATACCACGCATCCAACGCGGCCGCCGTGCACATGTCGGACGGCAATCGATCGAGGTACCAGCGCGCCTGCCAGTCCTCGTCGGCGACGAGACCCGCGCGACGCAGCTTCGCTTCCTCCTCGCGCGCCTTGTCGAGCGTCGCGAGATTGCGCGCAAGAAACGCCGCGCGCGTATTGACCTCGCCCATCACCAGTCCCTGCCGCACGAATAATTCGCGCGATTCGGCCGGCGCGATGCTGCCGTAATGCACCGGCCGTTTCGGCGCGAGCACGAGGCCGAACAGGCTGATCTGCTCCGACGCGACCACGCGACCCTGCTTGCGCGACCAGTGCGCGTCGTAGTGGCGGCGCGCGAGCAGGTGCGGCAATTCCTGGATCGCCCAGTCCGGTTCGATGCGCGCATTCGTCAGGCCCCAGACCTGCGCGGTATCGAGCATCGTCGCCGACAGCACCCACGGCGGCGGCAGCTTCGCGAGCGTCGATCCGGGAAACAGCTTGAAGCGGCGCTGGCGCGGCGCCTGGTAGACCTGTTTCTCGTCCTTCTGGCCGATCTGCGTGGGCAGGCCTGCGAGCAAGGCGCGATGCAGGGCCGCATAGTTTGCTGAAGCGGACTCCTCTGGCGAGCGCCCTGGCTGCCGTCCATGGCGCGAGTCTTCCTGCTTCGGATCGCCCTGCCCGGCCTTCCGTGGCCGGTCGCTCGCGATCGCGCGAGCCAGTGGCTCGCCAGCGCGATCGCTCGCCCAACCCAGCTCTTCACCCAGCACCAGCAACTGCCGGTGCAGCTCACGCCACTCGCGCATGCGCAGGAAGCCGAGGAAATGCTTCTCGCACCAGTCGCGCAATTTCGACTGGGTCAGGTCTTCGTGCGCGAGCGCATACGCGTCCCAGAGCTTCACGATGCCGATGAATTCCGACTTCGGGTCGGCGAACGTCGCATGCGCGCTATCGGCGGCGCCGCGCGCATCCGCGGGTCGTTCGCGCGGGTCCTGGATCGCGAGGAATGACGCGATGATGAACATCTCGCGCAGGCAATCGTGCTTTTGCGCGGCCACGAGCATGCGCGCGAGCTTGACGTCGACGGGCAACCGCGCAAGCGTGCGTCCGATCGGCGTCAACGTACGCATGCCGTGCGCGTCGGGCGCGCTGACCGCGCCGAGCTCCCACAACTGCTGCCAGCCGTCGGCGATCGCGCGTGCATCCGGCGCGTCGATGAATGGAAAGTCCTCGACGCGTCCAAGTCCGAGCGCGAGCATGCGCAGGATCACGCCCGCAAGCGACGCGCGCAGGATTTCCGGATCGGTGTAGCGCGGTCGAGACGCGAACTCCGCTTCCGAGTACAGCCGGTAGCACACGCCCGCCGCGATGCGCCCGCAACGGCCCTTGCGCTGGTCGGCGCTGGCCTGCGCGATCGCTTCGATGTGCAGGCGGTCGAGCTTCATGCGCGCGCTGTAGCGCTTCACGCGCGCGAAGCCGGGATCGATCACATAGCGGATTCGCGGCACCGTCAACGAGGTCTCGGCGACATTCGTCGCAAGCACGATGCGCCGGCCAGGCCCGGGATTGAACACGCGATCCTGGTCGCGCGGCGACAAGCGCGCATACAGCGGCAGTACCTCGGTATGGCGGAATGCGTTCGACATTGTCCGCCGCTTGCCGAGCGCGTGGTGCAGGTCGCGGATCTCGCGCTCACCGGGAAGAAACACGAGCACGTCGCCTTGCGCGTCTTCGCGTGTGATTTCCTCGAGCGCCGCGACGATCGCTTCGCTTGTGCTGAGCGATTCGCGCAAATCCTCCGTCGACACTTCATCATCGCGCGCGGCATCCAGCGGCCGATAACGCACTTCCACCGGATAGCTGCGGCCTTCGACTTCCAGCACCGGCGCATCGTTGAAGTGTCTCGCAAAGCGCGAGGTGTCGATCGTCGCCGAAGTCACGATCACCTTGAGGTCGGGCCGCCTGGGCAGCAACTGGCGCAGGTAACCGAGCAGGAAATCGATGTTGAGGCTGCGCTCGTGCGCCTCATCGATGATCAGCGTGTCGTAGGCGGACAGCCAGCGGTCGGACTGCATCTCCGCGAGCAGGATGCCGTCGGTCATGAACTTGATCCGCGTGTCCGGTCCGACTTGGTCGTTGAAGCGCACCTGGAAACCGACCGCCCCGCCGACCGGCACGCCGAGTTCCTGCGCTACCCGGCGCGCCACGCTGCGCGCGGCGATGCGCCGCGGTTGCGTGCAGCCGATCATGCCTGCAGCGCCGCGACCGGCCGCGAGGCACAGTTTCGGCAACTGCGTGGTCTTGCCGGAGCCGGTTTCGCCCGCGATCACCACGACCTGGTGCGCGCGGATCAGTTCGATGATCCGTTCGGCTTCGCGCGCGATCGGCAGGCTGTCGTCGAAGGTCGGCACCGGCGCGGACGCGGCACGCACCTCGCAGGCGGCGCGCGATGCGGCGAGCGCATTCTCTAACGCCGCGCGCGCCCCCGTATCCGCAGGCGCCTTCTGCGACAGCCCTTTCAGGCGTAGCAGGCG
>Ga0157374_10005015_pt1 | contig 11104 bp, 9 predicted proteins | sample M25metaG_FD_115308 | JGI IMG/M metagenome (GOLD analysis project Ga0157374, IMG submission 115308) | Miscanthus rhizosphere microbial communities from Kellogg Biological Station, Michigan, USA - M2-5 metaG | ecosystem: Host-associated > Plants > Roots > Rhizosphere > Soil | place: USA: Michigan... | reverse complement strand
CTTCAGTGGCAGTGATATACTGGCGGGAATCAGCAATGGAACTAGCTCCATCGGCGCGGGGAGTTATACAGCGGCGCAGTTGAATGCCTTTTTTGGTGGCTCCACCTTCGTGGATTCCAGCGCACTCAATGGCATGCTCACCGTAGTGCCAGAGCCCGATGCGGCAGTGATGTTCTTGGGCTCCGCTGGAATGCTCTTCGCATTCCGCCGTTCCCGGCAACGAGTCTAAAAATCCTTAATCAGAGTTGAGACTGCCGTGATGCCAGAAGCGTCACGGCAGTTTTCGTAAGGTCTAAAAGAATCTAAAAGGGATCAAATCTAAAAGGGGTCAGTTCTAACTATTGACACTTTCATCGGGCCAGGAGGGTGGAGAGGTAACTGGGGCTGCTCATGTGCAAGCGCTTGGCGATCCAACGGCGGGGCAGCGGGGTTTGGCTCCGGAGCAAGCGGGCAATCTCCACTTTTCGCGGATCTCCTTTGGTCAGATGGGGCAGGTCCTTTTCGGCAAGATTCACGGAGCGCAGCCCCTCCGCGATGAGGCGTCGGGCCAGTCCTTCATCGGTTTCACGGCGTTCTGTCGCCCGTTCGCTTGGGCTGCCGCGCCGGGCCAGCCGGTCCGAGAGCCAGTCGGCGAAATCTTCCGCACCATGCCGCCAGCCGCGCTGGAGTGCTTTCGCGGTTACTTCATCCGGCTCCAGCCGCAGTTGCTCCACGCGCCGTGAGAACTCCCGCCGGTTCCTCGCCGTATCCTCCGGCAATCCATGCTCGCCCAGCAGGCGGACCGTCTCCAGCCACGCCGGGCGCTGCCCCGGTTTCAAGTAGGCCGGGTAGCTGCTCCACCGGTAGGTTTCCAGCGGCTCTTCGGCGGCGACAATCCCCGCCCGGGCCGGATTCAAATGCACGTAATCACAAGCGGTGCGCAGGTAGGAGGCCGAGCGTCCGTCAATCATCTGCGCCTTGTAACGCCCGCCGAAGAGATGCCCCCAATGCCGGTGCCGCCGGTTGTAGCGCTGGGTGTAGGTGCCCAGCAGCCATTTCATGCCCACGCAGAGATTGGGCTGCGGGGTTTCCAGCACCAGATGGAAATGGTTGCCCATCAGACACCAGGCGTGCAACCGCCAGCCGGTTTTGGTGCAGGCTTCGCCCAGGGTTTCCAAAAAGCGGGTTCGATCCTCGTCGTCCGCGTAGATGGCTTCGCGGCGATCCCCGCGGCTCATCACGTGGTAGATCGCGCCTCCGTATTCGATTCGTAATGGCCGGGGCATCTGCTTTTCCTACCAAGCCTGAGGCCGAGTGTCAATAGTTAGAACTGACCCCTTTTGCCTTTGTGGGTATATTACCAGTTCTTCACCCAGCTCTGCTGGACTTGCGGCAAATTGTCCACGGCATGCGTGCCACAGGTGCACCAGAGGTCGAAGGTGGGGTTGTTGCCCTGCGCCTGCTGCGCGGCGGTGAGGGGAATGCCGGTGCTTTGGGAGACCGCGAGGTTTTTGCTTTTCACGGTCGAGTAGCCGTAGCAGCCGCCAAAAGGATCGGCGAGGTAGTAGATGGGGCCGGGTTGCCCGGAAAGATCCGGCGTGGGCATGTTACTGCCAATCGCCGTGGTGCCGGTGATGGGGAGGTTCATGCTCCGCCGTCCCTTCATATCATCGCGCAGATCGGGTAGATAGTTGGTGGGCACGAGATGGTCCGGCGCGGAGATGCCCCAATAGGTATAAAGCGCGACCCCATCCTGCTGGTCGGTGACGCCATCCCCGTTGTAATCGCCGGTGAGACAGGCATAGAGCCAGAAGGCCGATTTGCAGTAATAGCTGCCCGGCTCCGTGCTGGTGACTGCGCCGTTGGTGGAATTGGGGTCCAGGTTCGGCGAATCCGTCAGGTTCTGGTCCTGCGGATAGTTGCCATTGTCGGTTTTATAACTCTCACACGCCGCCGAAAGGGCGTGGATTTCCGTCAATGCCCGCGTGCGGGCAGCTTTGCTGCTGGTGAAGCTCATGGTCACCATCACCATCCCCACGAGGATGAGAATGATCGCAATCACGGTGAGCAACTCCACCAAAGTGAATCCCGGGGAGGAACGCTTTTTCATGGGGACACCCTAACCGAAAATACTCACATTGTATATACTTTTCCACCGGCCTCGATGAGGCGAAATCTCAGGGTCGAATTATTGATCCTGATCGTTCTTCCCGCCGTGCCCATTGCCGGTGTGGCGACCGTTATCGGACTGTGTCGAGCTGGATTGCGACTGGCTTTGTTGCGGCTGCGGCTGTGGTCGCGCATCGGACTGGCGTTGCGGCTGGGCTTCCGATTGTGCCGCCTGCTGGCGCTCGCGGGCGGCCTGGGCTTGCGCTTGCGCTTGTGCAGCAGCCTCTTGCTGTTGCTGGGCCCGCTCGGCCTGTCGCTGGGCGCGCGGGGCTTCCTGTTGCTGGCGTTGAGCTTCGAGAGCTTGAGCCTGCTGGGCTTCGACCGCCGGTTGTTGCTGCTGATGCCACGCTTGTCCCTGCCCCTGCACCGGGCGTGATTGCTGGTCGCTCTGGTCGGGCGTGGATGACTGGCCACCCTGCACGGCGCGGCTGGATTGCAACTGCTGCCGCCGTAACTGCTGCTGGCGCTGCGGTTGCTCGAGCTGGAGTTGCCGCGGGTCCTGCACCCGGCCCGTGCTCAGGCCGGTGCTGGGCTGCAACGAAGGCGTTTGCAGGCCAGTGCGGTTTGGCGGCTGGGTCGAGGGATTGCCCGGGCTGGTCTGATTCCGCGGGTAAAGCGGCTGCTCATCCTGGCCGGGCTGACGGGTCGCCGTGGGGTTGGTTGGCTGCACCGGGCCGCGAACCGGCTGGGCGGGACGCGTGACCTGCTGCACATTGGCCGGGCGGTTGCGGCTCTGGCGCGGATCGGGCACCCGTGGTGTGACGACATAGAAATGGTCACCACGTTGCGCCGTCGAGCCCGGGCCCTGCTCGGGCTTGATCCGCAGCGGCTTCACCGGCTTTTTGGTCTTGTTCTGGACCAGCAGCGGGGGCGGGCCGGGATTCTTCACGAGGTCGCCGTGCCTGGTCTTCGTCTTGCCGATCTTGGTGATGTTCACCGTCTTGTTGCAGATCACCGTGTTGTAATTGGTCGCGATGATGTAGTTCACAATCACCGGCTGGCAGAAGTCCGCGATCGGCACGAAGCTGTAAGCACCGGGATCGAGATCGTAGCTGCCCTGATAACCGTCGTCGTAGGAAAGGATGGGGCCGTTATCCGGCGGGAGGGGAGCCCAGCCGACATAGTCGTCGCTCTGCCGCCAGCTCACCCAGGCCGGAGCCCATTGATCGCCCGGGATCCACACCCAGCCGGTATCGGCGAGTTGTTCCCAGCGCCCATAGTGATAGGTGGCCCAGCCAAACGGCTCATTGGAAACCCACGCCCAGCCCTGATCGGTATAGGCCCAGTGGCCCTGGCGATAGGGCCGCCAGTTGGGGTCCTGCTGCGCGACGTAAGGCTGCCATACATAGCCATTGATTCCCGGCACCTGCAGCCAGGCGCCGTAAGGCGAAAGCGAATCGTAAAAGCCCGCATTGCTGATGGTCGGCGGCGCCTCGTCTTCGTCCTCCGAATCCGGGGCCGGAGAAACCTCTGTCTCCGCCACCGTTTGCGCCGGGGTTCCCGCAGACTGGAGCGCCTGCTCGCGGGCATCGAGATCCTGCTGGCGTTGCTGCAACTGGGCGGCCTGGTCGTCGAGCTGCTTCTGGCGCTCGGCCTGGTGCTCTTCCGCCAGCCGTTCCTGCACCCGCTTCTCGATTTCCTGCTCATTATCAGCCGTGGACGCCGGCTTCTGGCAGCCTCCGACGAGGGCGCCCGCCAGCGCCGCCATCGCAAACAGAGTGAGATATTTTTTCATGGGAAAAAGGGATGGGAAAGGAACGGTGTCTAAATTAGACTACGAATGCGCTGAATTATTCGGCGCTAAATAAATTCAACCCAAAAACTCCTCTATGAAAATCCTCCCAGTTCTCATTGCGGCGGCCCTGCTTTCCCTGGCGCCTGCGCTTCACGCTGGTCCGAATACCTATCAGGTCACCGGCCCCATCCTTTCCCTTACCGATACCACGATCGTCGTGCAAAAAGGCAAAGATCCGTGGGAAATCGCCCGCACCCCCGCCACAAAAATCACCGGCGACCTAAAGGTGGGCGCAAAAGTGACGATTCAATACACCATGACGGCCGTGAGCGTGGACGTGAAACCCGCAAAAGCCACGAAGTAGCAGTCGTTGAATGGTAGTTGTCATAGTCATAGGGGCGCCCTCCGGGGCGTCCCTATTTTTTGCGATCCAATCTGAGGAATTCAGTCAGGTTACAAGGTGGCTATTTCCTCAGAATGACCGCACTTTTTGGACAGCTAACCCGTTTTAGCGCGGTGGAGTGATTCCACCATCGCGTGGTGCCGTCCATCGCGTTGAGTGACCCGCATTTTGGCGCCGAAGACCTTCCCCAGCGTCGCGTTTTCCAGTACCTCGGCGACTTTCCCGCGCGCGACGACCTTCCCTTTGCGCAGCGCCACCACATGCGTGAAAACGGGCATCACTTCCTCGATGTGATGAGTCACCAGCACGAGGGCCGGGGAATGCCGGCTGCGGCCGAGTTGTTCGACGAATTGCAGGAACCGCTCGCGCGCCACCGGGTCGAGTCCGGCACAGGGCTCGTCGAGAATCAGCACCTTCGGCCTGGCCATCAGCGCGCGCCCGATCAGCACCCGCTGGCGTTCTCCCTGTGAGAGCACCGCCCAGGGACGCTCCGCCAGGTGCGAGCATCGCACCAGCTTCAGGATGCGTTCCGCCTCCAGCCGGTCGGCCTGGCTCACCTTGCCCCAGTATTCGATCATCGCGTATTTGCCGCTGATGACGGTGGTGAGTGCGGGCTCGGCCTCCGCCATCATCTGCCGCACCGACGAGCTCACCAGGCCCAGGTGCGTACGCAGTTCCCGCCAGTCCGTCTCGCCAAAGCGATGCCCCAGCACTTCGATCGTGCCGGAGGTCGGCGACATATATGCGGCCAGCACCGAGAGCAGCGAGGTCTTGCCCGAGCCGTTCGCACCCAGAATCACCCAATGCTCCCCCGGCATCACCTTCCACGAAACTCCATTCAAGACCCGCACCCCCGACCGGTTCACCACCAGATCGCGCACTTCCAGCACCGGGGATTCGACAACATTCGACATAGGCGAAAAGGAACGCTGAAAATCAGGGCAAAAGCAATGGCGTGCTCCCGGCTTCCGCGTTCTTTTTTGGCGGCGGCAGGGACCGGAAATGGATCGCCCACTCCAGTCCGCGCAGTGCCCCCAGGGTTTGAAGCTGGGTGCGCAGCGACTGCTCCGCATCGGGCAAAATACTTCCGTTTTCCGCGGCACGGCGTGCTTCGTCCTGCATGGCGGCGACGGTTTCCTGCTGGTTTTGCTGGGTGAGGTAGTTCCACCAGCCGCTTTCGTCGTCGAGCACCTCGTATTTTTCCAGCTCCACACTGAGGACGCGCGGGGCGGGGAAATCGGCGATCATTTTCCGGCCATTTTCGGCGACGGTGATTGTGAAACGTTCCTGCAAATCGAAGCCGGCCTTCACCTTGAAGAGCCCACGCAACTTCAACCGTTTGGTGCTGCCGAGAAAGGTGTGCTCGAAGGTGTATTGCACCGGAAACTCGTTGGTCACAGTGGCCAGTTGCAGTGCGCCCTGCGATTGCTGGGGCCATACTTCGTGGCTCGTTTTCACCTCCGGGGTGATTTGCAACAGGGTGCGCACGGATTCCACCGCATTGCGCACGGCCATTTCGGTCTCGTGGCGCGTAACCCGGGCAACGATCCATGCGCTCAAAATGAGCAACCCACACAGAATGGCAAAGGCAGGGAGATGCTTCACGGCCCACGAATCTGGCCCCAAGCCGGTTTCCGGCAACCCATTTTTAGCATTATTCCCCGCAAAACGTACTTGTCATTTTCAGAGGAAACCGGGCATAGTGCGATCACTCGGTTGCTTCTCTTTAGAAGGTGGTAAGTCATGAACCTTAATTCCCCCATTGCCCGGCTATTAATCGTCGATGACGAGTTGCATTTGCTCAAGGCGTTCTGCGATGCCCTGAGCCACCGGGGTTATGCCACGGTGGGTTTTGACTCTCCGGAAGAAGCGCTCAACGCCCTGCGCGAGGAAGATTACGACCTGATCTTCACCGATCTGAAAATGCCGGGCATGGATGGCATCGAGTTTTTGCGCGCGGCCAAAGACATTTCGCCCAATTTGGTGTGCGTGATGATGACCGGGCATGCGACGATCGACACCGCGATCGAGGCGATGAAGGCGGGTGCGTTCGACTACATCCTCAAGCCATTCAATCTCCCGATGATCCAGCCGGTCATCCTGCGCGGGCTCGATATGAAGCGGCTGCGCGATGAAAACATCCAGCTCCGCGAATCGGTAAGCATCTACGAACTGAGCATGGCGATTACCAACACGCGCAGCTTCGACTCCATTCTGGAGGTCTTTGCCGATGCGGTGTTCCAGCAAAGCGACGGCGGCCGGGTGGCGATCCTGCTTCCCCGGGAAAATCACCGCGAACTGATGGTGAGCTCCGTGCGGGGCGGCCACGTGGGCGAAATCCCCCAGCTGCCCATTCCTTTCGACCAGGCCATTCGCGACTGGGTGGAGAGCTATCGGCAGGCGATCTCGGAAAGCAATGAGCAGGAGGAACAGCGGCTGGTCTCCATCCATCCGCTGCGCAATTTCACCGATGGCATCGCCATCCCGATGCTGGCGGCGGGCAAGCTCACGGGCATCCTGAATTTCGCCCCCAATGGCCATCGTCATCTCCCCACGGCCGGGCAGTTAAAGACGCTCAACATCCTGGCCAGCACCGCCGCCTCCGCCCTCGCGGAAGCACGCATGATGGAACACCTGGAGCAGCGCGTGGCCGAGCGCACCCGCCAGCTGGAAGAGCGCAACCGGCAGACCGAGGAGGAACTGAAAATGGCGCACGAACTCCAGCTCGCGATGCTGCCCAGCCGGCTGCTCAACTCTTCGCAGGATGACCGGAGTCTGGTGCGTTTTCACAGTGTTTACCGGCCTGCGGGCTCGGTGAGCGGCGATTTTTTCGACGTGATCGAACTCGCCAACAACCGGATCGGCGTCTTCATCGGCGATGCCATGGGCCACGACGTGCGGGCGGCGCTGATGACGACCATGATGCGCGCGCTGGTGCAGGAGCTGAGCTCCAATCTCGACGAACCGGGCGCGCTGATGGCGGAGGTGAACCGCTACATGGCCACCATCCTCCAGCACTCCGAGCACGTGATGTTCGCCACCGCCTCCTATCTCGTGCTCGACCCGACGGAGTCCCGCGTGCTGTTTGCCAATGCCGCGCACCCGGCGCCGATCCATCTCAAGCGCCAGCAGCGGGAAGCGGTGCCACTCTGCCGGAAAGGCGACAGCGGCCCCGCGCTCGGCCTGTTCAACAACGCCACTTATAAAACGGGCAGCGCCCGGCTCGACCAAAGCGATTGCTTCATGCTCTTCACCGACGGGCTCTTTGAGATTGAAGCCGCCGCCGGCCAGGAGCTCTACAGCCAGGAACGGCTCCGGCACTTCATCGCGCAGCAAATCGAAAGCCCGGCCGAGGCCCTGGTAAGCGATCTTTTTGGTGAACTGGAATCGTTCTCCGGCCAGGCCAGTTTCTCGGACGATGTCTGCCTGCTGGCCGTGGAGATGGGTGGGACGGGAATTTGATGCGCAAAAGAAATCACCAGTTTTTTACCAGTTAAAGGACAACTGGCTGCGCCTGAAATCGGCGAGACAGGTCTCGCCGGGAAAAAGCGGCCGCATGACGCCGCATTCCAAAGAGCTTGCCGTCGGCAAGCTCCAGCAACTCATTCCTCCTTGGCGACTTGGCGACTTGGCGGTGAACCACCCATCGCCCGCTCCACCAGCAGCGCGGCGAGGTGTTGGGTGGCTTCATCCAGCGCCGCGTTGGCGCGCTTGAGGCGTTGCGTCTCGCCGCTTTCCAGCGCGAGCTTCACCTCGGCGCTTTGCTTTTCGATTTCCTCCCGCTCGGCAATGGAAAGCAGGTCGCCCACCTGCGCCAATGCGCTCTGGACGGCCGGCAGCATTTCCTCGGCCTTTAGCCGGGCCTCGGTGAAGACGCGCTCGCTCATGTCCTCAAAGGCGTGCTCGAGCGAATCCTCCAGCATCTTTTCCACCGCCTCGTCGCTCACATCCACCGCGCTTTGCATGGGGACGATCTTCTGCTGTCCCGTCTTCGTGTCGCGGGCCAGCACGTGCAGGATGCCATTGGCATCGATCTCAAATTGCACGCCCACCCGCGCCTGCCCTTTCGGCAGGGGCTCGAACTCCAGCTCGAATTTACCGAGCTCCCAGTTGTCCCGCACCATCTCGCGCTCGCCCTGCATGACGCGGATCAGCATGGATTGCTGGCCCGCCATCGCATTGGTAAACATCTCGCCCGCCTTGATCGGGATGGTCGAATTACGCGGGATGATCACGTTCATCAAGCCGCCAAACGTCTCGATGCCGAGCGAGAGCGGCGTCACATCGAGCAGCACCACATTTTGCACCGCGCCACTGAGCACCCCGGCCTGGATGGTGGCCCCGAGTGCCACCGCCTCGTCGGGGTTCTGCGAAACATCCGGCTCCTGTTGAAATATCTCCCGCACCAGCTCGCGCACCAGTGGCATGCGGGTTTGTCCACCCACCAGGATCACCGCATTCAAATCGCCGGGCGAAAGCTGCGCATCCATCAGCGAACGCAGGCAATGCGTCCGCGTCCGCTCCACAATCGGCCGCGCCAGTTGCTCCAGTTGCGCGCGCGTGATGGTGACCGACGCACTTGCTCCCCCTTCCAGAAAAGGCAGGTCGATCGTCACCCCGGTCTCGGTCGAAAGGCGGTGCTTGGCAATAATCGCCGCCTCGCGCAGGCGCGACATTACCCCGGCATTCTTCTTCGTGTCCTTTGTGCTCTCCGTGGTTTCAATTTGCCGGATCAAATAGTCCACCAGCGCCGCGTCGATATCATCGCCCCCCAGTCGCGTGTTCCCATTGGTCGCCAGCACCTGGAACACGCCGGCGTTCAATTCCAGAATGGAAATATCGAACGTGCCGCCGCCGAGATCGTACACCGCGACCTTCGACTTTTCGCCGAGGCGATCCAGTCCATAGGCCAGCGCCGCGGCGGTGGGCTCGTTGACAATGCGCTCGACAGTGAGCCCCGCGAGTTCGCCCGCCAGCTTGGTCGCATTGCGCTGTGCATCGTTGAAATAGGCGGGCACGGTGATGACGGCACGGGTGATCTGCCGCTCCAGCGCGCGTTCGGCCGCGGCCTTGAGCCTGGCGAGGATAAAGGCGGAAACCTGCTCCGGCGAAAGCTCCGCCTCCTGCACCTTCACCCGCACCGGTTCGCCGCGCTGTCCCGCCAGCGCGTAGCTCACATCATCCGCCTCCTCGCCGATCCGCCGGCCCATGAACCGCTTGATCGAGTAAACCGTCGCCGCCGGATCGAGCACCCGCATGCGGCTCGCCGCGCGTCCCACCAGCGGCTCACCCTGGGCCGGAAAATGAACGACCGAAGGCGTGAGCCTTTCGCCTTCCGCATCGGCCAGCAAAATGGGAAAGCCCGCCTCCATCACGCCGATGGCGGAGTTGGTGGTGCCGAGATCAATGCCTGCGATGTCGCTCATGCTTAAAAAATGAGCGGCCCGCTGGATTTCGACAAGTCGCGCGAATGAAAATCTGCGAAAAGCAACGGTCCGGGGTCAGCCTGCGGGTTCCCAGCCAAACTCGGCGAGCACCGGCACGTCGAGCGTGTCCTCGAGGATGGAGCGGTTGGTGATCACCGCCGGATCGCCTTCCACGGGGGCAGTCGGGTGATTGAGAATGACGCCCGCACAGGTGAGTCCCCGCGCGCGGATGCTCTGCACGGTGAGCAGCGTGTGGTTGAGCATGCCCAGCTTGTTTGCGGCCACGACCAGCACCGGCAGGCCAAATTCCGCCGCAAGATCGCTTACCAGATAATCGCGCCGGATCGGCACCAGCCAGCCGCCGACCCCTTCCACCAGCACCACCGGAAACTCATCGCGCAACCGCGCAAAATCGCGGTGAATGCGGTCGAGATCTATTGACCGTTCCTCGATGATCGACGCGGTGTAGGGCGCGGTCGGCGGGCGCAGCCAGATAGGGTTGATGTCATCCACCGGCACGGCGCCATCGCAAGCGGTATGCAGTTCCTCCGCGTCCTCGCGGCCGCCGCAGCAGATCGGCTTCATGGCCACGGCATCGGAGCCATTCTTGCGCCAGGTGCGGAGCAGGCGGGCGGAAACATGGGTCTTGCCCACGCCGGTATCCGTGCCGGTGATGAAGCAGCTTTCGCCGCGGGTGAGGTCGAAGCTCATTTTTTGAGTTCGATGCCGACCGGGCAGTGATCCGAGCCAAGCGTGGTGTGATAGATGGTGGCGGATTTCAGCTTCACCTTCAGCGCCTCGGAGACGAGGAAGTAATCAATGCGCCACCCGATGTTCCGTGCGCGCGCCGTGCCCATCTGGCTCCACCACGTATAGTGGCCACCTTCTTTTTCAAAAACGCGCAAGGTATCGACAAAACCCGCCGCCACGAAGGCGTCGAAGCCCGCGCGTTCTTCCGGCGTGAAACCATGGTTCTTCACGTTATCCTTCGGGCGTGCGAGATCGATCTCGGTATGCGCCACGTTCAAGTCGCCGCACCAGATCACTGGCTTGGAAGCTTCCAGGCGCTTCAAATAGGCGAGCAAATCACGATCCCATTGCTGGCGATATTCGAGCCGGGTGAGTTCGCGCTTGGAGTTCGGGACGTAGATGTTTACGACAAAAAACTTTTCGTACTCGGCGGTGATCACGCGCCCCTCGCGGTCGTGCTCGGCAATGCCGATCCCGAAGGTCACGGCCACCGGCTTTACCTTCGAAAAAATCGCCGTGCCGGAGTAGCCCTTCTTCTCCGCGCTGTTCCAGAACGAGGTGTAACCGGCGAGCGCTTCGGGAACCACCACATCCGCCTGCGTCGCCTTGGTCTCCTGCAGGCACAGGATGTCCGGCTGCTCT
>Ga0157374_10005013_pt1 | contig 11105 bp, 7 predicted proteins | sample M25metaG_FD_115308 | JGI IMG/M metagenome (GOLD analysis project Ga0157374, IMG submission 115308) | Miscanthus rhizosphere microbial communities from Kellogg Biological Station, Michigan, USA - M2-5 metaG | ecosystem: Host-associated > Plants > Roots > Rhizosphere > Soil | place: USA: Michigan... | reverse complement strand
GGAATTCTATTCGAGCAAATACCCATCCAGCAAGTGTTTCCAGAAGTAAATTACATTTACTCAAATCACGAACCCGCTAAACAGTTGTCTCTATTGGGTTTTTAACCGGACGCTAGTGATTGGCCCCAGGAGAAATAATTCAAGCGCCAAACTGAGCCCAAAGGTAAAGGGTGCAGCTACTAAACCGGCCCCAGCTGATTCGGCATACAATAGCCCGGCACTTTGTTTGGCTTTGGCATACGCTTCTTCCGGGGTTAAATGGTTTAGAATTTGCCCGGAGAGAATTTGGACCGGGTTAGGTCCGTTATTTTGTATAGTTAGGGTATAAGCATCCAGCTTTCTTCCCAGAACCAAGGGAGAACGAGGTTTTTCTCCTTCCCGCTTCGGTTCAAACTGCTTCTCAAAATGAATAGAAATCGGTGTATTGGATGGAGTGGTAATATTTACCGCTGAAGCAGGCTGAGGCGTGGCTGGCACTTCTGCAAAGCTGATTAAAGGTAATAGAGTGAGTACAGAGAGCATAGCCAAACTGACCCTCAGTTTGAGGTTTGAAGTCATGGGTTATTCCTTTTTTGATTAAATGGCGCGTTTGGAGATTAAAAGACCACTTTGGCGGTCTTTGAAGTTCAGGCTGATATCCGGTTTTTGGCCCAGGGGGACCAGGACGTTAAAAGAAATCATTTGACCCTGGGTCAATTCAGTTAAGGGAATCTGGTTGGTATACGGTAGGGCTTCTTGACGGGATTTTTCATTGTGCCCGTTTTTTACGATCATCATGGGCACCCCAATCAGGACAAAGCCAGCCAATCCAAGCAGTAAAGTGCAATAGACAGGAGTCATGCTGGCTTTTACCAGTTCAGCTGCCATGCTTCCGGATTGAGCGTTATTGACTGCTGCTGATTGGAGATGCAACGTACCGGGATAATTGCTTTGTATGGTTACCCGGTAAGCTTCATATGACTTTCTCAAATTGGATGATAAGGGCAAGGAGGCCTGGGTAATCTGGATCAGATCCTGGGCATTTTCAGCCGTTAGCGTTGGGGCTGTGGTAACCGAGGCTTGAACCGTTGGCGCTGTGGCAGTAATCGGCTGAGAAGTAACCACAGTGGTAACGGGTATGGTAGGCTTTGCAGGAATCAAACCATCTGCATAGACGAATTGGAGGGGAAATAGGGTTGATAAGGTAAAAGCGAGAGTGAGAGCGAGCGACAGTTTCATGATACAGTTTTCAACTCCGGTTAAGGTAATAAAAAAGCCGCCCCTTGCGGGGTGGCCGGAGGTTAAGAAACTGCTATCAAACAGCCGTGGCTACTTTTAGCCGAAGCTTGGACATATGTAGCCACCCTCCGGCCAAAAGACCGGAAAGTGGCATCTGTTATGGCCGATGCCGACCATTGATAGCAGGGTTCTTATGCCCCGGCTGCCACTGTTGTGGCAACGAGACAAGCATAAGCCTAACCTAACAAAAAGATCAAGAAATATTTTTACCAACTTTACAAGCAGGAAGCGCGTTTTGAGGTGTGTCGAATGTGTGTTATTTGTGTGTATAAATTCAAAAATCACTCAAAATCCAACCAAGATTGTGATCCACATTTATGAAGCCCTCTAATCCACGAGTAAATACATTTCCCCTTCCTAGGATGAGACTCCAATGTACACTTATAAATGGGTTATGTTTAGAGCGTATTCGCTGAAGGGGTGAGAGCAATACATAGATTTAAAGGACACATCTCAATCTAGGGTAAGACCTATTTTTAGGCCTAAGTATTTCCCTTGTCTACTAATATTTTTTTCTGCCAACATAACTGGAAAGGGGCTTTTTTACTTTGACAAAATGTTTCACTTTTTCGGACTCTATGAGGTTGAGTGTTGCACTGATGGAACAAGCATGTTTTTTGGGGAGGAGTTTCCTGGACTTGTCTGCTTTTACGCTTTTGGGCCAAGGATATACAAACTCCTTAGTTAGCTCTTCAGGGGAGATAAGTTTTACGTCTGAATTTGCATCTAACCAAGATTGTATAAAGTTAAGAACTTGGTTAAGTGTGAAAGCCAATGGATAGAAATACTGAACAACAGCTGTTAATAGATCATCTAGAATTTCTGAGCTCTTGCTCTTTCCTTTTAAAAGTCGAGTGAGAGTATAATGCATAACCGCTTCTTTATGATCCGCAGAAATAGGCTCAGTCCAGAGACTAGAATAAAACATTATTAACATTCTAATTGCTGATGCTAATTCGGTTTCTGGTCCAAATACAATATCACTAAGCCTTTTAACAGGTTCAGAGACTTTCCAGTCTGATTCTTTAAACTTTTTTAGTAGGGTGAAATCATTTATAAAAATGTATGAATAGTTCAGGTCGAGCAACTTCATAACGTGCTCTGAATACTCTTCTCTTGAAATGTGCTTTATCTCCATAAGATAGAAGAGCACAACTTGTGTCCAAGCTCCCTGTGCTTTAACTTCATTTCTTGCCAATTGTCTTAAATATAGATCGTCCGTGAGTAAGACGTACTCATCATCCTGAGCAATTAATGCTGTATCTATAAAGGATTGGCCGGTAACTTCATAGAGCTGTAAGCGGTATTGCCTATTGATAGAAAGTGCTGCATAGCAAGGGATAACATTACAGTTATCGCGTATCCATTGAACAAGTTTTTCTAAATAGAGAACCTGGTTAGCAATTTGCTCAGGCGTAATCTCACTTCTATAGAAGTTTTCACCTTGTTTGCTTAGAGATAGATATCCACGGGAACCAACACCCTTTTTCTCTTCAATGTAACCCAGCAATTCGTCAAGGGTCGATTGAGTAATATTTAGCTTCCCAAAGTATTCGACAACTTTGTGATGGGCGTCTAACTGATACAAAGTTAAAAGAGAAGTAATATCTACTACGAGCTTTGGCTTACGGGCCAAAGCAATAAGTGTCTGCATTCTCTCATTGTTATTGCCAATACAGCATCTAATCTTGAGATTATCATCTGCAAGTAATCCGCCCCATATCTCAATAGGATGCCTATTCAGGAGTTTAGCCATCGCCCCAATAGTCAGATCGCCCCTTTTATAGAATTGCTCCGCTCTTTGGGAGTATTCATTTAGCTTGCTAACCTTATCAAAGATAGTCTCAACGCCTTCAATTTTTTCATGAGGATCATCCGGAATATGAATGGGCATTCTCTGGAAGGAGTTATCATCTGGGAAATAACTTTCGTATAATCTCAAGCTTTCATGAAAAGCAAATAAATACTTAGTCTTAATCTCAGTGATTGTTTTAGGAGGAGAATTTTGGACATGGATGACATCACCCACTTTTTTTCCAATGGCAGCTTTAGCTAAAGAGTGGGATTCCCCAATTTCACTGTTTCTCAAGTCAGCAATACTATCCTTTTCAATGATGAGCCACTCTTTCTCACCCGGGCTAGATTCCAAACAAAACGCTGACCCTAATGCTATTTGATCAGTATGCAAATGTGAGTTGATTTTTTCATCTTGCTCGAAAATATATCCGATATATTTTAAATGCGCCTGATTATCACTGAAATGCATTTTTCTTATGTTGTAGAGGCGATCGAGCGCTTCAAATAAAAAGCCCCGAGTCTTTAAGAAATAGACGAGATGAAAACCAATATCAATACGGACATCTTCAGGCAGAGATGATTTTAGGAACTTATCTAGCTCATCAAAATTGAAAGTATGGAGATTAATAAAGGCAAGTCTAATCTGCATACTGAAATGTTCAGGGAACCTTACAAGATATTCTTGAATTATTTCCTTTGCTTTATGTAGGTCGCCAATATCTGTATAAATGGCAGCTTCAATTTCTGTAATATGCTCAGCAGGACCTGAAGTTTCTCTGATACTCTGGCAAATCTCAAGTGCCTTATTTTCAAAGCCAGAATTGTATAAACTTCGCAAGTACCTATTGGTAAGAATATCATCCGTGTATACATGAGAAACTGCCCCATAAAGCTCGGCAGCCATCTCATAATTACCAATTTCATAAAATGCATGCGCAAGATCCACACGCATTTTATAAGTTGCCTTTTCAGTCAACAGTTTTTCAGCCTGGATGAAACAATTATTAGCCTCTGCTTTATCCCCAGACCGTATGCAAAACCTGCCCCGGTCAACCCAGCCACTAACGCTCTTTGGATTTTCTTTCAGACGGTTTTCCGTTAATTGATTTGATTTCTCAAGCATATTGAGATCGATATATAATTGGTTTAGGAGGCGTTGAGCATTTCTTAGTTCTTCGCCAGTTGTTTTAGGAATAAAACCTTCTAATATTCCGATAGCTTCACTTTCTTTATGTGTCATCCTAAGGGCTTCTGCCAACATTAGGGGGCCCTCAGGGTCATCTTGGAGAGATTTAAGTAGTTCAACGTTTGCTGCGTAGTTACCTAACTCGAAATTTATTAAAACTAGTAGTTTAGCCGCCGGTTTACTATCAGGAACCAGTGATAACGCAACTTCTACTTGTTCCTTAGCCTCTTCGAGATTGTCTATTAAGCGATTTACATTTGCTTTATTGATAAGCCAATAAATCTTGGCCTTTTTCAGCTCGGTGTCTTCAATTGTGTCCCATGATTCACTAAATAGTCCTAAACTGTGGTTGAACAATCTCTTAGTTTCATCGCTGAACAAGCCGTAATGTTTTATTTTAGGATCTTCAAGAGCTTTCTCGGCTAGCAACATTGCCAGCTCAGCCTTTGGCTGCATAGCGCTCTTTTCATGAGCTCTGATGCTTTGCTCCAAATGTTTTTGCGCGGTTGCAAAATCCTTTTTTCTTCTAGCGAATACACCTAAAGAAAAGGCAATACCAGAATCACTTCGTAGGTCCTCAGGTACCTTTGCTAATACTTCTTGGAAGCCCTCGGATTTGTTAGAGCTTTGAACTAATAGTTGCAGCCCGAAAACGTCATTTGGGGAATTCTCAAATATCTTGTCTATCCATGTTTTTGCCTGTCTCTTTTTACCCAAGAGAAGTAGGGCTAAAGCTTTGTTTTTGATTGCTTTCTCGTTTTTCGAATCATAAGAATAGGCTTCTAATAATACATCCCCAGCTTCTTTTTCCCTTTCCAGCATAAAGAGTGCATTGCCAATGTTAGTAAGCAACCTGAAGTTCAAATGATTATCTGAGATAGGGAAATATAGCTCCTTCAGCTTGTGTAATATTTCCAAGGCTTCACCGGGAAAATGGTTATCAATCAGTTTTTTGGTCTTGTCTAATGAAAGGGCTATCTCCTCCAGCGATGATGAAGAGGCTACTGTAACAGGTTGTGAATCTAATTGCGTGGTATCAGGATCCAGCACATCAGAAGTGTCATCCTCGGTTTCTTGGAAAAGCTCCTCATCACTGCGTGCAGGAAAAAGAGGGTTAGTTTCAATGTGGCTTTTTAACTCATGTAGCGGAGCTTTTATAGGTTCTAATCTTTTAAGATTGTCATAATAGTCCAAAGCCCCAATTGCAATGTCTAATGCCCATCGACAGTATTGAAAAATTAAATATTGGTGTTGATTAAGCTCAACTAGGATGTCATCCCAACTATAAACGGTTACTGGAAATAGGTTTTTCGCTTGGTGCTTATTTGTTACATCCATAGCAACATTTTGGGCTGCGGTGTCCCGCTTTGCAGTAGTTGCGATAGCTAAATCTGTGATAGGTGAATGAAACTTTTTAGCATTATTCACCTCGTCAAGAATTTCAGTTTTACTAAGCTTGTGCCCTATCAGGTTTTCTTTAAGTTTACATTGGACTCCAACCCAATTGCCGTTATGGCGCCCAAAGACGTCAAGGCCGTTTTGTTTTTGACCTTGCCTTCCATACTTTTGAGCGTTTGGATCATTCCAACGGATTTTCCAGATTTCGCAGCATAAAGTTTCAAAGTCTTGCCAATACTTGGGGGGTGGAATGTCCAGAGCGGAAAAATCAGGCATATCAACTATTTTTTAACGGTAACTAGCTTTGTATTGTTGTGAGGCGTTATAGCAATACTGTAGCAAACTCAACTATGAAATTTCCCTCGATTCTGAAAACCGTTATGTAGAGTGGTGGACCCAGTAGAATTCAAACTTGCAACCAAGGGATTATAAGTCCCTTACAAGAAAAGCCTCTTGATATAAGAGACTCATCATTTGTTTATTAAATTTAAAATGGTGGGCCATCGGTGACTTGAACACCGGACCTCACCCTTATCAGGGGTGCGCTCTAGCCAACTGAGCTAATGGCCCAAGGGTTGTGAGTGGCTTACGCTCACAATGTAGGTAGAATATCAGTAGCATAAACCAATGTCAACCAAGCGCAACAGAAACAAAATGCTCAGATCACCATCCTGGCGTAACGACTGACTTTATTGCCCTGGCAGTGCTTTGATACGTTCCCTGGCGTACTTCACAAAGTCATCCTCATTGGTGCCGGATAAAGTCAAGAACTTTTCAAAGGCTCCTTTGGCTCCATGCGCGTCCTTATTGGTATCCAGAGCCACGCCCAAAGCATAATAAGCGTCGGTGAAGTCTGGATTAAGGCGGGTCGCCTCCATATAACTCTGGGCGGCTAACGAGGTTTTCTTCTGGGCGTCATAGATGAGGCCCCGGTAATAATAGGCCATGGAGTCCTTGTTATTCTTGGTCAACGCCTGATTGATCAGATTCATGGCCATCGGGTAATTCTTATGATTGTAGGCATCTATACCCTTTTCCAGGGTATTGGAGGCATCTTGCTGATCGATGGAGGCCAATGCCTGCTGAGCATCCTTGTAGTCCGGCTTCAATGACAGCGTCTTTTTATAAGCAGCCGAGGCTTTGGCTAAATCCTTTTTCTGATGATAGGCGGTACCTAAATAATAGTTATAGTCGGCATTGTTAGGCTCCTTGGTCAGGGCTTTCTGATACTCCTTGATGGCATCATCCAGTTGCCCGTTGGATTGCAAGCTGACACCATAAGCGGCATGCAAATCCGGGGTGTCGGTAGTAGCCAAAGCTTTCTGGAAATAGGTAATCGCCTCTTTGGATTTACCCTGCTGCTGGAGCTGAATGGCCTGCTGATAAGCCTTATAGCCTACATTGCTGACGGAACTCTTTGCCAGCTGCTGGAAAGTCTCGTTCTTGGGATCGAGCGCCTGCGCCTTCTGAAAAGCCTGAACGCTATCCTCATCCTTTCCTTGAGCTTGATAAACGGCGCCCAGGTTGGCCCAGGCACTAGCCAGCTGAGGATTCAGCTTGATAGCGCGCTGGTAGAACATGGCCGCGTTATTCAAATCCTTGCGCTGGTGAAACTCTTCACCAATCTGCTCCTGGACGGCGGCATTGTTAGGGAATCGATCGCCATACTGGATTAAACCGGCAGTCAACTTAGTCGGGTCGGTTTGTTGTTTGACCAAGGCCAACATCTTATCCTGAGCTGCCTTATAATTCGGATCGATAGTTAACACTCTGTTATAAGCCTGCAGCGCCCCATCCGTATTGCCGGTATCCTGGAGCAGAGTCGCTTTATAATAGTTGGCCAGCAAATTGTTCGGATCCACCTGCAAAACGGTGTCGTATGCTTTCACCGCCAACTCATAACGTTTCTGATCCTGGAACAACAAGCCCAGGTTCAACCGGATGAGCTTTTTTGTATCGAATGAAGTCTGTCGATCCCGCTCTGCAAAGAATTCGGCGGCGTTATACTGCTGAAACGCCTGATCGAACATCTTCTTCTTCTGGTACACGCTGCCCAGGTTGGCATGGCCCAGGACGCTGGTCGGATTGAACTTGATTTCGTTCAGCCAGATTTTTTCCAGCATGTTGAGCGCGCTGACATTGGTGGGATTAATGGAAAGCGCTTTATCAAAACTGACGACCGCCTTGTCTATTTCCCCGGTTTTGTACTGAGCGTTTCCCAACTGCACCAGCATTTCATCTTCGGGCAGTCCGCCGGGGCCCGCTTCGCCCACCGCCATCGCATAATACTTTTTCGATTTTTCCGGCAGGTTGACCACATTAAACAAGTCACCCAAAGCCTTGGTTGCCGTGGAATCCTTCTTGTCCAACAGTAAAACCTGACTGTATTCCACAATCGCTTCCGGGAATTTCCCCTGCATACGAAGCTGCTTGGCCATCTCCAGATGCTTGGCCTTATCCGATGGTTTAATCCCCGCGTTTTGGTAGCCGATATTTAAATCCTGCTGCGCGATTTGCAGATTTTGCTCATGCCGGGGGGTGCGTTCCAGCCCCTCAGGCCAGGCTGATGACATGTAAAAAAACGCTTTTCGATAATCGTTCAAGGCGTTCTGGTTTTGCTTTTGACGATCATAGAAGTTGCCTCGACGCATATAGACGACTGCGAGGTTATTGTAGACGGCTGGCAGGCTGGGATCCGGAGCCACGGCCAGGGCTTTCTCATAGGCTTCAATCGCTTGGGTGAATTGACCTGCGGCGTAGAGCTTGGCTCCTTGATCGGAATACGTGCTGTAACTATCCAAATCGCCCGTACTATTGTAATCTTCCGGACGTCCCGTTTGGGCGATGGCCAGCGGTGAACCCAGCTCCACCGGTAAAAAAACGGGCAAGGAAAACAGTATCGACACACTCAGAGAAACGGTTAATAGTTTTCGCCCAAAAGTGGCGGTCCATTGAGGATAAAGTTCGGAATGCATCAGGTTCTTACCCTTGGTTCAATGAAAACGGGGCTCATTACAGCCAGTACAGTCCTTATTATACGGAAGATTCAACGGCTTGTCCCTTCTTCTTAAGGATTAGGAAGGGACTTGTTGCGTAATTTCGGCCGTATTCTCAGTCAGTGCTCCACTATAGGTTCTTTGCATCGGTTAGGATGAGTTCGGCCTGCCGGGCTAATTGAAAGTCCAAAGCCGTGATTCCGTTTGCCGTATGGGTCCAATAGCGAATAGTCAAGCGTCCCCACTCCAGCAGCAATTCGGGGTGGTGATTTTCGGTTTCGGACATTTTGGCAATGCCATTCAGCTTCTCAAGCCCATCCAGATAATTCTTGGATTGATAATGCCTTTCCAGCGCACGATCTTCCACAGTCCAGTTCTCTAACTGTTCCATATGTGACGAATTTCCTCGGCGCTAAGGGCAACAGTTGGACATCCCATCAGATTGGCCTTTCAATCAATTGCTCACTTAGCTGCAATATAGATGCCTTACAGTAGTTTGGCAAGACACTATCCGATTCCGGGCTTTGCTCAATGATTCGAAATGAGTTGAAGTAAGTGCTTACACCCTGCTTTGTGAGACGTTCTACGATGAAGGTTAAATGGTTTGACGTTGTTGAAACTGCTGTAAGAACGATCAGTAAAATAGGGTTAAAATTTTCTTGCCTCAATGGATTTTAAAGGCAAGCTTTCATTCATTAAAAAATGAACGATGCTTTAGCAACGCTAATATACATCTCCATGCAATGGGCACGATATTTCATACCATCTGTGATGAGCTTTGCCCAAAAGCTGCCTAAGACTTATGCTCCAATGCCCGATAAGCAGAGTCTTTGGGATCGTATCGAAATACCTGAAGCGTTTTAACGCCCATCTTCAGCACAATGTCCGACCAGCCTTGATTCGTGCTGGGCAACAAGGAAATTTGTTGTCCTCTGCCAAAGAATATCTCACGCCCATCCTTGACGATGGAGATATCCAGTAAACCATCGGCTTGCGTGGCGTTCTGAATAATCTCCTCTTTCGCGCCATCCTTATTCAAATCGATCTGTCGGATGGCGAAAGGTTTCGAGGCTACATTCGCCGCGATGCTCGCCGGTTCTTCACTGGCGCCGGATGCAGGAACGGGCGGGGCGGAACTGGCCACCACAACTTCCCGGGGAACGGGGACTGGCCGAGCCGCTTGTTCCACTTGATGCTGATCATTAAAGTCAATACGACCGCTGGCGTGATCGGGGGCTGCGCTCTGTTTAGATGGCGTGTGGTCAGTTTTTGTTTCTTGGTCATCCGCACCCCACGGTTGCAACATGGTTCCGTCTTTTTTCGAAGAATCATCATCGGAGCCCACCAAGTGGTCGATCACACTGACTTTCGTTCCTGCCTTCAGGACACGTTCATGACCGGTTAAACCGTCACGTTCAATCAGGACATCGGGATTCTTATCGCTTTCATGCGTTTGGAACCGGAAAAACATTTGATAAAAAAGGGCCATGACAATCAGAACAACAATCAATGTGGGCATAATGCGGACCCTCCTATACTCAGCCTTGTATCAATCATTATAGGATAGTCTGTCTGGTTAAGCCAAATGCAGAGATTATGGTCCAGTTTCAAAGTATCTGGCGGCGCGAAACAATTTTTCCATCAGCCTGATGATGCTGGTTTCATCGGGTATGTCAGGCTGGATTGCTTGTATCTCTCTGCTTGTATTACGCTATGGACCATATCGTTCTTTCCGAAGGAAAAGAGGGCCATGAGAAAACAGTTCATCATCCCGTTGTTGATCGCTTTAACATTATTTCCAGGCTGTAAGCATGGCGTGACTCAAAGCAAAGCCGTACTTCCCCCAACTACCCCCCTGCCCAGAGGACAAGAATTGTTTCTCTCCAATTGCTCCAGCTGTCATCAGGGACCAGGCAATCCGCCGGGGCCAAACGCCGTGATTCTGGACTCTGAAACGCTGAAGAATCAGTCGGATTTTACGGCCCTCTTACGTCATCCGCGTTCAGCCATGATGACCAGCTTTTCCCCGGAAGTATTACCCGAACAGGACATTCAGGCGCTTTATCGATATGTCCTGTCCGTCAAAAATCCCGGTGAGAGACAGAACCGCTAGGTTTTTGCCCGCTGTTCATATGAAGATAGAACCATTCATTGATCAGCGAGTCGGACCAGTTCGCACTATGTTCCTCCTACCCTGTATTTCTTCTTAATTAACCCCTTGCTGGCTTGCTGCCAGTATCGGTGGGGAAATTCTTGAAAAATTATTAGGGTATGTTAACAGTTGTGTCTATTTCGTTGCTGCGGTGCTCGAATTCGTCACGTACTTCAGTACACTAGCGTCCGGTTCATAAGCTGAAAACTCTTTTGTAGAAAAGGATTGAGGCAGAAACGATATTTTTTTGTAAAATGCTGAGAATCCCTTTTCGAGCAGGTTCTGTATTATGCCCATC
>Ga0157374_10005010_pt1 | contig 11113 bp, 8 predicted proteins | sample M25metaG_FD_115308 | JGI IMG/M metagenome (GOLD analysis project Ga0157374, IMG submission 115308) | Miscanthus rhizosphere microbial communities from Kellogg Biological Station, Michigan, USA - M2-5 metaG | ecosystem: Host-associated > Plants > Roots > Rhizosphere > Soil | place: USA: Michigan... | reverse complement strand
TCACCCGGTCGCCGACACCCGTGCGGATGCGGAATTTGCGCATCTTACCGGCCGTGTAGGCCAAAACCTCGTGATCGTTGTCTAGCTTCACCCGGAAGTTGCCGTCCGGGAGAACCTCGGTGACGGTACCGTCAAACTCCAGCAGCTCTTCTTTCGCCATCCAGTCGACTCCAATTGCCTCACCGTGGCCGGTGGCCGGCGCTGCGGCGCGGCTCATTCGGGCGCTTCAGGAATGTAACATTTCCGATGCCGCTTGGCTCCCCTGCCGTAGCGTCCTGCCGGTGCGCGGGGTGACCGTTCTGGCTCGGACGGTCTTGGCGGCCATTGCCGCCGGTATGGGGCCGGTGGCCGTTGTTGCCAGGACGGCCATGACCGCCGCCGTGACCGCCGCGGTGACCGCGCTGTTGCTTGCCGCGATGCGGTCGGCCGCCGTGGCGGGACTCTGCCGGTTGCGGGGCCACATGGCCCGCCGGCTTGCCTGTGCGCCGGTCGGTTGCCGGGATGGTCATACGGATCAGCCGCTCGATGTCGCGTAGATAGGCCCGCTCCTCATGATCGCAGAAGGAGATGGCCACGCCCTCGGCGCCCGCGCGTGCGGTGCGACCAATGCGATGGACATAACTTTCGGGGATGTTCGGGAGGTCATAATTGACCACGTGGCTGACGCCGTCGACGTCGATTCCACGGGCGGCAATGTCGGTGGCGATTAGCGTGCGCAGCCGGCCATTGCGGAACGCCGCGAGAACGCGCTCGCGCTGGTTCTGCGACTTGTTGCCATGGATTGCTTCGGCGGCGTGACCGGCTTTTTGCAATCCGCGTACCACCTTGTCGGCGCCATGTTTGGTGCGGGTGAAGACCAGAACGCGGTCAGTCTTTTCGGTTTTGAGCACCTCGATCAGTAGCGATGCCTTCGACGCCTTTTCGGTGAGGATGACGCGCTGCTCGACTCGATCGACGGTCGTGGCTTGCGGCGTCACAGCCACGCGGGCGGGCTCACGCAGCATCGCATCGGCGAGCCTGGTGATTTCCTGCGGCATAGTCGCCGAGAAGAACAACGTCTGCCGCTGCTTGGGCAGCATGGCGACGATCTTCTTGATGTCGTGGATGAAGCCCATGTCGAGCATGCGATCGGCTTCGTCGAGCACCAGCACCTCGATCTGGTCGAGGCGCAGCGCGCGTTGATGAACCAGATCGAGCAGGCGACCGGGCGTTGCAACCAGCACTTCGGCGCCGCGCGCAAGCGCGCGTACCTGCCGGTTGATCGGTACGCCGCCGATCGCGAGAGCGATCTCGAGCGGGCGGATGTGACGGCCATAGGCGCGGAAACTGTCGGCGATCTGGCCGGACAATTCGCGTGTCGGTGAAAGCACCAGCACGCGGCAGGATTTCTGCGCGGGACGCTGACGCTTGTTGAAGAGATGATTCAGGATTGGCAGCGCGAAAGCCGCGGTCTTGCCGGTGCCGGTCTGCGCGATGCCGATGACATCGCGGTTTTGGCACGCAAGGGGGATGGTCTGGGCCTGGATCGGGGTTGGGGTGATGTATTTCTCTTGCGCGAGTGCGCGAAGGATCGGCTCAGCGAGGCCGAACTCGTTAAATGAAGTCAATGAGTCTCTTTCTTACTTATATGGCGAACCGGCCGTGCTGCGGTTGCAGCCGGCGGAATCGCGGGTTCTTCAAGACATCCCGCGTGGCCAGGGTTGTCGCTTGTTGGAGAAACGGAGGAGGCGGGGCGAAATTCGTTTTAATGAGCTTCGTGCACGCAGCCCGCAAACCCGAGACCGGGTCTTTCATCCGTTAGCGGTCATATGACAGGTGCTCGTGGTCTTTTCAAGGCATAGACGCAGATTGCTGCCGGATATGATGAATAAAAGCCTTTTTCGGCCTTTCCAGGCTGACGTTTTGCGCCGGTCGGGGATAATTGGCGATGCAATAGACAAGCCCACATAGATCGGGGAATGTCGGGTCGGAAACCCAGTCCTGGGGCCAGGAAGACACTCCGGAGTTCTTGTAATGCCGCTTCCCAGGGCCTCTTCGGCCCTTTCCCGCTTTACCGTCCTTGATTTGACGCGCGTGCGATCGGGTCCCACCTGCGTGCGCCAGCTTGCCGATTGGGGCGCCAATGTCATCAAGATCGAGACACCGCCGCATCTGGAAAAAGGCGAGGGCCCCGGCGGGCCGCGATCGAATGCGGATTTCCAGAACCTGCATCGCAACAAGCGAAGCATCACGCTCGACCTGAAATCGCCGCAGGGCCTCGCGGCATTCAAGCGGATGGTCGAAAAGGCGGATGTCGTGGTGGAGAACTTCCGTCCGGACGTGAAGGGCCGTCTCGGCATCGATTATGAGTCACTCAAGAAGATCAACAAGCGCATCGTGCTTGGCAGCATTTCCGGGTTCGGCCAGGACGGGCCCTACCGCGACCGTCCAGGCTTCGACCAGATTGCGCAGGGCATGGGCGGACTAATGTCGATCACGGGACTGCCGGGACAGGGGCCGGTACGCGTTGGCATTCCGATTGCCGATCTGTCTGCCGGCCTGTTCTGCGCTCTTGGTATTCTCGTCGCACTGCTCGAGCGCGAAGTTTCCGGCGAAGGCCAATGGGTGAATACTTCATTGCTGCAGGCGCAGATATTCATGCTCGACTTCCAGGCCGCGCGCTGGCTGCAGATGAATGAGGTCGCGAAGCAGGCCGGCAACAACCATCCGACCAGCATTCCGACCGGGGTGTTCAAGACCAAGGATGGCCATATCAATATCGCGTCGACCGGTCAGGTGATGTGGGAACGGCTATGCAACGCACTTCAGGCGCCGGAACTGATCAAGCATCCCGATTACGCGACCGGTGCGCTGCGATCGAAAAACCGTGACGCGCTCAACGCCGAGATCGACAAGCGGACCGTGCACAAGACCAGCGCCGAATGGATCGATATCTTCAATAAGATCGGCGTGCCATGCGGGCCGATCTACGCGATTGATGAGATGTTTGCGGACGAGCAGGTCAAGCACATCGGCATCGCGCAAGCTGCGCAACGCCCCGACGGCAGCGAGCAGGTTTTCGTCGGCCAGCCGGTGAAGCTTTCGCGCACGCCAAGCAAGAACGTGGCGACGCCGCCGGCGCAGGGCCAGCACACCGACGAGGTGCTCAAGGAGTTCGGCTTCGCCGAAAATGAAATTGCCGAGCTGCACAAGGCGCAGGCGGTGTAGGGCTGTCCATCAGCCTGGCCATGAGTAGTGACGACGAAGGAGCATGTGAATGACCCAGACCGACAAAATGCTGTCTCGCAAGGAGGGCGGCGTCGGCTATCTCATCTTCAACAATCCGGAACGACACAACGCGGTGTCGCTGGAAATGTGGGACGCGGCCTCGGGGATCCTTGTCGATTTTGCCGCTGACAACGCGGTTCGCGTCGTGGTGCTGACCGGCGCCGGCGGCAAGGCCTTTGTTTCGGGCGCCGACATTTCCAAGTTCGAGAGCGAGCGTTCCAGCAAGGACGCAATCGACCGCTACAATGCGGCAGTCGATCAAGCGAACACGGCGGTCTACGAATTCCCCAAGCCGACTATTGCAATGATCCGCGGATATTGCATCGGTGGTGGTGTCGGCCTCGCACTGTGCTGCGACCTGCGCATCTGTTCGGACAATTCCAAATTCGGTGTGCCTGCGGCGAAACTCGGTCTCGGCTACGGTTTCAAGGGCATCAAGAAGCTGGTGGATGTGGTCGGTCCGTCCTTCGCCAAGGAGATCTTTTTCACAGCGCGTCAGTTCACTGCGGCGGAAGCGCTGCAGATGGGCTTGGTCAACCGTGCGCTGCCCGACGCGGAGGTCGAGAAATATGTGAAGGACTACGCCGAGACGATCAGCGGCAATGCGCCGCTTACCGTCAATTCGGTCAAGTATATTGTTGGTGAAGTGGTCAAGGACGAGAACAAGCGCAATCTCAAGCGATGCGACGACCTGGTGGCGCAATGCTTTGCCAGCAAGGATTATGTCGAGGGCCGCAAGGCGTTCATGGAGAAGCGCAAACCGGCATTTACCGGCTCATAAATCCGGGTATGGGGGCTGAAGAGACGTTTGTGAACGTTGCTGATACAAGAAATATCAAATGACAGCCGCGGCTAGCGGCGGGTACAGGGGAGGAAGCGTGTGGCGTCGGTCGAGTTGCGGGGCCTGACAAAGCGATACGGCAATGCCGCCGTGGTCGACGATGTTTCGCTCACGATAGAGCACGGTCATCTCGTGTGTCTGCTCGGCCCTTCGGGCTGCGGCAAGACGACAACGTTGCGGCTGATTGCGGGGTTTATAGAACCCAGCGAGGGCGAAATTCGCGTCGGTGACCGACTAGTGTCCTCGCCGGCAATCACCTTGCCGCCCGAACGGCGCAACATGTCGATGATATTCCAGAGCTACGCGCTGTGGCCGCATATGACGGTTGCCGAGAACATCATCTACGGCCTGAAGCTGAGAAAGATGGATCGCGACACGATCGGCAAGAAGCTCGATGCCATTCTGGCGACGACGAAGCTGGCTCCGCTGGCGCAGCGTTACCCCGGCGAACTGTCGGGCGGGCAGCAACAACGTGTTGCCCTGGCCCGCGCATTGATCGTCGAGCCCGAGACGCTGCTGCTCGACGAGCCGCTGTCCAATCTCGATGCAAACTTGCGTGAAGAGATGAGGTTCGAGGTGCGTCGTCTGCATGACGCCTATCGTTACACTACTGTCTACGTCACGCACGATCAGTCTGAGGCGATGACGACCGCCGATCTGATTGCGGTGATGAATGCCGGCAAGGTCGAGCAGGCGGGCTCACCGGAGGAGATTTACGATCGGCCACGCTCGGAGTTCGTCGCGCGCTTCATCGGCTCGAGCAACGTAATTAAAGGCAAGGGTCTCGATGCGACGCGTATCGACTTTGCGGGAACGCCGCTGCGATGCAGTGGCGAAGCAATCAAGATCGGTGCAACGACGCCGGTTTCGGTCCGCCCGCACGACATCGCGATCTCGGCGGCGCAGCGGCAGGGCGAAAACGTTGTGCCGGCGACCGTGGTGCGGCAGGTCTTTCTCGGCGGCAGCCGGGACTATATGGTTGAGGCTAAGGACGGCACGCAATTGCGCGTGCTTACCGGCGCCGGTGAAAACATCCCGCAAGGCAGCGCCGTTTGGCTGCATTTGCCATCGGAGCGCTGCCGTGCTCTGGCAAAATGACTAAATCGAGGGGCGAGACGACAAGAACGCGCATGGAGGAAAGTCAATGATAGGGTCAGGAATTTCACGCCGCGACGTGTTGATCGGCTCGAGCGCATTCGTCGCCGGCGCCGCCTTCTCGACGAAGGTCATGTCAGCAGCGCCGCCAGCGAGCGCTGTAACGCCGCAGCTTATCGAAGCGGCCAAGAAAGAAGGCAAGGTAGTCTGGTACACCTCAGTTGACTTGCCGCTTGCCGAGAAGATCGCCAAGTCCTTCGAAGCGAAGTATCCCGGCATTGCCGTGCGCGTTGAGCGCACCGGCGCTGAGCGCGTGTTTCAGCGCATCGGCCAGGAATACGGCAGCAACATTCACGCTGTTGATGTCGCCAATTCGTCGGACGCCGCGCATTTCATCGTCTGGAAAAATAAGGGAATGCTGGAGGCCTACTTGCCGGAGGATGTCGCCAAATTCTATCCGGTCGAACACAAGGACCCGGACGGCATGTTCGCCAGCTTCCGCGTCTGGGTGTGCATCATCGCCTACAACACTAACCTCGTGAAGAAGGAAGAGGCGCCCAAGAGCTTTGCCGACCTGCTCGATCCCAAATGGAAGGGCAAGATCGTCAAGGCGCATCCGGGCTACAGCGGCACAATCATGACCGCGACCTATCAGATGCAGCGTGATCTCGGGTGGAGTTATTTCGAGAAGCTCGCACAGCAGAACATTATGCAGGTGCAGTCCTCGGCCGATCCGCCGAAACGGCTTGCGCTTGGCGAGCGTGCGGTCATGGCGGACGGCAATGAATACAACATCTTCCAGATCAAGGAGAAGAACGGGCCGGTTGAGGCGGTCTATGCCACCGAGGGCTCGCCGCTGATTGTCGGGCCGACGGGCATGTTCAAGGCGGCGCCTAATCCGAACGCAGCGAAGCTGTTCTGCAACTACAGCTTCACACCAGAGTGCCAGCAACTGATCATCGATGTTGGCGGATTGCGTTCCATGCATCCGAATACAAAAGAGCACGAAGGACGCATTCCGTTCAAACAGATCAAGGTCATGAAAGATGATCCCGCGGCCGTCGAGAAAATGAGCGACGAGATCAAGCAGCACTACGTCAGGATCTTTAAGGTCTAGGCAGGCTGGCGGACATCACTTTGAGCGGTCTGTCATGAGACGCGTGGTAGCGTTCATTTATCGGAGGTGCGGCCAGTGACTATTGCACTGGCCGTACGTGCTGAACGACGAAGCCTCGGGATCGATATCTCGAGGCCGGTGCTCTATATTTTTGCTGGCGTTCTGTGCGTGCTCATTGTGCTGCCCTTGTCGTGGCTGCTGATGTACAGCGTGACGGACGGCCAGGGCGGCTTCACCCTCGCAAATTTCTACCGGTTGTTCACGGAATCGTCGTTCCGTGAACCGCTGGTCACGACTTTCATCCTTGCAACGTCGTCGGCCTTCATCTGCTGCGCGGTGGCGGCGCCGATGGGTTGGTTGGTTGCGCGCACCGACCTGCCGTTTTCCGGAGTGATCCGCGCGCTGGTGACGGCATCGTTCGTGACGCCGCCGTTCCTGGGCGCGATCGCCTGGGAACTGCTGGCTGCGCCCAACAGCGGGCTGTTGAACAAGCTCGCACGCCACTGGTTCGGAATGGGTGCGGATCAGCACCTGTTCAATATCTATTCGCTGCCGGGCGTCATTTTCGTGATCTCCTGCTACACGTTCCCATACGTGTTCGTGCTGGTCGCGAATTCTCTCGACCGGACGCCGGGAGAGCTCGAGGACGCATCCTCAATCCTTGGTGGCGGGCGCTGGTACACCGCGCGGCGGGTTACTATTCCACTGGTCTTGCCAGCCCTACTGGCGGGCGCGCTTGTGGCCTTCCTGCAGGCGATGACGCTGTTCGGTTCGCCGGCGATTTTGGCGCTGCCAGCCGGCTTCCACACCATGACGACGAAGATCTGGAGCCTGTTCCAGTTCCCGCCAAAACCTGAGCTTGCCGCTGCAGCCGCGCTGCCGCTGCTGGCGCTGACCGTCATTCTTCTGCGCGCCGAGCACATGATCCTCGGACGGCGCGGCTACTCGATTGTCGGTGGAAAATACGGGGCGCCGCGACTTATTCCGCTGCACCGCTGGCGCTGGCCTGCTCTCGTGTTGTGCCTCATTGTGCTGCTCAATCCCGTGTTTCTGCCTTATGCCGCGCTTTTCAACGCGGCGTTCTCGCCAATCGCAACGACGTTCCTGACCGCTCACAATTTCACGCTGCAGAACATTCATTTCGTGCTTTTCGAGCTGTCGGCGGCTTCGCTCGCGCTTAAGAATACAGTGATCCTCGGCACCGCTACCGCGACGATCGGCACGGCATTCGCGTTGATCATTGCCTACGTCACTGCACGGCAAGCAGTGACCGGCTGGCGCGTCCTCGGCTTTCTTGCGACTGCGCCGATCGCTATTCCCGGGATTGTGCTCGGCGTGGGACTGTTCCTCAGCTACACGCGGCCGCCATTCGTCCTTTATGGCACGTTGTGGATCCTGCTGATTGCGTTTGTTACGATCGCGCTTCCATCCGCTTATCAGCAGCTGCAGGCGGCATTTCGCACCATCCATCCCGAGCTTGAAGATGCAAGCCGTATTCTCGGGGCAACCAGACTACGCTCGCTGTGGCAGATCACCGCGCCACTTCTGCGCACAGGTGTGATCGCGACCTGGTGCTTCATTTTCGTCGGCGTCATGCGCGAATTGTCGGCGGCGATCATTCTGTTCACGTCGGAAACGAAGGTTCTGTCGGTGCTCATTTTCGATCTCAATGAGAGCGGCGATCTCGGCGCCATATCGGTGATCGGCCTGGGCATGCTGCTGATCACGTTCGCTGTGGTGATCACCGTCAATCGCATTCCCGGCTTCGGCAACGTGCGCTTCCGCACCTGACGTTTATGGCAGAAAAGCTTCCCGCTACTTCGGTTGCCGAGCATCTGGCCGCATCGATTGCCGCGCTACGCGCCGATAATAAATTGCCGCCCGCGCTGCAGGAAAAGTGTGTGGAACTGCTAATCGATGTCGTCGGTCTCTGCGTCACAGCGCGCAAAGAGGACTACATCAAGAGTGCGCTTGCTGGCTGCGATGACGATGGCCCCTGCACGGCTATCGGCCATGCGCGCGGTTTCAGCGCCGCAAGCGCCTCCTTCATTAACGGCACGGCCGCGCATGGCGAAGATTTCGACGATACATTTGAAGGTGGGCCGGTCCACGCAGGTGCCGTGATTGTACCGGCGGTGCTCGCGGCCTGCGAACGGCACCGACCCGACGGGCCAGCCGCTTTGCTCGGAATTGCGGTGGGGACTGAGGTTATGTGCCGCTTGAGCACGGTGGTGCCGAAGGCTGTGCACAAGGCCGGTTTTCATCCAACTGCGATTTTTGGCGTGATGGGAGCTGCGGCCGGCGTCGGCGCGGCACTCGGGCTGAACGCGAAGCAGATCATCGATGCGCTCGGGATCGCTGCAAGCTTTGCTGGCGGAATTATTGAATATCTTGCCGAAGGCGCATGGACCAAGCGGCTGCATCCGGGTTGGGCCGCGCAATCAGGCATCCGCGCGGCGCTGCTTGCGCGCGGCGGCTTTCTTGGGCCACGCACGGTGTTCGAAGGCGTGCATGGGCTGTTCCACGGTTTCGCACACACAACGCAGGGCGACTACAAGGCAGTCACAGCTGGATTCGGTACGAAATGGGTGACGGAAACGCTTGCGTTCAAGCCTTATCCCTGCGGGACCATGGCGCATCCCTATATCGACTGTGCAAAGCGGCTTGCCGCGCGCGGCATCAAGATCGGTGACGTCAAGGAAATGGTCTGCGAAGTAGCGGAAGGCACCGTTCATCGCCTATGGGAGCCGCTTGCCGACAAGCAGCGACCGCCAAATGGCTATGCGGCGAAATTCGCGACGCCTTTCATATTGGCGACCGGCTTCGTGCGTGGCGGCGTTGGTCTTGAGGCCTTCACCGACCAAGCCGTGCGCGACAAGGACGTGCTGGCGGTCGCGTCAAAGGTTCGCTACGTGATCGACCCGGACAATCCTTATCCCAACAATTTTACCGGCCATATCCGCGCGGTGCTCAATAACGGCAGCGTGGTCGAGGAACGCCAACCGCATTTTCGTGGTGGAGCGAAGGAGCCGCTCACGCGCGCGGACATTGAAGAGAAATTCACGCTGAATGTCCGGCACGGCGGCTGGGACGACAAGCGCGCTTCCGGTGCGCTCAAACAGCTGGCGAAGCTCTATGAAGGCAAGGTCGACTTGGCGTTTTTAAAAGGGTAATGAGGTTTTATGGCTGAGGGCAAAGAACTCGCCGGAAAAGTTGCCATTGTTACCGGCGCCGGGCGCAATATCGGCCGTGCGATCGCGTTGACGTTGGCTGAAGCGGGCGCTGCCATCGTCGTGAATGTCCGGTCGAACAAGGCCGAGGCTGATGGCGTCGTCGGCGAGATCGAGAAGGCCGGCGGCAAGGCGATCGCCGTTCTTGGCGACGTCGGCGACGACAAGACCGCGGTTGCACTCGCCGACGTAGCGCTAAAGAAATTCGGGCGCATCGATATCCTCGTCAACAACGCGGCATTGCGGCGCGAGAAACATATTTCCGACATGAGTTTCTCGGAATGGCGCGAGGTGATGAACGTCATCCTCGATGGCACCTTCCGCTGCGTGCATGCCTGCCTGCCGGCGCTGCGAAAAAACGGCGGCAGCATCGTCAATATCGGCGGTATGAGTGCGCATATCGGCTCGAAAGACCGCGCCCATGTCATGACGGCAAAGTCTGCGCTGGTCGGCCTGTCGCGCGGTCTTGCGCACGATCTCGCGGCCGACAAGATCACCGCAAATTGTGTGGTGCCAGGTGCGATCGATACGACGCGGCCCGCCTCAGCGCAGACGCCTGCCCATCATCTGACGCATGGCACAATTACCGGCGAACGGGGTAAGCCGCAGGATGTCGCGGCTATGGTGCGATTTCTCTGCGGCCCCAATGGACGTTACATCACCGGGCAGACGATCCACGTCAGCGGCGGCGCCTATCTGGGTTCGTGATTAAGGTGACGGCACGCCTCCGAAAGTGCTAATCCAACGGCAATCCTGTTCCCGGGTGACAACGAGGGTCTCATGTATTCCGATCTTGGTCTTTATATCGACGGCAAGTGGCTCAACGGCGAGGGCCGCAAGGGCGAGGACGTGATCAATCCGGCGACCGGCAAGACGCTGGCGCACCTTCCGCACGCGAGCAAAGGGGACCTCGATGCTGCACTCGCCGCTGCCGAAAAGGGCTTTGCGGCCTGGAAAGCAACGCCCGCCTACGACCGCTCCAAGATCATGCGCAAAGCCGCCGATCTGCTGCGCGAACGTTATGACCATGTTTCGAAAGTGATGACCCAGGAGCAGGGCAAGGTCTATGTCGAGTCGCGCGCGGAGGTTCTAACCAGCGCCGATATCATTGACTGGTATGCCGAGGAAGGGCGCAGAACCTATGGCCGCGTGGTTCCCGGCCGTCAGAAGGGCGTGCGCCAGATCGTGCTGCAGGAGCCGGTCGGCGTCGTCGCGGCATTCACGCCATGGAATTTCCCGACGCTGACGCCCGTGCGCAAGATTGCCGGTGCGCTTGCCGCGGGATGCTCCATCATCATCAAGGCCTCGGAAGAGACGCCGGGGGGTTGCGTCGAACTGGTGAAATGCTTCGCCGATGCCGGCCTTCCGGCGGGCGTGCTCAATCTCGTTTTCGGCGTGCCAGCAGATGTTTCCGAACACCTGATTCCGAAGAAATCGGTCAAGAAAATCTCATTCACCGGCTCGGTACCGGTCGGCAAGCATCTGGCCGAGCTTGCGGCCAGGGGCATGAAAAAGGCGACCATGGAGCTTGGTGGGCATTCGCCCGTCGTTGTGTTCGAAGAT
>Ga0157374_10005009_pt1 | contig 11114 bp, 9 predicted proteins | sample M25metaG_FD_115308 | JGI IMG/M metagenome (GOLD analysis project Ga0157374, IMG submission 115308) | Miscanthus rhizosphere microbial communities from Kellogg Biological Station, Michigan, USA - M2-5 metaG | ecosystem: Host-associated > Plants > Roots > Rhizosphere > Soil | place: USA: Michigan... | reverse complement strand
GTTATTTAATCTGCCAAATTCAGCGTAAATGTCTCTGCCTTTGATGAGTCTTGTCTTGTTTCCAATCCCTTTACTCAGTTTTGGAAGAACAGATGCATCCACAGCAAAGAGGCAGGTTCGATGAAGATAGCAATCTCTGTAGTCAAACAGGAGAGAAGACTGGGAGAAAGAGATCGGGAGGAGATTCTGTCAAGATCATGAGGAACGAGATCACGACTCTCTCGATGAGATCATGGTTGAAGATAAGGGTATTGTGTCTGAAAAGGGGTGTACATTCATTGAAGATTTGGACACTGAAAAGACACTGAAAAATTCCTTTCACTCGCAAGAGATCACATCTCAGGCAATTACTTAGGTTTATCCCAGAGGAAGGTCTCTCGACTGACTTTGAAGCAGATAAACTTTAACGTACTGTTCAGTCCTGATCCAAAGCAGTCACTCAATGCATTTGATGTTCTCTTTCTTTCATGAGTCTTTGCAAAGAGAGATGGATGGACTCTCTATTTTGCAATGTGTCTGTGTGTCTAGAGTTCAATATCAGTTGTTTTGAGTCCATGGGAGGAAAACGTTTGCAGGAAATAGGCTTTTAGTTTACGAGAGGGATTTCAATGGAATCGGAACAAGACAAGAGTCAAAGGAAAGATGAGATGGAGAGATGTGTGTACTAAAGTGATCTCTCCTTCTCCTCCTCCACACAGTCATCATCATTGTTCTCTCCCTCTTCTTCTCTTGAATGAATTGGACAGATTCTATTCTATTCTATTCTATTCTGTCTCCAACAACGCATGGGATGAGAGATGAGAGAGATACTTGAATCTGTCTTATTCTTCCCGACTGCTATTGATTAAAATGGGAGGAGGAATACACTTGAATCGTTCATTCTTTCTTTCTTGTATTGATTACAACTTTTTCTTCTCAAGAGTTGGAGGAGGAGATTCTGTCACGAAAAGGACTAACCGACTTGACTTTCTCGGTTAATTAATCATTGTTCCTTTTCATCTTGTTTTCCTCGTTACCATGACTAGAGAATAACAAAATCTCTTCCTATATAACATTGAGGACAACATGAGTTACTCAACTTGTATTACATAACTTATGAGGAGAAAAGAACCATAACACAATTAAAACAACGAAATAAAGAAGGAAAATCATAACAAGAATAAGAGAATCAGTTGGAGAGAGAAAAGGCAGCTAAAAAATCGAAGAACATCTTTATTTTTTAAGGATAACTACATCCACTCCTTTGATTTTCTTATAAACCCCTTATGTTCGGGCTCCTTAGAGTTTTATCTTAATAAATGAGTAAGTCCATGACTCTTCCTATCAAATTGAATAGAAGAGAATTTTGTTTGTACAAGTCTTGAAGCGGAAGAAAGAAAGCAGTTTGGAAACCGAGAGAGATAAGCGACATGTCAGTCTCTAGTTTGACAGGTTCCTTGTCTGACAAGCAAGAGATCAGTCTTTACATCTCTTCTCTTTATTCGTGTTCTCTCCTTTCAAGGGTGACTTTTTAACTTTACCTGAGATCTCTCTACTTTGAAATCATAGCTAACTCGGAGCCTGTCCTGTTCGTCACAACACGATTCACTCACCATATGTCATGTTTTAAGATTGTCCTCCATCTCAAGAGATGCCTACACGAACACTCTTGTCATCAGTCCATCATTAAAACCAGACTTTGCTTTCAATTTCTCATTGATCTCGCGATATCATCTTGTGATTCCTGGGTTCATTAGATGCTGACGATGAACAAAATCATGGAATAATGATGTGCACATCAGTGACAACATAAACTCACGAGAAAGCTTATGTCCTGCAGATAAAGTTCTAAGTTTCATGTCGTTTTCTTGCACGACAAGGACACGGAGACAAAAGCAGAGGATCAAATCTTGTGTAGTTTGATCTGATTACCTTACTTCTGTGGGAAACTAACACTAAGAAAAGAGAGAGACATGACGACTTTCTTTCTTTTACTGTCTTGTTAAATCGAAACATCTTGTCGTGTTTAGGGATCCCGAGTCAAATTAGAAGCAGTCGGAGCAGGAAACTTTGGAGACAATTTATAGCTGTAGGGGTTTACCATAATCATTTATCGTAATTACCAACCGTCTTCCATACATACATGAAGAGAGAGAATTCCCTCAGTGTCAATGTGTGTGAGAGAAGAAAGACGGAGTGAAATCTAATGTCTTTCCTCGAATTTACAGTCGAATGGGAAGAAAATCACTCCCATTCGAGGGTAACATTTTAAGAAGAGAGAGAATGTGTGGGAGAAGAACCAAAACCAAATGAACCCCTTGATTCCTCTCAGAAAAGGAGTCTCTAGAGAATCATCATCAGTTGAGGCAGCATTAGTCTCGCATTTCTTTTAGTTCAATATATTGGAGTGATTATGAGGTGGGATCAGATGATGATGAAGGAATGCTACTCCCATGGATGATGGTAATGGTGAGGGTGATGTAGAGGAGTCAAAGAGTTACTCGTTGCTCCTCCGCCATTCATGCCATTCATGCCATGATGAGAGAAGTGATGGTATTGCAGAGGTTGGTAATAATGAGACCGATACATAGGAGTCAGTTGAGTCAGAGAGTTATTTCCAGGCTCATTGTTCATCCCATGATGACTGACTGGATGATGTCCGAGTTCTTTTACGACTGACCTTGGGTTCTTCTCATCCGACGGTCTTTGATCCATGTCAGGCTTACCATCCAAGAGGCTCCTGGGACTGACAGGAGGAGAAGAGGAAGAGGAGGCTGGAGTTCTGTGATGCAGCATTGGATGTTGCATTTGATGAGGATGCAGAAGCGACTGTGAGTGATGATGGTGAGGGAAATGATGATGAGGCTGCAGAGGATGATGGAGAGGCAGACTGCCGTTGCCATTGATTCCATGATTGACAGCTGGAGGTGCGTGATGTCCACTGCTTCCCAAGGGAGTCAATAGAGTAGAGTTGTCTCCGATGCCTCCGGAGGACAAGTTGTCCTCTGATCCATTTATTGAAGAAGAGGATTCTTCCGCAGCCTTATCATCTCCCTCATCATCCTCATCCACATCGTCTTCGTCTCTGCCGTCACTTGTCTTGTTTCTCGGCTCCCAAGTCATCTTGTTCTCCTTCTTTAGCCGTCGTCTTGCGTTTGCAAACCATGTCGAGACCTAAAGAGAAGATAAAGAAAAGTGTCGGGGCAAGAGATCGTTAATAACAGAATCACAGGGAAATCACAAGGAAATCGCAGGGAAAAAATGTGAAGGAAGTAATTGCTCTTCAGACACAAAAAGAGCGGAAGAAACGATCATCATCATTTTCACGGCATAATAATGATTGACTCTTTCCCTCTCACTTTTTCTCTCAAGTGATTGCCTACTTGTGGTTGAGTACATGGAACATTACCATCGCTTTCTATCATACAATAAAACAGATCATCATGGGATGCGATAAACTCACTTGAGTCAGAGTCATTTTAGTGATGATGGCCAGCATGATCTTCTCTCCTTTTGTTGGATAAGGGTTCTTCCTGTGTTCATACAGCCAGGCTTTTAGTGTGTTTGTTGTCTCTCGAGTTGCATTCTTCCTTCGGGCGGCCGAGTCCATGCCTGTGTATCGGTCACCGTAAGGGTTGTACAGAGGAGTGCTGTCATAGGGGTAACTGGTGTGGAGGGTCTGAGGGGTCGGGAGGTATGGATAGCAAGAGGTTTGATGATGAGGCAGGACTCCCGGAGTCCAGTTACTCCCACTCGACTCCTGTTAAAGAAAATTAATTGATAATTAATTTAAAAAATGGTTATAAAATTGAAAAGACTTACCAGGGGAGGAGGATAAAAGGAAGATGAACCAAACATGTAACTCGTGGTCTGAGAAGGGGTAGTATCACTCGTCGTTGGATAAGTTGAGTGAATCAAAGTAGCAGTTGCCGTCAAAGAATTAGAAGTAGAAGTCGAGCAAGAGTTGCTCTGTTTCTCTCCTGCACAGGTTATCGTCCCGGAAGGAGAGGCAGTCGAGGTCGTCGAAGTCATCTTTTTAACAAACAAGTCTTGAATCAAACTTTTTCTGAGCAAACAGTACAAGAGGCTCTCAATGTGTGTCTCGATCTCCTCCTGACTTCGTGAGTGAGAGACATGGACAGAGTTTGTCACATTCAAACTGGATCCTTGAGACCTCCTCTCGCTTTCCTTTCTTTCTCGAGACTCCTCCTCCGACAAATTCTTTGGATCACAATGTTCTAACAGCACTTGGATACTATACTCTCTCGAGTCTGACAGGAAGGAGTAGTCTCTTTCATTCTTCTTCCTTGTTATGCTCGAGACTTCAACTCGACAGTCGAGAGTATAACAAGGGAACAAACAAGACAACACGACTTTCATCTTCTCTTTCAAACAACAAAGCGATCCAGGAAATGACATGAAAAGTAGTGTTTGCACAGAATCCAATACGTTATCTGTAAATACAAAATAAAAACAAATTAAAATCTCATTATTAATAAGATATAATAATGATAATGAGAAATTCTTGATCTGAATAACAAAAGATTCTTAAAATGATCACACTTTATTTTCAATTTTAAGTTCACGTTATATTACATCTCCAATAGATCAAGAGATATTACACAATTTATCACTAATGATTGGAACCGAAAAAAATGAGAATATGATATCATCATTAATTAATTTAAAACCACCAGACATTATATCCTGTTTATATGAAATTGATACATTTTCACACGACGTCACATCCTTTACTAAGAAAATAATTGAGTAATAAATGAAATCATTAAAAACAGAGGATTCCTTATCAGATTATTATTATGTCTCGAATTAAAATCTATCTCGTGATACTCCTTTTCATGGCTTTATCAATCCCCATCATCTGCATTAAACAACCATATTCCTGGTCAAGGAAAATGTCAAAGTTAGTCTTAAAATTGATCAGACCCGTGGCAGACATGCCCATTATCAACCGATTAAAAGGACTTGAACGATTACAAGACCCAGACTATGGGTTGGAAACAGAAGAACTCATTCTCTCCCGAGGATTTCAAGTCGAGAACCATTACCTCGTGACCAAGAGTGGGTATATCATGCATGTTTATCGAATTATCCATCCAATAATGAAGCCACATGAACGAAAGAAACCAATCCTTCTCTGGCACACAGTCTGTACATCTTCCAAGTTCTTTCTAATAAACTCTCCCGGAGGCAACTTTGATGATCCTAAAGGCAAGTTTGTAGGCAACAACATGGGGTTTGAATTGGCTAGATATGGCTATGATGTTTGGCTCATCAATTCCAGGGGCAACTTCTACTCCAAGAACCACAGCTTCCTTGATCCCGACAAGGATTATGTCAGATATTGGAACTTTTCCATGGACGAGATCATCGAAGAAGACGGTCCATTAGCTGTCGACTACATTTTAGAAAAAACAAACAAAACAAAGCTTGGTTTCATTGGATGGTCTACTGGATCAACTATTGGTCTCTGTATGCTCGCTCAACATCCCAGATTCAATGACATTATCGAACCCTTCATTGCTTTGGGTCCAACAATGTCATTCGGAGGGACATATCCCAACTTTTTCTGGCACATGAATTGGTTCGCGAAATTACATTATAACATGAGAGGGGATGGAAACCATTTACCAGATAAGCTATTGCCTCCGTACGGTATAGATATTGTATGCGCAGTATGGCCTGAAGTATGTGCATTTACACTTGACATGATGGCCGGCGGGAATGCCAATTATAACATGAGTAGGATGCATATCTACACTGATTTTGGTTCCTTATCAATATCAGAGAAGCACTTAAGAGATTGGACTCAACAATATATGTCAGGTAAAACAATCAGAAAGTTTGATTATGGCCCGGATGAGAACTTAAAGAGGTATGGATCGAAGGAGGCCCCAGTATATCCACTTCAAGACATTACTTCGAGGGCCATTTACGTCTTCTGGAGTACTCGAGATGGCAAGTCAGGACCCCATGACTTGGACATGTTAAGAAGTACCTTGAAGGTCCCATTCACAGAGTTTCACATGAAGGAACCCAAGTGGTCTCATCTGGACTATGTATGGGGTCGGCAGGCAAGGATGCTCATTAATACACCAATTATTGAGATACTCAACAACATTGATATCATGGGGGACGAAACTTTTCCACGTAAATGGACGAGGATTGAGTTAGGAAGTGACACTGTTCTACCTCTTTACTAATCTGTTTTTATATTTAGTCTAATATAATCTAATCTAATCGGATGTCTGGTGTAAATTAGTATCATTTATTGCATGCTAGCCAAGTGTAAAGGAATATATTTGATATGCTGTTTGATAAGAATAAGTTCAAGTGATTCGAGTGAGTTCTCACTTCAACCACAAGAGGTCACTCCTGCCTCTGGTTCTTAACTCGAAGTCAAAGTGTTTTAAGAAAAGAATAGAAAGAGGGAGACTGGTGTCATAAGAGAATATAAGAAACGTCTTCTTTATATCTGTTTTGTGTCCAAGTTCTGTAACAATAATGTAACCATGAAGTATCTTCACAGTCGGTTAGTTCTCTCACGTTAAACAACCATTTTCGTGGTCGTGTTCATGGCATGAATCCTTTTCTTATTTCCATCCACGCCTCCTCTCGCTCTTTTTCATGCAATTCTTTTCATTCAATTCTGTGTTAAATAGACAGCAAGAAAAGATAAATCAAAGACATTTGTGTTTGACAAGAGCAAGAGAAAAGCAAGAGAAAAGCAAGAGAAAAAGAGAAGAACAAGGACTAGTGTTTCTTGAACCGAAACAAATTCCTTACAAGAGATTTCGGAGCGACTTTTGTCACAAAAAGACCATCGAACCCGCCCATCCTTCTCTGGAAAGACTTCAGGACCAGACCCAGAGGAGAACAAGACATGACATGGTGTCTCACACATGTTCTTCTTTTTCCTTCCATTGTTTAGATCATTCTTTTTACCGACAACGTGTCTGCAACAGATACCTTTCATGTTCAGTCTCGTGGACACGAAAACGACTCTTGGTCTTGGAATAATGGATGGGGAGACCTTATGATAAAGAAGACCTTGTTTTGTGACTGAAATTCAATTGTGTTCTCTTGGTCTCTCAATCTATTACTGTCAAGTGCAAGTTATGACTCGAGAAATTAATACCGAGTGACTGGTCTTATGGGTTCATGGCCTCCTCGTAAAGTAAGGCCAGTTTGTCTTGTTTGATTCAAATGTGGTTTATGTTAGTCCGTATCAACTGCTTCATCTCTAATGTTGTCTAAATGATCATGAACACAAAGCGAGTCAATAACAACCTGCGAAAGAGAGGCTCGTGACTGCATCACGATTCCCAGTTTCAAATGGTATTCTCATTTTATTTCTTTGTTGATGCATTTTTGGTCTCAATGTCTTCAATTCGAGGCACGTTCTTCGCTTCTTTATCACGACTGAGATTCAAAGTCATCATCATTCTAGTGATGATAACTATGATGGTAGTGATTTGATTTCTTGTTGAAAATGTTTCCTCTTCTTCTTTTCATGAGAATACTAGTTACACCTGTCTGTCTGCCTCCTTCAACATCTCTTTGAGTGTCCCTTCTTCTTTACGATGTTAGATGATGGTCATGATGATGACTGTGATGAGAGATATGAGAGCAAGAAGGGAGACAAGAAGACGAGACACGAGCACATAAAGCACACCTGTTTTCCTTTCTTTTTTATTCTTTTTTCCAATCTTTTCTCTGCATTAAAGTAAGAAAGAAACTAACTACGCCTTACTCTTCTTTCTTGACTGATAAAAGAACAAGAGGGCGAAGGCATGGAAATCACAATGACAGGCTTGTTTTACTAATGACAGGCTTGTTCTTCCTTTGAATAAATGGTACTTCTCTTCTTCTCTTGGTTCTTTACATCTCCTGCGACAACAAAGTATAGGGAAAGAAGTGAGCGAGCAATTGTCTTGTCTCGCTTTATTTTTTGAAACAACAAACAACAATGACCACAGAAAGAAAGAAAGCGGTCAGGGATTGAGAGGGAGGTCGAGACAGTGAGATGAGACCGGAAAAGTCAAAGAAGAAGAGGTGTAACTTTGTATTCTCAGACTTACACTCAAAATTAGTCATACTCTTTGGTTCTGGTTCTTCTCCTTTCTTTCCTCTCAAATTTACTATCTGTGTTGTTCAAGTAGTAAATTGTGTGTGAATAATCACGACTTGTGTGTGAACAATCAGTAGTAGTACCTCCACAACTTCCATTCACACTTTCAAGACTGCCTTAAGTTGATGACGGAGTGTAAATGTTGTTCTTGTGAAGATGAAGCCTCTCTCTTATAAGGAAAGGGTACCGCAAGTTGTCTTATAAGAGAGCAGTTGTCTAAGAACAACAACCAACAGTTACTCTTCAACAGAGAATGCAATTTCCTCCTCAACAGGAAGGAAGGAAGCAAGGAATACTCGAGAGTTGACAGATGGAGAGACTGAATCAGACCAGTAAAATGAGAATAAACCTCTTCAACAGGCAGTGGTATGTTTCAATTACAAAGACAATTTTGTCAACCAATCTCGACATGGTATTACACAGAGAAAGAAGGAGAGAATATTTCAAGACAAGAGTTTCAAGAGATCCTTCTTGTTCTTTCTCTTGGTTTGGCTGCTCTCTTGCTGTCACACAACTTGTCTGGGAAAGAGAGAGATGATGGACACATGATTTTATTCAACGACAACAACGAACGAGCCTTCTCATCCTCGAGGACCCTTGTCACCCTCCAACAGTCCAAGTGACAAAATATGAGACCAAAATCCGAACAAGACAAGTACTCCTTCAAAGGTTGAGAATGTGTGACATGGTATATGAAAAGAATGGAAGAATAGACAACAGGGCTCAACATTTGGTTCGATCTGTCCAACATTCAAGTATCTCAGTGTATTCTTTGTGTATTTACTTTGAGCTCAAGAGCAAGGGAGGTCATGATGGCACTCGAGTGTCTTTGAATCTGTTGAGGAAGAAAGAAGGCTACTTTTGTTTGTGGGCCACTCACTCAACTCATTTCCTTCATCTGATCTGCCTCTCAAATACGTCTTATTATCCCTCTCTTGAATCGAATAAGTGATGCGAGAAGCACTCGATGTGACTTCCGGTTGACTATGTAGTAGTAGTTTATACGGAAGAAGGACAGAGGGAGACTGTGAGTCAGTCTTTTCCGTTTCCTCTCAAGAAGACAATCTCTCGTGTCATCTCAGACTTGTTCTCCCTTTGACTCCTGTTTTCTTTCTTGTAAAGAGAATTGGTTTGAATGAATAGGTCGGAATGAGTATCGTATGGACACACAGGTTGAGGATCACACACAGGGTTAAGAAGAACAAGAGGGATAGACACTCCTTCTTCTCCATTACCTTCATTTAGTCATTGCTCTCCTCTTGTTGTTGACCCACAAATACTTCTTGTTTCTCTCAACTGCTCACTTTTCTCTTTTCCTGGAAAAGAGAGATCTCTCTCTTTTACTTTTACTGACAATCCTTGGATGTCACCAACAACAATATAAAATAACATGATACAGAACATTTGCCACACCTGCATCGCTTCTGAAAGAAAAGCTCTCGACAGGAGTCCTTCGAGTAGTTAACAAGTCATCTGCTCCATTTCATTCAATTTTGCTGCTTCTTTTATCCTCCGAAATGTCTCCTTCACGCGTTCTATCATCTCAAGGGACTTCTTATGCTTCAATTCATTTGGTCAAAGGAATGTTTTCTATTGAGAGGATCTACCTGTGTTGTTGGACCAGAGAATAATGGAAAAGCTTTGAGAATGGGCTTCAAGTGACAACTTTTCTTTACATTTTCTTTAGTCAATTCTATGCCTCTCTTTGATTAGAAAGATACGTGTTTTCATTGCGATCTCATTTTACATTCTTGCCATTCAAAGTCAATCAGACAAAGATATCGACTTTTCTTGCAAAAATAGTCCAACAGATTTTTCTCAACAAAAAACTTGAACTTGTCAGACACGGAAGGGATGTCACATCTCTTGCTAAATAGCTCTCTTGAAACAGAGGAGTAAAGTAGTTAACAAGACAGAGACAGGGTCATCTTGTTGTCGCCGTTGAATGACTTGAAGAGCATGTTCTTTTTTCGGGAGAATGACTTGGTCTTGTCTGAGTGACTGGACACTCAGACTACATGGTCATCTCATTCATCCCTGCAAGTCATCCTCCTACACCTCTCTCTCACATCATTTCTGGCGCCTGTTTTCCTTGTTGTCTGTCCCCTGAGAAGTCGTCAATGAAAATGACACTCAATACCAAGACACCCTCCTTCATCTCCCTTTTTGTTAGTTTTTCGAGTAACATTTCTCTCTCGAAGTCTCCTGGGACTCAAGAGCATCTTTCTATTCGTTTGACAGTCTTGTTGTCTCCAGAGGCATCTCCGTCCTTCTCTGTCGCCTCTTTCTCTCTCTCAAGGCATTAATTGTCTCTCGTTGTCAAGTCGAGTCCTCCTGTCGTTTAACAATCATTCATTCGTACCAAGTCTTGTCTCTCTTTTCCTACTTTTCTTTCTTGAATCTTCTTGAGATAACAAGCAAATGTCCTTAGAAGTCGTAGGACAGAAACAACAAAATGTTGTCCTCATAAAACATGCATATGAAGTACCAAACAAGAGTACAGAGAAAAATAGAAAAGTTTAAGTGCAATTTAACAGATAAGTCATTGCTTTTAAAGCCGAGTTGACTTTGATTTTAATGCCACTCACTTTCTTGTATAATACAAGACATAATACATATAAAATGTCTGCTTCAAGAGACACCTTCTCAATCTCAAGTTAAAAACAGCTTTTAAACCCACTCCTCTTGAAGCACAAGTTTCAGTCTACAATACAGACTGCAAGTGTTTTACATTCAAAGAGACATCCTCATCATCATCCTTAGGGTACTTTGAATTTCAACTCCACCTCCTCATCCTCTCACTCGTGTTTGATTCGAAATGTGATTCAGACAGGAATCAGGCTCACAATTTCATGCTTCAAGAGATTGAATGCAAGAAAATGATCATGAATACCTTTTTCTTTACTCTCTTTCTTGCCATGTTTTTGACACAAGTTACTCCTGTTTTCCTTTCTATTCTTCTCTAAACATATTATTTTTGGTT
>Ga0157374_10005006_pt1 | contig 11121 bp, 12 predicted proteins | sample M25metaG_FD_115308 | JGI IMG/M metagenome (GOLD analysis project Ga0157374, IMG submission 115308) | Miscanthus rhizosphere microbial communities from Kellogg Biological Station, Michigan, USA - M2-5 metaG | ecosystem: Host-associated > Plants > Roots > Rhizosphere > Soil | place: USA: Michigan... | reverse complement strand
GGATAAAACCGACGGCGTGGCACGGGTCTTCACGCACCAAGCGGCGAGGCGGTCTACATGAGCGACGCGAAATTCGGATCGTGGGTGGTTCCGGAAAGTCCGGTGGACGTCGAGTATTCGCTGGTCGTGATCGATGAAATCCGGCAAGTGGTGGCAGATGGTTTTCAGCGCCTGCAGCGCGGCGGCATCGAAGTGGGCGGCGTGCTTTACGGGACGCGCGCAGACCGCATCGTAAAAGTGACGGCGATGCGCGAGATCGCTTGCGAACATGCGCGTGGGCCCACTTTTCATCTTTCCGACAACGATCGCGCAGCTTTGACGGCCCAACTTGCGCGGGATAAAGAAGACATGCGCTTGGAAGGCTTGCAGGTGGTGGGCTGGTTCCTATCGCATACGCGCAGCGACGTTACCTTGCAGCAATCCGATCTGGATACTTACAGCAAGTTTTTCCCGGAGCTGTGGCAGGTGACCATGGTGGTGCATCCGGGACGCGCCGGCGCCATGCGCGCGGGATTTTTCGTGCGCGAGGCGGATGGCAGCGTCAAGGCAGAGCGCAGCTATCAGGAATTCAATTTCCCGGATCGCGTCGCGGGGGTGTTGGATCGTCCCTCGCGGGATCGGCGGCCGTTGATAGAGACTGCAGGGGATCGCGTCCCCATGACGCGCTCCACGGGGCGGCAGGAAATGCCGGAGATGGCCCCAGTGCCGGAGCGGGTCGAGTACGACGCTCCGACGTTTGGGCAGCCGTCGCCCGCGATTTCGCAATATCCGCCGTATCCGAACACAAGACGCAAGATTCCCTGGGCCATCATCGCGGTGGTGGCGGCGGCTCTGGTGCTGGCCGTGGCGGGATTGCGTTTCCTGGGTCCGCAGTTACATATGGAGCCGCTGTCGCTAGGGGTGATTGAGCGTAACGGGCAATTGCAGATCCAATGGAACCATTCCTCGCAGAGCGTAATCGGCGCCGCCAGCGGGACACTGGATATTGTCGACGGCGGCGAGAAGCGCAGCATTCCCCTGAACCGGACTGAGCTGGCGCAAGGCAGTTTCACTTACATGCGCAGGAGCGGGGACGTGGAGGTTCGCTTGTCGGTGAATACGTCAGGCGGCGGGCGCATGGAAGAGGCGTCGCGGTTTCTGGGCACTCCTCCGGAAGGCGTCGATGCGAGCGAGATGGATGCGCTCAAGGTGGAGCGGGATGCCTTGCAGGACGAGGTCACGCGTTTGCGCGGGCTGACTGGTCAGCAGGCGGCGCGGATTCAGCAACTGGAGCGGACGCTGGTCATTTTGCAGAGTCGTTTGGGCATCACCGCGGGGCGCTAGTCCCAAAACAAGTTCAACGCGCTGCGCGGCGCGGGGCGGGGGACGGGAAAGTCCGCTCCAGATCGTGCTCGGTCACGCTCAGCATGATGCGCGTGACGGGGCCGGCCGCCGTGACTTGGGCATTCTGCAACGCCGCGGCTGGGGTGCCTTTCGCCATTCCGGCGGCTAACCGCAGGACTGCGGCCAACCCCTGGGCTTCAATGTCAGAATGCGTCAGTGCTTCGGCGAACAGCGTCACCCCTACGTTGTCGAAATGCAAACCGGCCCAGGTTTCGATGACGCTTTGCAGCAGCGTCGCGGGGTTGAAGATGCCGCCGTTGGTGGTGGGAGGAATCATGTCGACTAACGGCGTGACGGTGGCGAACCAGGCGTCGGCGGAGGTGCTGGCGTCTTTGGCTTTCTGCAACAAAGGACCTGCGAACACGGCTCCCCTGGCGCGGCGGTCGATGACGTCGCGAAGCGCTGGCTCGGTGCCTATTACTAGCGTCGAGGGGTCGAGGAACGCGAAGACTTTGGCGTTCCGCTCTGGAGGCGTGATCACCGATACGCCGTGGTAATCGTAGACGGTCGCCCCGGTTACGGACGCTAGGGCTAGGAACTTCTCGGACGGGAAAGTGCCGCGGGCGACAATCAGCGCATCGCTGCCGTCACTGGTATTGCTGGCTACTACAACCTCTTGGAGATCGCGTTGCAATTCGAATCCGGTGGCGGCGGCGAAGCGAGTAGCGGCGTTCGCAGGCAGGTGGGAGAGCGCGAATTGTCCGAAGGGGGAGGCCAGAGTGGATTGGACTTGGATGCCGTAGAGGACTTTAGCTTCAGGCATTGCCAGGTTGAGAAGCGCCGGGTCGACGGCGGCGCCGGCCGTGGTCGAAATCAGGAACGCAAGGGCCGGAACGAATGATAGGCGGTTCATCGGGCCTCCTATATCATTCTACGGCGACAAGGGGGGCGGGGTTCCGGAAAAAGAATCGCCAACGGGGAGGTTGGCCGCGGGGGAGAGGCCGCCCTGCTTAGTGTAAACTACAGTTAACTGTGTTGATGAAATCGGGGCTATCTGCTGGCACATCGCTGCCGGAAGTACACGGTAGTGTCTCTACTAAGCATCTCACGGTGTTCCGGCGGATGCTGGCGTTCGCGGGACCCGCTTACTTGGTCAGTGTTGGGTATATGGATCCGGGCAACTGGGCTACGGATCTGGAAGGCGGCGCTCGGTTCGGGTACCGGCTGCTGTGGGTGCTGGTGGTTTCGAACTTGATGGCGATCCTGCTACAGACCTTGTCGGCGCGATTGGGCATCGTCGCGGGGCGGGATTTGGCGCAGGCCTGCCGGGAATCCTATTCGCGGCCAGTGTGCAATGCCTTGTGGGTGCTGTGCGAAATCGCGATCGCGGCTTGCGATCTGGCGGAGGTTTTGGGCGCAGCGATTGCGCTGCGCTTGCTATTCGGGCTGCCGCTGCTGGTGGGCGTGCTGGTCACTGCGTTCGATACGCTGCTGGTGTTGTGGCTGTCGCGCTACGGAATACGGCTGATTGAGGCGGTGATCCTGAGCATGATCGCCGTCGTGACCGGCTGCTTCCTGGTGGAACTGGTATGGGCCCGGCCGGTCTGGCACGACTTGGCGGGGGGGCTTTTGCCGCGGCTGAACAGCGATAGTTTATATGTAGCCATCGGCATCCTGGGAGCGACGGTGATGCCGCATAATTTGTATCTGCATTCCGCGCTGGTGCAGACGCGGCGGCTGGGGAAAACCGTCGCGGAGAAGCGCGAAGCTTGCCGCTATAATTTATTCGACTCGGTACTGGCGCTCAACGGCGCGCTGATTGTAAACGCGGCGATTCTGGTGCTGGCCGCGGCAGTGTTTTTCAAAAACGGCATTCTGGTGACGCAGATCGAGCAGGCGCAACTGCTGCTGACTCCACTGTTGGGGATGGGGCTGGCCAGCAGCTTGTTCGCGGTGGCGCTGCTCGCGAGCGGGCAATCCTCGACGCTCACCGGGACTTACGCAGGCCAGATCGTCATGGAAGGGTTCCTCAATCTGCGGCTGCGGCCGTGGCTGCGGCGGCTGGTGACGCGGGCCATCGCCATCATCCCCGCCGTCCTGACCATTTACTATTTGGGCGACAGCGGCACTTACAAACTTCTGATTCTGAGCCAGGTGATTTTGAGTATGCAGTTGCCGTTCGCCGTAATCCCGCTGATCCGCTTCACCAGCGACTCGCGGCGCATGGGCGGGTTCTCCAATCGCAGCTGGGTGCGGGCACTGGCGTGGGGCTCGGCGGCGCTGATCATAGCCCTGAATTTGTGGCTGGTGGCGAGCACTATCGGTCCGTGGATGGCGGAGACTGCCTGGCACGCGCTAGTGGCGGGGGTGCCGATTGTGGCGATTCTGACGCTGCTTGCTCGCGTGACTTTGGGTGCGATCAGGGTGCCCGCGGCGCCGGAAGCGGAGCGCAGCGGAGTGGCAGTGGCCGCGGACCTGCCGGTGCCGCATTATCGAAATATTCTGGTGCCGCTGGATCATTCGGCTCGTGATCGGGCGGCCATTGCGCATGCGGTGGCGCTGGCGCGTTCGCACGGGGCCACGCTGCATTTGCTGCACGTCGAAGAGGGCGTCACCAGCCAGTTATTCGGTTCACTGTCGTCGACGGAAGAAATTATTTCGGGCGAGGAATATTTTGGCGGCATCGTGCAGTCGCTCGCGGCGTCAGGCATTGCGGCGGAGCTGACGATTCAACATGGGCTGACGCCGACGAACGCGATTGTACGGAAGGCGCGCGAGATTCAACCCGATCTCATCGTGATGGGCGCGCACGGGCATCGTGGCTTGAAGGACTTGATCTTCGGCAACACTATTAACGCGGTGCGCCACCAAGTGGACGCGCCGGTATTAGTGGTGGGCGGCTTCAAGACTCCAGTTCAATAACGCCTTCGGAATACATGACCGCGCGCCCGGCGATGGAGACTCGGTCGCCGCGGTGGCGGCACCATAGTTCCCCACCGCGGCGCGAACGCTGACGCGCGAACAGCTCGGTTTTGCCCAGGCGCGCGGACCAATAGGGAATCAGCGTACAGTGCGCCGAGCCGGTGACAGGGTCCTCGTTGATACCTTTGGCAGGCGCGAAAAAGCGCGAGACGAAATCACAATCCTTGCCGGGCGCGGTGACGATTACGGCAAAGTGATCGAGCGCGGCGATTTTCGCAAAGTCCGGCTTTAGCGCCAGCACTTCGTCTTCGCTACCGAAAACGCATAGGAGATCGCGAGCCGCGAGCACTTCACGCGGGGTGGCGCCTAGCGCGGCGATCAAGCCCGGAGGAGCGTCGCAGGGTTGCGGAGGGCGCGCGGGAAAGTCCAGGGCGTAGAGCGGACTTCCCTGCTCTAGAGTCCGCTCGACTCCGAGCTCGCCGCTCTTAGATTGAAACGTTACGCGGGTTCCGCTGTTTTCGCGGCGCACGTCGAAGATCACGTGCGCGGAGCCGACAGTGGCGTGTCCACACAGATCCACTTCGACTTCGGGTGTGAACCAGCGCAGTTCGTAGTGCGTTCCGCGCGCGACGTAGAAAGCGGTTTCAGAAAGATTATGCTCGGCCGCGATGGCTTGCAAGGTGGCGTCGGATAGCCACGCTTCGAGTGGACAAACGGCGGCGGGATTACCTGCAAATGGACGGCTGGCAAAGGCGTCGACGTGGTAAAACGGAATCCTCATTCCTCCACTGTAGCTATTTTGCCGTTTAGGCGGCGTCAAACAAGCATTGCTGCTCGAAGTGGCGCGGGCCGAAGCGCTCGAGCTCGATCGGGAAGCGGCGGCGCAATTCCTTGGGCGCGGCGGCGTGATGCCCGTTGAGGATGGATTCGAGCTGTAGCGCATTCACCACGCTCTTCCCGACGGCATCGTTATTGAACACCACGAAGGTGGCTTCGGCGTAGCGGTTGATGCGTTCGATGCGCTTGGCCCACTCCTCCATCTCAGTTTGCGAGTAGAGGTAATCGTGCTGGCGCAGGCGCGCGGGGGATTGGCGGTCAAAGGCTCCCAGGGAATTTTTGGGATTGCGGCCATGCAAGCGCACGTAGCCGATGCCGCTGGTGAGATACGCGGTGGGCGGCATGGCGCTGGTGTATTCCGGCTGATCGATGTTGCAGAAGCCGACATGGTAATCGAGGAAGGTGCCGATCGCTTCCTCGGCGAGCCAACTGCTGTGGCGCATTTCGGCGACCAACGGGAATTCGTGAAAGGCGCGGCGCAGGCGGATCAGGAACTCGCGGTTTTCGGGAGTGAAGCGGAATGCCCAGGGGAATTGCATCAGCACCGCACCCAGCTTACGGGCGCGATGGAGCGGCCACAGTCCTTCCTTGAATTGGGCGATTTCCGCCTCTTCTAGAACACGGCCGTGCGTGAAGTGCTGGTGCAGCTTCGCGGTGAATTGAAAGTGCGGATTCGCTTCCACCTTCCTCATCCACAATTTCACGACTTCGGGCTTCAGGGGCTGATAAAAAGAACTGTTGATTTCGATCGTGTTGAGCCGGCGGGCCAGGAACTCCAGGGAATGAAACCCTGGAGGGTGGGTCTTGGGATAGACCACACCATTCCAGTGTTGATAGGACCAGCCGGCGGTTCCGACGCGAGGGGAGGATGACATGGGAGAATCTCCGTTTTCGCTATTTCTTCGCTATTCGATAGTAGCGAATAAAGGGCGAAGATGTCAAGGGTTAGATAACATACCCACGTGGAAGCGCAAAAGCCTAAGATGCAACGGTTTACGTACAAAGACTTCGAAAATATGTTCCCGGACGACGCTTCGTGCCTCGAATGGCTCCGAAAATATTTGTACCCAGATGGCATCTTTTGCAAGCTTTGCCAGCGCGTGACCAAGCATCACCGCACGGTGAGCCGCCCGTCTTACTCTTGCGATCAGTGCGGCCATCACGTCCACCCTACCGCCGGAACGATCTTCCACAAGTCCAGCACGTCGCTCAAGACTTGGTTCCATGCCATCTACCTCAAGGCCTCTACGCGCTGCGGGATCTCCGCAAAGCAGATCGAGCGCGAGACTGGCGTTACCTACAAAACGGCTTGGCGCATGTTCAAGCAGATCCGCACACTGCTCGACGAACAACGGACACTCAGCGGTTCGGTTGAGGTGGATGAACATGCTCCCCCTATCGGGCAAATGGAGTAGTCAAATGGGCAGCAAACCCGGTAGTGGGTCCATCTGAGCATCGGTCAGTTTTCGATGGTAACGAGCGCTAGCAAAAGTCCATCTTTTACATGTGAGCATTGGAGGGTTAGCTTATGTTCGGGCGTCCGTTGTTTTTGGCCTTAATCTGGCGGCGTCGGCTCTGCGCTTCTTCCCCCGCCTCTCTATCTCCCCCATGACTCGGGTGTTATTGAGGAGCATGGCTTCTGCGAGATCGGGGATTCGTTCCGGCTCGATGCGCTCTTTGGCCGTGGCTAGCTCGGTTCCCAGCCTCGTTACGCACTCTGGAAACGTAATCTGGTGCCGCAAAAATTGGCTAATGACCTCGCGAGCGCTGCACTTATACGTTTCCAGAGGGTCTTGCATAGGACTTTATGCGCAGGAGTGCGCCTCAGTGGTTTCCACGAAGTCGTCTCCAGAATAGACGCGCTCCGTGCCGCACTCGGGGCATTTGATCGCCTCAGCCGCCCGAGAGGTGGTGACTCGGCCAGCGTAGAGCTGGAGCGTGATCCTGTGGCCGCACTGCGCGCACACGATGTTTTTAGACTTCATTCGATCCTGCTGGAATTGGAGTATGCGCCTATTTTGTCCCAGCGCGGCATTAATCGCGCCGGACGATCTGAAGCGGAGCGGCTGAGGGTACCTACTTCTCCGGTTCTAACTTCCGACTAGCCTTCTTCAGCGCGTTTTCAAAGTCTTCCTTGGTGAATTCCGGCTCATCCTCGGCGTCGAGCACCAAGGCCCTTCCGGCCTCATCACGTTTTGTCTCGGCCTGCTCGTCATCTTCTTTCCGTTGTTCCATAAATCCCTTGTCTTCCAGCAGGAAACTTTTTAGCTTCCATGCGGGAACCACGGCCATCATAGCGGGGTTAGAGCGGACGCGCCGACCATCGGGGTGAGGCTTCAGTCTCGCATCGACAACTGGATCGTAATGCGGCATATGCCCGAAATCAACCCCCAACAGCCAAGTTTGATTCTTTGTACGCATTCGCGAGGAAACTGGCTCATGCGCTTCTTTTTTAGAATCCGGTCTCGGCGTAAACGCCTTGATTTGAACCAAAACAGGAGATCCGCTATATCCGCTGATTGAATGGCATTCCACAAGAAAGCACTCTTGCATGATGCCCGATTCAGGATGGCTGATCGGCTCTAGTGGCATCCTGGAAATGTTCCCAAAACGAACCGTCGGCATATTTCGCAATTTCCCGCCGTGGCCGATGAACCTACCAACCATAAAAACATACCGCAACATCGTCTCCGTCTGGATGTGAAATCCAATCACCAGGGAGAAACGGCAGGACAACTGTTTTACCGCTTGACGTTGTCATGCGAACAACAGAATAGCCCTTCGCAACAACGTAAACATTTGTTACCGCGTAAACATGCGAGCGATTGAGCTGGGCTGATGGAACACCCGCGAGAAAGCCACTGCCGCCACCGCCTAGCCCACTCTCGGCGGCCTCCTTCGACTTATACAGGTAGATCGCTGAATTTAGAGCCTGATCATGGATTCTAGACATGGGATCTTGCCGCAAGAAAGTTAACGGCACGCCGTCAACGTCTCGCGTTTGGTATGAACCGTGCCGCCCCATGTTAGTGGTCCTCTGTACCTACTGTCAAAGGATAATTACCAGGGTTAAGTTCAACGCGACTTCTGCAACGCGTGTATTTGCTCGAGTAATTGCGAGAATCCGTTGCCGCTCCTAGTAGGCGTTACCGCCGGGAGCGCCATACCTTCGAGGACAACCTGTTCCGCTTCGTCGAGCCGGCGTTCGGCGATCAGCAAAGTCGCGGCGTTCATGCGGGGCTGGGTCCTGCGGGAATCGTCGGCGCGGAAAATGGAGTCCGCGATGGAAATGGCTTGCTGATAGAAAGGAAGCGCGCGAGCGGAATCGTTGGTCGAGCGATATAGATCCGCCAAGGTCTCGACGGCGCGATAGTCTTGAATGCTCCTGCGACCACCGAGAGCTTCTTCGAGGGCGAGCAGGTTTTGAGCCGCGGGTATTGCGGCTTGTGGCGAGTTCCGTCCACGCTCCATATCGATGGTCAGTCTGAGCGGGTCTTCGAGCCACCCCGTGTCCGGTCCGCGGGCCGTTTTGAGCGCCGCCTGGTAGCGTGCGATCGCCGGCGGCACTTCGCCCGCGCGCTGCTGTGACATCAGAAACCGCGGATAGCCCTCCATCGCAACGAGCCACGGCGACATCGTGTCGGCCGACCAGCTTTGCGTCAATTCGGAGATATTGCGAAACAGCTCGTCCGCCTGCACCGAAGCCTTTGTGCTGATGGCATTTGCCAGAGACGGCGCCATGCGTGCCAGGGCGTCGCGGTCGCGCGCATTTGCGGATTGGGCGATGGCTTGCGCCACCAGCGCGATTGCCTCCGCGGTATTGCCGGCACTCGCCGCCGCCTGCGCCTTCTGCAGTGTCGGCTGAATGAGGACAACCTCGGCTGGCGGCTCTTTCGGCTGGAACTTTTGAGTGGCTTCCCGCGAATACTCTTCGGCGCGTTTCGAGTCGCCTGCATAGCCTGCAAGATTCGCGAGCGATACAAGAATATTTCCCTGCTCACTCGCGTTCAAACCGGGATGCGCCGCCAGATAGTCGGCCAGCAGCGCTTCTCCCTGGGCAGCACGCTTGGTTGCTCCGAGATAGTTTGCATAGCTGACGGTGGGCTGCGCCGTCGCAGCGCCGCTGTCGGCCGGCGGCGGAAACGCCTGATCTGCTGCTTCGGTGTGACCGTTCTGATAGAGCAGCGTGGCTAGGCGCTGGCGCAATCCTGCGGTCTGCGCGGCCAGCTCCGGTTTGCCTAAAGCTTCGAGGGAAGTGACGGCCTCCTGTAGCACCGCCGCGGCTTCGTCCGGACGCTTCTGCTGCTCATAGACACCGGCCAGTGACTGCGCCGGGACAAGCATCTGCTGGGGATCGGCCGCCGACTCTTCCATCTGCTTCTTATAGATGGCAACGGCTTGATCCAGTTCGCCGTGCTGTTGGTAATACTGAGCCAGATTCCAACTGTCGGGCTGCGCCGGAAGCGCCTTGATCTTCGCCAACACTGCGGCGGCCTGATCATGCCGGCCTAGCCTCTGATAAAGGTCGGCCAGCCGCGTATAGAGGGATGTCCGGTCCAGTGTTGGAGAAAACCCGGCGCCGAAGGGGCCTATCATTGCCCCGACGCGCGATGTTCCGGGGAAGGCAACGAAGGCCGCCCGGGTCTGTCCGCCAACCACCCATCCGGAAGTTGGCGCGGCTTTCCGGTCCTCAGTCTGGGGAGTTTGCTCGGCGACGGCGACTGCCTGCTCCATATAGGCGACGGATTTCAGCAGATTCCGATCTCGCTCCCAGAAAGAAGCGAGGCTCACCAGCAGCGACGCGCGCGCCGGACCGGACGCTCCGGCCGCTTGGGCACGCGCCAGCGCCTCTTCCAAAACTGCGCGGCTTTTGGCGCTCATGCCGTCGCCGTCGTAGATTTGCGCGAGGGTCTGAGCGCGGCCGGCGAATGGCGGGTCGCCCGGGGCCTGGGTTTGCAGGAGGCGGTTCATCTCCTCGCGCTGTGCGGTCGCCACCTCGTACTGGCCCTTCTGGCGAGTTTGCCAGTAGGCTTGACTCGCGGTGTCGAAGGGATTCTCCTGGGGGGCTTGTGCTACGGCAATCGCCGAGCAAAGCACGATAGCGGCTGCGCGTATCATGCGAGGTTAGACTCCTCCTGGACACCTAGGGTTCCTCAGAATCTACGCTGCTAATGAGAAATCGAAGGTGCCAAGGGCAAACCTGGTGTAGCCGGTACAATGGGACGGGACTGACACTAGGCGATTGGATCCCAGGATTTTGTGAGGAGAGACAGGATGAATTCGTTAACGGGGTGGCGGTCGAGATTGGTATTGGGCGGTATGGCGGTCGTCTTTACCGCGGGTGCGACGCACTCGGTGGAGGCCGCTCCGGCCGTTCCGGACCCTTGTAAGCTCATCACCGCGGTTGAGGTTGAGCAGATTGCCGGGCCGCTGAAGGGAACACCCATGCCAGGCGATATCGCATCGGGCGATGTTTCCTGTGAATATAAGCCGGCCAAGACTCCGTGGATAAGCGTCCGCTTGCACGATGGCGAACTCAACTACTGGAAAACCAGAAACGGCGGCAAGAATCCGGTGGCGCTGCCCGAATTCGGGAAAGATGCGTTCGTCAATCCCGATTTCGAAGGCTCCGCGGACTTGTACGCGAAGAAAGGAAATCTGATTTTGAGGGTGAGCGCGCCGAAGGGACCGATGGCGGTGGATATGATCAAGGCTATTGCCAAGAAGGCGCTGTCGCGTTTGTAGACGCGGGTGCCAGGAACGGCGCTGGGGCCTACGCCTTCTGAACGGCCGACAATGCGTCCAACACGGTTTGCACGGCGGCCTGTTCACCCATCGTCGAATTGACCATTAGGTGGAAGAAATGGCGTTCGGGAAACTTGATTCCGAAGTTCTGCTTGATGAACTCCGCACGGTCGCGGTCAACGTTGCAGGCCAGCTCGATCGCTTCTTCTTCGCTCTTTCCGCCTTGTTTCAGACGGCGCACTCTTTCTTTGAAGGGGGCGTAGATGAAAACGTGGAAGGCATCGTGCTCGTCTC
>Ga0157374_10005005_pt1 | contig 11121 bp, 6 predicted proteins | sample M25metaG_FD_115308 | JGI IMG/M metagenome (GOLD analysis project Ga0157374, IMG submission 115308) | Miscanthus rhizosphere microbial communities from Kellogg Biological Station, Michigan, USA - M2-5 metaG | ecosystem: Host-associated > Plants > Roots > Rhizosphere > Soil | place: USA: Michigan... | reverse complement strand
TGGTTGTTCGCGATGTAGCTGTCCGGTTGCGTCATCGTGATCTGCGTGTTGCTTGTGGCGATGCCGCCACCGTTGGTGCCCGCGGTGTTGCCGACGATCGCAACATCGGTGCCGATAACAAGCTCACCCGCGCCGTAGGTGTCGCCATCGGCATAAATGCCGCCGCCTGCTGCGCCTGCGACGTTCTGCGTGACTGCCACGTGGTTCAGTTCGAGGACGCCGGTGCCCGTGAAATAGATGCCGCCGCCCTTGCCGCTGCCGTTCTCGTCGCCGTGCTGGATGGTCAGATACGACAACCGCACATGGGCGCCGGTGCCGACCGTGAAGCTGAACACCGGCGCGGTGTCGCCGCCGGAGCCGTCGATGACGCTGTGACTGCCGCTGCTCTGGGCCTGCGAGCAATCGGTAAAACCGCCGATGATGTCGAGGTCTTCACTGGCAGAGATCGTGATCGCCTGCTGAAAGAGCGTCGGATTGCCGTTGGCGAACGCGACATGGATGGTGTCCGCGCCCGGATGAGCTTCCGCCGCCGCTGCGGCGTCTGCGATCGTACTGTGTGTGCAGGCGCCGACGGTGCCGACCGTGTAGACGGCCGCATGCGCAGTCGCGCACGTCAGGATGGATGCGAATAGAACGAAACCGTATTTGAGAAACATGAGCGTGCTCCCGGATGCCTTGCTGGCGGACCAAGTAACGCCGTTTGAGCTGCGCGACAGCCACGCAACTCGCGTCGTTTAATCGAATCCGTTGAAGAAAATCGAATCGGTGTCGACGCCTTCGAACGCACCGATGTCGGCGCGCGCACCGACGACACGCGGGAAACCCGTGCCGCGCTGGTCGGTGTTGAAGCCGCTGTCGAGATTGCCTTTGTCGATGGCGGGGCTGCCGGCGCGCAGCGCATGCGTCAGTGTCGGCCCGCCGTTGTCGGGCAGCGGAAACAGCTTCGGATCGCCGCCGATCGTGCCGGCCGGCAGCGTCACCGACGGCGACGGACCGATCAGATTGTTGGCGCCGCTGACCGAACCCGATACGCCCAGCGCGATGTTCTGCGCGACGCCGCCGCCGCTCACGTTGCCCGCGATGATCGTGCTTTGCAGGTTCGCGGAGGTCGATACGAAACGTGCGCCGCCGCCGCTTTGCGACACGGTTTCGACGTTGAACGCGATCGTCGAGTTCTTGATGGACGTCTCCCCGCTCGCGTACAGGCCGCCCAGAGCGGGCGCCGAGTTGCCGGAGATCGTGCTGTTTATGATCGAGTTTGGCGCGCCGATCGCATACAGGCGAAGTCCGCCGGTGCCGCCGCTGGCGCTGTTGCCGGAGATCGTCGATTGCGTGATCGACGCACCGCCGAAGGCGCGAAGGCCGCCGATGGCGGCCGTCGAACTCACGGATCCCGACGCGCGGTTGTTGGCGACCGTCGAATACGTCATCGTGAGCTGACCGGCCACATCGATGCCGCCGACCGCGGCGATGCTGGTGCCGCCAATCGAAACGAGGTTGCCACTGATCGTGCTGTGATCGAGAACCGCCACGCCCTCGACGGACGCGCCGCCGCCGAACGCGTTGCCGAGCGCCGTGTAGGCTTCGTTGTCGACGATAGAACTGTTGATCGCGACGAGGGCGCCATGCACGTCCACGCCGCCACCCTCGATGGTGCCGCTGCCCGCCGTGTCGGAGACCTGACAGTTCCTGACCACCGTGCCTTTGAGCTGGAGCGGGCCTGCCGTATATACGCAGCCGCCGCCGAACGAGTTAGCGTAACCGTTCTGGATGGTCAATCCGTACAGCGCGAGCGGTTGCGTCGAGGTCTGGATGAAGACACGATCGAGATGAGCGCCGTCGATCTCCAGCAATCCGGCGCCCGGACCCTGGATGAGCTGCGCGCGTTGCACGTTGATCGCGCCGCTCGTCAGCGTGATGCGGCTGCACGCGAGTTGCGTAAGGTCGATCGGCGCACTCGACGTGTTGTCGATGATGGCCTGGCGCAGGCTGCCGGCGCCGTGATCGAGGCAGTTCACCACCGCGGGTGCGGCCAGCGGAGCTGCATGGACATTCGGTACGCCGAGCACGAGTGCGAGACTCGCAGCGAGCGGATGCAGCGACAACGAACGGCGCAACGTCTTCATGATCGGTTCTCCTAAGCAACGCGCCGCTCGATGGAGCGGCTTCGTTGCCGAGGAACGCCGAAACATGCCGAGGACAGCCATGACCGCGCGCTAATTCCGTCAACGGCGATCCACTCGTTGCAGCCGGTCAGTCGATGTGGCGACCGTTTGCCAGTTGTGTCAGCTCAGCCAACATCGCCGGATCGGCCGGCTGCGGCTTGCGGGTGATAGCGAGCGCTTCGGCCGCCGCCGTCCGCGCCTCGTCCGAGCGATGCTCGCGCGCAAGCGCTCGCGCCTGCAGTGCGAGCATCGAAAAAAGCGTCGTCTTCTCGTCAGGCGTCGCCTTCTTGTGCACGGCGACGACGTCGTTGGCGAGATCTACAGCTTCGCGATTGCGGCCAAGTCCGTACAGCGCCAATGCGCGCTGGAAACGCGCATAGTGTGCGTCTTTCGAATCGCCGCTGCCGTTGCGCGCCGCGATCGCAAGCAGCTCGTCAGTCGTCGTCATCGCATCGGCATAGTGCGCTTGTTTGACTTGTGCGCGTGCGAGCTGGCCGAGCGGCCCCACCAGTTGTGCGCTGCTCTCGCCCGTCAGCTCACGTTGCATGGCGACGGCCTGCTCGGCATTCGTGCGTGCGCCGTCGAGATCGCCTTGCATGCCGAGCATCTGCGACAGCGCACCGATCAGGCGCGGGCAGACGTTGTGGCGGATATGTTCGCGAACGCAGATCGCCACGCCTTCTGCGAATGCGTCGCGCGCCTCATCGCGCCGCATCTGGCCCGCCCGCAATCGGCCCAGCGCGGCGAGCGAATTGAGCGTATCCGGGTGCGCGTCGCCGAACAGGCGGCGGCGCATTTCCAGCGCACGTAAAATGTACGGCTCGGCATCGTCATACCGCGCTTTGGCGACGAGGAAACTGCCGTATATCCCGATCGCTCCTGCCGTATCCGGGTGCGGCCGCACGTACAGCCTCTCTGCAAGTGCGATCGCTTCGCGATACGCCGCGTCGGCTTGCGCCAGATCGCCGGTCATCTCGGCAGCGAGGGCGATCGACGACACCAGATCAAGCGCCTCGCGCGAAGCGTCGTGCGATTGCGCTTTCCATTTCGTCCATGCCGCCTGCGCCAGACTGAGCCCCTGCGCGAATTTCTGCGCGTTGACGAGATAGCGCGCGCGGGCCGCATCGACGCGCAGTATGACCCCCCGCCCGTCGACGACGCGCTCGGCGAGCGAGCGCGCCTCGACGGCGACCGCTTCCGCCTCGTCGCTGCGGTTCGCGCCGGAAAGCGCGTCGGCGAGCACGAGCAATGCGTCGATCGCGACGCGGCCGCCGCGTTCGACGAGTGAAGCGCGCAGCGGCTGCAGCAGCGCAATCGCCTCATCCGGGCGAGCCTGCGCGGCGAATGCGCTCGCGCGCAGCACGCGCACGCGCAGCGCCAATTCGTCCGACGGCGCATTCAATCGGTTGAGGTCGGCCGTCGCGCGATCGAGCAACGCGTGTTCGCGCTCGTAGTCACCGATCGCGCCGTTGACTTTCGCCAACGCCAGCAGCAAGTCGACGCGCGTGTCGCTGGCGAGCAAGTCGTCTCGCAAAACTTTATCGCCCGCGTCGTCGACCAGTTGTTCGACCGTCGGTCTGCGCTCGCGCGGAACATCGGCCTGTGCCGTCTCAAACACGGAAACGAGGAAGTCGCGCACCGTTTCCGCATGCTGCGTCTGCAGGTTCGCTCGCGCCGCCTGGTCGTGTGCGACGCGCGCCTGCCACAACGCAACGCCGAGCGCTGCCACGAGCGCAACGAGAAACATGACGCTTGCCGCGACCGAACCCCGATGCCGCGCGAGGAACCGGGCCATCCGGTAGCGGCGTGTCTGCGGTTGCGCATACACCGGGCGGCCTTCGATAACACGACGGATTTCCTCGGCGAATTCGCCGGCCGAGGTGTAGCGGCGCATGGGATCGGCTTCGGTGGCCTTCGTCACCACCGCGCCGATGTCGCCGGTCAGCCGCTGCGTCGTTCGCGAGAGACGCGCGGCGCTGTCCTGCCCGGCGACTACGGTACGCGGCGTAGGCGCGCCCCCGCCCTGAGTGCGCTCGCCGGTCAGCAGTTCGCGAAGCACGATGCCGAGCGAATACACGTCGGTCGCCGTCGTGATCACGCCGCCCTCTACTTGCTCCGGCGCCGCGTACGCAGGCGTGAACGCAGGCAGCACCGTGGCCTCCGGTCCGGTCTCATCGGCGAGCAGTTTGGCGATGCCGAAATCGAGCAGCTTGACTTCGCCGTCAGCGGTGACGAGCACGTTGGACGGTTTGATGTCGCGATGCACGATCAGCGCGCGGTGCGCGGCGTCGACCGCGCGACAAACGGTCGCGAACATCTGCAGGCGCTCGCGCGTGCCGAGCGCGCGGGCCTGCGCGAAATCGGTGATCGGCACGCCATCGACAAATTCGAGTGCGATATAGGCCAGGCCTTCGGAGGTGAGTCCGGCCTCGATCATCCGCGCGATATTCGGATGCTGCAGCCGGATCAGCGCGCGCTGCTCGCGTCCGAAGCGGCGCCGCGCTTCCGGGCTCAGCAGGTTCTGACGCAGCAGCTTCAATGCGACGGTCTGCCGCGCACCTTCGAGTTCGCGATGCGCCTCGAATACCGTCGATGAGCCGCCTTCGCCGATCACGCGCACGATCTCGAATGGACCGATGCGGCTGCCCGGTGGTGGTGGCGGCTCCGGAGACGAGGCCGCGGCATCGCCGATCGCATTCGCCAGATGATTGAAGCCCGCGCGCGACACCGGCTCGTCCTCCGATGCGTCGGCGCGCAGCAGCGATTCGACGCGTGCCCGCACGGCCGGGTCTGGACACTGCGCATCCAGAAACGCCGCGCGCGCGGACGGCGCCAGCGCGAGTGCGGATTCGAACAGGTCGCGCAAATTCATCGACGGTGTGCCCATGCATCCGGGCAACGCCGGATGGCGCGCTCGCCTGCCATTTCAGGTTTCCTCGCCAAGCTCGCTCTTGAGAAACGCACGTGCGAAGCGCCAGTCGCGCGCGACGGTGCGTGGTGCGATGTCGAGCGCCTGCGCCGCCTGATCGTGTTCGAGACCCGCGAAGCAAAGTAGTTCCACGACCTGCGCGGCGCGCGCGTCCACGTCTTTCAACTTTTGCATCGCCTCGTCGAGTTCGAGCGCCTGCTCGGCGCTTTCGAGTGCGAGGCGCCAATCGCTGCCGGTCAGCGTGGTCCGTACCCAATCGCCGCCGGCGCGTTGGCGAAGACGGTCGCGCGCGCGATCGGCGAGCAAATGCCGCATCGCGCGCGCCGCGTACGTGAAGAACTGGTTCGGATGCGCGAAGACGAGGTCGTGATCGCTGCCGATCCGAAGATATAACTCATGTACGAGTCCGGTGGCATCGAGCGTATGCTCCCCGGCGCCGAGCTGACGCCCGGCCATCGCCTTGAGGCGATCGTAGACCTGGCCGAACAGCACATCGGCCTCCAACCCCGCTGGTTCGCCTGCCTGTTGCATCGTGGCCCCCAAAGCCCCAGCCGGAGTCTAGCGCAGTGGCTTTGTGCGATGTGAACACGCTGTCGGTCTTAGGAAGCGTTGGTACTCGATCATGAACGCGAACCACGCGTTGTTCGCGTAACGAAACGTTGGTGCGGACTGCGACGCTGGGCCTTGGCACCTCGTCCTGTGCCTATCGCGACATGTGTGATGTGACCAGTGCCGAAGGTACGAGCAGACGGCTGCGCGCCGGGAAATCGCTGATGATACGGAGATTGGCCCATATCTCGGTCGACCAGGCCGTTGCTTTCATCACGCTGTTCCAGCACGGCAGTCTCTCTTCGGCCGCCGTGGCGCTGCACTTGTCGGAGGAAGGATTTCGGCATCGGCTGCTTGCTCTGGAGGAGCGGCTGGGCGCGGAGCTCTATGAAAAAGAACGCGGGCGGCGTGGCAATGTGCGCATCACGCAAGCGGGCCGACTCTTTCTCAACAAAGCCCGACAGTTCGTTCGCGACGCGCGGCAGCTGACACAACTGTTCGAACCGGGGAGTCAGCAGGAAGACCTGTTGATCGCGGCGAGCCAGTATCTGACGTACTACGTGTTGATCGATGCGATCCGGCGCTTCCGACGGGAATGTCCGGCGGTCAACGTCAAAATCGTCACGCGCAGCGAACAGGAAATATTGGCCAGCGTGCGCGGAGATTCGCCGACGACCGTCGGTATCTGCGCACCGTTGGAATATCCGACGGATTTGGTGTGCCAGCGGTGGTTTTCGCTTGAATGGTCGCTGGTTGTTCCGAACGGTCATCCGCTTGCGAAGCGAGCCAGGGTCGAGTTGGCGAGTCTGGCCGAAGAACCATTGATTGTTTTTGAGCCCGGATCGACCGGACGTCAGCATGTGCTCGAAGCTTTTTTCGCCAACGCGATCGAGCCGAACATCACGCTCGAGGCGACGTCGACGCAGGTCGTCGTGAGCATGGTCGATGCCGGCCTGGGCATCGCGATCTTGCCGCTGCTTCCGTCGGGAGTCGTCACCGCCGGGAGCAACGTGACGGTCTTGCCGCTGGCAGAACGTGTACGACCCGTCGAGACGTGCATCCTCTCTCGCGACGGCGCCTTCGAAAGCCGTGCCATCGGCGACTTTCGCGATTTCCTGCTTCGTCAGACGACCTGACCAAAGTTAGGCGGTCGCTCTCAACCAAGGACAAACACGTAGTTCCCCAATAAGAAGCGTTTCACAACGGCGAAGCGCTGCGTAAAAAATCCGTTGCGACGAAACAACTGCGGCGGATGCTTCTTATGGCGACCATTCCTTCGTGTGACACCGAACCGACGGCGCCAATTTCAGCGCTCGACGCGACCGAAAAGACAAACAAGCTTTCACGTCGGCAACGGCGCGTCCGGTTCAATTATCCCGCGTCGCTGATGCAACTTGCGGTCAATCTCCAGCGCAGCGTCGGTGTGCGACGCACCGCCGGATTGCTGGGGCTGCAGCTCAGTACGGTTTATCGCTGGGTCGGTCGCCACAACGCCATCTACCGACAGACTTCTGCAAATCCGGCAACACCCTGCCTGCCGGATTTGGTGGCGCGTTGCCGGGACTTGGGGTTTCCAATTCACGCCTCCGCTTTCTCACATTCGGCTGAAGTTGTCGCGTCGCCGAGAAAGACCGACGAACGTCCGCCGATGCTGCGCGAAACCTCAATTTCGGATGCTGCCTGCGATCGCACGCGCGACAAGATCATGGCGGTGAAAGCGCTGCTCGATCAACGGTTCGCGGAAGCGTGGACGTGCGGTCGCCTCGCCGGATGTTGCGGGTTGTCACGGCTGCACTTCATTCACATGTTCGCGCGCTATGTCGGAGTACCGCCGTCCCAATATCTGACGCGCGTGCGCGTCGCGCGGGCGCGCGAGTTGTCGATGGAACTCGACCAGCCGCTACAGGCCATTGCACGCGACGTTGGATTCGGGTCGACCTCGCCGTTGCATCGTGCCTTTCATCGCTACCTCGGTGCGAGCCCGGGAGAACTTTTCAATTGCGCCGGCTAAGTCCGACGTCGATGGCGCGAACGGTTGGCGCCCACCCGCCGAAATTAATACCCGTGCACTGAATATCGAAGTGCCATTACCAGAAAAGCGCTGCCCGAAATAAACAGCAACATCACTGACCTGGAGAGAGTTATGAGATTCGACGCAAACAAGCTGTCGTCGGCAGTTCGTCTGGCTTTATCGCTGGGCGCCGCCGCGACGGCCGGCACCGTCACTGCGTACGCGCAGGACAAAGACGCACAAACCAAAGGCCCGTCGCTCGAAACCATCGTGGTGACCGGTTCGAACATCCGGCGTGTCGATATCGAAACGGCAAGCCCCGTGGTCACCATCGACCGCACGCAAATCCAGGCGTCGGGCAAGGTGAACCTGGGCGACCTCGTGCAGCAGCTGCCGTCCATGGCCGGTGCGGCGATGAACCCGCAGGTCAACAACGGCGGCGCGGGCACGGCCGGCGTTTCGCTGCGTGGCTTGGGTTCGAACCGCACCTTACTGCTGATCAACGGTCATCGCGTGCCGTTCCAGTTGCAAGACCTGAACATGATTCCGGTCAGCGCTGTGGAGCGCATCGAAGTATTGAACGACGGCGCGTCCGCCGTGTACGGTTCGGATGCGATCGCGGGCGTGGTCAACATCATCACGCGCACCAATTATCAGGGTGCCGAATTCGGCGCCGACTACGGCATCGCCGACAAGGACGACGGTGAACGCCGCGCGATCCACATGCTGTTCGGCCAGTCGAGCGACAAAGGCAACATCCTGTTCGGGGTGCAATACGACAAGCAGGAACCGGTTTCCGCCGCGAACCGCAAGGTCTCCGCGAACGCGCAGTATCTGTACAACTCCGGTGTGAACTCGAAAGCCGGCTCATCGCGTACGCCGGGCGGCCGCTACTTCCTGCCGGGCAACAACCCGATCATCCAGCAGTTAGGTTGCAAGGTCAGCAATGGCGTTTCGAGCGTCACCTTGTCGGGCAACAAGCTACCGAGCCTGACCAGTCCGCCCGCCGCAAGTGACTTCCGCTGCTACACCTCGGCGACCGATGGTTTCAATTTCCAGGCCGTCGGCAACTACGACTTGCTGCCCAACGAGCGCACCGGCGCCTTCGTGCTCGGCAACTACAAGCTGACCGACAGCGTCGAAGCGTACACGGAACTTCTGTACCACAAGATGGTGGCGCACTCGCAATTGGCGCCGTATCCGTTCGATCTGGTCAGCAACAACGTCGTCATCCCGGCCAATCAGTATTACAACCCGTTCGGCGTCGCGTTCGGCGACAACGGCGCGTCGAGCACGATCGCTTTGCGCCTGACCTCGCTCGGCAACCGGGGCTTAAAAATCTCCAACACCACCGAACTGGGCAACGTCGGTTTGAAAGGTACCTTCGGCGAAACCAGTTGGAATTGGGATGCGCATTTCAGCTATGGCAAGCTCACGATCGAAACGCAGAATCTGAACTTCCTCAACTTCAGCCAGATCGTGCCGGAGTTGCAATGCACGACGGCACCGGGCGCCGGCAATTGCACGCCGCTCGATATCTTCAACCAGAGCGACCCGAGCACGCTCGCATTGCTGAAGGCGGCGAAGATCGACCCCTACGCCAATGTGCTGTATCAGATGAAGGAATGGGACGCTTCGGCCAACGGCACGCTGTTCAGCCTGCCCGGGGGCGATGCGCAGTTGGCGCTGGGCGGCAGCTACCGCAAGGAGTATGTGGGCGGCAGTGTTGATCCGCTGGTGCAGAACTCTTACACCGTTGTCGATGGCGTCGGTTCGTTTGTCTGCCCGGGGCCGAATTCGATCTGTTCCGCGCCGGCGCAGGGCGGCTTCAATGTGAAGGAAGCGTACGCCGAGTTGCTCGTTCCGATCCTCAAGGATCAGCCGTTCGCACATTCATTGAATATCGACATCGGCGACCGCTACTCCAAGTACTCGAACTTCGGCAGCACCAGCAACTGGAAAGTCGCGATCGAATACCGACCGATCGAAGACTTGCTGCTGCGCGGTACCGTGTCGAAAGTGTTCCGCGCGCCGACACCGACGAACTTGTTTATCGGTCCGGTCGGCGATGCGCCGACGGCCACCGATCCGTGCGCCGGCGTCAGCGGCGTTTCCAACAACAAAGCCTGTCAGGGCTTCAACGTGCCCAAGCAGATCTTCTCGCAGCTCACCGCCTACGTGATGGGCTCGAACTTCGCGAATGCGCATGGTCTGAGCACGACGCAGCTGCAAGCCGAAAACGGCAAGTCGTTCGACTACGGCTTCGTCTACGATCCGGAATGGATTCCGGGCCTGTCGGTGAACGCCGACTATTTCCGCATCCTGCTCAACAATCTGATCGTATCGGGCGCAGGCATCTCGCAGACGATTCTGACCGATTGCTTCAACACGCAGAGTGCGATCTGCTCGAACATCTTCCGTTCTCCGGACGGCTCCATCAAGTTCATGGTCGAAAGCCCGTTCAACGCGGGCAACCTCGTCGATCAGGGACTGGATATCGGCGCGCACTACCGTTTGCCGACCACCTATTGGGGCAATTTCCGCGTCGGTGTCGATGCGTCGTACATTCAGAAGTACAACGTCGCCGAACCCGGCTTCACGCAACATCTGGCCGGCCACTTCGACAAAACGTTCGGCAACTTCGCCCGTGTCCGCGCGCTGGCCACGTTGGACTGGAGCCTGGGCCCGTGGGTGGCGAACTGGACGACGCGCTATATCGGCCGCATCACATCAGGTTATGCCAACCAATGCCTGGGGCCCTCCGCCGCCAACGGCGATACGCCTGACGGTCCAAACCAGTGCGACAGTTACATCGGTCAGGACAACGGCTTCGCGGTTCAGCACTACGGTGCGGTCACGTATCACAACGCGTCGCTCGGCTACAACATCGAACCGATCAACACGTTCGTGAGCGTAGGCGTCGACAATCTCTTCGACAAACAGCCACCGCTGCTGTACCTCAACAACGTGATCAACGCCAACACAGACGTCAACACCTATGACCTGTTGGGTCGTTACTATCACGCGAGCGTGACGGTGAAGTTCTAGTGCAATAGCGCCGGCTGCGCGAATCTTGAATGCAGCCGGCGCCCACTAGGCGATCCTTGAGGATCGAGCATGGCGATGTCAGTTATTGACTTCGCACGACGTAACCTTCGCGGCATACCTATCCGACAGGATTTCCGCGATGGTCAGACAATCTCACCGACGCCACCGTCCGCTGGCGCTGGCTATCTGTGCGTGTTTCGGCATTTCCACGGCAGCTCGTGAGGCCATCGCCGACATTAAATTCGTGACGAACTGCAATGACAGCGGCACAGGCAGCCTGCGAACCGTCATTGCCGCGGCGGCCGACGGCGACACCATCGACATGTTCACGATGCTGCAGTGTTCCCGCATCACGCTGGGCAATTCCATCGTGACCGATCGCAAGAATCTGTCGCTGCTCGGACCTGGCGTGAGCAAGC
>Ga0157374_10005004_pt1 | contig 11122 bp, 6 predicted proteins | sample M25metaG_FD_115308 | JGI IMG/M metagenome (GOLD analysis project Ga0157374, IMG submission 115308) | Miscanthus rhizosphere microbial communities from Kellogg Biological Station, Michigan, USA - M2-5 metaG | ecosystem: Host-associated > Plants > Roots > Rhizosphere > Soil | place: USA: Michigan... | reverse complement strand
TTTTAAAACGCAAAGGGATAGATAAAACGCACCAATACTTTTGCTGTGGACTTCTGCCCGGAGAGCAAGAAGTAGACTTTCCAGAGGAAGGAGTACTGCTGGCTCCCAAGAGTTTAGATGGCAAACTTACTAAATCGAAGTTATGTCCGGGTACCTTTTCTAGCAGAACAACTGGCTGCCACTGTTGCGTACAATATTTGTGCCTGAAATAATAACACAGTATGAGAGAGATAACTCAATTACATGGAGATAAACTTACTCGAAAAACGGCCATCCATTACTCGTAACAAGAGAAACGTGTTCAGAATTGACGTTAAAGTCCTCGTCATTCGAATCTTGTGAATCATCTCCATCCTCACAGACACCGTTCAAGTGGTTGCGTTTATTGTGTTCCAGATTAAACTTTTCCATCTCCAGGGCCAGTTGTTTTTTGAGTAGCATTTCCTCTCGAATTCGACTCCTTTCCTGTCTTTCTCGTTCCCTCTTTTCTTTTTCCAGAATAGCTTCTTCCCGTCTCCTTTGAATCTCTAGCCTTCTTCGTTCTTCTTCCAAGAGTTTCTCTTCCTCCGCCCGTTTCTTGTCCTCTTCCTCCTTCTCCTTTTGTTTCTTTTCAATTCGAGAGGATGCCCTTCTCGGGATCAAACTGTCACCCACGAGGATCAAGTCCCTGTGTTCTTTGGCTAATTGTTGTTTCCTCAGTAACTCTTCCTGTTTGATAATCTCTTTGATTCGTGGGAGGAAATCTTGGGAGAGGATTTTATAGAGATCCACTTCAGATGGGACTTTACTTCTGGCAAAGGATTCTGTCAAAGATTCCCAATCTTGTTCAGTTTGACAGATACAACCGCAGGCCTCCGAGAGATGGTCAACAGAGACACCGCAAGATGTCGAAGGATCGGGTGTCATGTTGGCAAAGTAATCTTGTTTCCTCTTTTTTGTCGCAGGACTTGTCGTAGGTATTGTTGTTGGTTTCCTTGTCGTTATTGTTGTTGATTTCTTTTTGATCGAAGATTCCACTAATAAATCTCCATTCAATCGGTCTACAGGTTTACTTCTCCGGGAAGACCTTCTCTGAGAAGATGGAGGTCTCTCCTCCTCCTCCTCCTGTTGAGTCTTGTTTGGTATACTAGATTGGGATTCTTGGTCAGATTCTTGTTCCTCGTTATTATCACTGGATTCCTTTTCTCGTTTCTTCCCCTTAAACTTGTTCACGTCGTCAACAACTTCCTTTGCCAAGTACTGCTTGAGTCTCTGCATGGCTTGTATCCTTTGTTCCACTCTCTTGCCTGCCTCTGGGTTCTCCCTGTACAGTCGAGAACCAAAAAAGTACCAGTAAACGTTTCCTTCCGAATCCTTGCCAAGGGGTTCGACCCTGAGCTCATCCTCATTGACGTGTGATATCGAGGCTGAAGAATCAGAGTTGTATAGCCTATACTCACACAAAGTAAAGAGAACCTGGACTTTAGTTCGCAGTGAGAGGTCATTGAAGTCCAGTTCAGTTTCTTCAGGTCTTCCTCGGTCATCAAAGGATTGGCTAACAAACGGAGAAGTCTTCCCTTCCCTTCCGACCCAAATCAAGTTAAATATTCTCTTGAGATAGTGCTGCCAATTGTTCGAATTAATCTTGCCAGACTGACCAAAGTATCCCTTGAGTAGTCGTGTCATAATCGATACCAAGACATGTGGTTGTGGTTCATGAGTTGGTTCAACGATCGTTGTTTTTAGACCAGAAAAGTCATCATCTGCTTCGTATCTTCCAAGTCTGGCAGGAGGCAAGTCCTCCTCCAAGTCTTCCTCAGACATCGTTCTCGAAGGAGAAGCCGTGTCCTCTCTGTCTCTGGACAAGTCATCCTGGTCTCTCGACCGGTCTTCATGATCCAGTTCCTTGTCATCTTCCTCACCATCCCTGGCTCTCTTACTATTCCTGGTCGTCCTCTCCTTAAAGACCTGAACAGGGTATGGTTTCTGGAGATGTTTCGGGACCTCAGGAACAGGAGTCAAGAAAGCAGTTTCCAAGTCATCATAAGAAACGTCTGGTAACTTGAATCCATCCTTAAAAAGAAAGACAAAGTGAGCAATGCCTGCCACTTCCCAGTAAGTCTTGAGCTCTTCCATGGCCAGTTGAGATCATCAGGTCATGATGTATATATGGAATGGTTTTGGTTTGATAATATTGGGACCAATTTTTGAAGTTGTTGTCAGAATAAATCAATGAAAACAAAACATAAGATTCATTGACTTGTGTTCATGTCAGTCAGTCAGTCAGTCATAGAAGCCATGACAATCCAGTAGAGGGCGTTGTAGTTTGGCATCCATTTTTCAATCCTTTTCATTCGAGCAAACAAACCATACAAACCATACAAACCAAACAGACCAACCACTATGGCCACTACTACGGCCCCGAATCCTAAGGAGGATACAGTTGAAGAGGATGCTGCTGAACTAAGGTTCCCCAGTGAATTCGGTCCAGAGACCGAGACCCTATTGATCTCTGAAGTAGAGCAACTACTCGACCACAGAAAAATGAGTAACGAGACATCGGAAGAAGAGCAGGAACTGAGTGAAGTCTTCAAGAAAACCCATAGTTATTGTGCGAGATTCTCGAAGTACAGGAACAGGGAGACCATTGCTTATGTCAGGAAGTTGTTGGCCCAGAAAAAGAACCTCTCTAAGTTTGAGTTGGCTCAGTTGGCCAATCTCTGTCCGGAAACCCCAGAGGAAGCAAAGGCCTTGATCCCTTCCTTGGAAGGCAGACTTCAGGATGAAGAACTCAAACACATTCTTGAGGACATTCAGACCCAGAGGAGTTTCCAGTACTAGTTTCACGAAAATAATTCATGAAAAAGATGTTTATTATCATTAAAATTATCTTTTCTGTCCAAGTTTAACAAGTCTCTTTCCTATCTTTTCTGTCCAAGTTTAACAAGTCTCTTTCCTGTTCCCCTCGACGTTCTCTTCTTTCTGTCTCCAGTCATAACGACCTTCCTTTCTCTCGGTTTCTTCTTCTGGATTTCTCTGGCTTCGAGGAGTAACTCGATCGAAGTGGAGTCGTTCAGTCGAGAGAGGGTCTTGTTAATCCATTTGCTCTGGGTCATGTCATAGAATGCCTCCAGCATCTTCTTGAGGTAAGAAAAGTATTTGACGACTTGAGACCCTTTGATATCGTACTGCTCCTGAGTCATCTCAATGACGGACTGGAGAACAACATCCTTCAAAATAGATTCACAGACCCTCTCGTCATGGACCCGAGTCAGACACGAAACCAAGGGTTTCATGAGATAAAGGAGAGTCATTACAAACTTGTTCTTCCTCTCTTTCGTGTCTGAATCATCGGAAAGAATTACTTTGAAAACTTCTTCGATGTAGACCACACACAAGTGAACCATAAGTCCATTATTCCTTTCGATTTTCAGTAGAATCCTTGTCAGGATGTCTTCTTGTTGGTCTTCTTGAGATGTAACACTCAGTTGAGCTTCAACTTGAGCTCTCACTACACAGCTAACCAGTCTCCTTAGAAGGTATGCAAACTTGTCGACTCGATGTGAGTCAATCCCTTCCCATTCATATTCTAAGGTCATGAAAGCAGCCTCGATCATCCCGTGGTTTCTGTCACAAACGAGACCAACCTCCTCAATCATTTCTTCGCATCCCTTGCCCATTTCAGATGACCAGATGGCATAGTAGATCCCCTTCCAAATCAGGGTGTATTCCTTTCTTGTGGAAAAGGTATTGGAATCCGTGGAATCCTTGTCAAAGTGCTTCTTGAGAAACTGTTGAAGAACTTGCAGTCTCTTCTCCGAGACAGGAGTACAGACCTTCTGAACAAACCTCTTGATCAATACCTTCCTTTGGATGGTCTCTTTCGAATTCGGGTCTTGTTCATTGTGATCCTCGAGATCCACTTTTAATCGTTTGGTCACCATGTCCTGAAATGCTGTCTTAAAATGGTCTTGAAATAAATGTGTGAAAAACGTGTCTCAAGTTGTGTTCCAACAGAGGTCTCTCTCGAATGTGTTTATAACTCCTTGACTCCTCCTCTTTAACTGCCATTCATTCATTGACACTTTGTTCTCATACTCATTTATTTATTTATTTATATGACTTAAATCATTTAGTCATGAATCATTCCCCTTCAGATGCAATTCCTCGCGAGAAACATTGCCAAGTTGTCAACTTTATCATGAAGACTAAGCCGGAGAAACAGGAGGCAGAGAACATGGACCAGTCTGACCATCGACTACAAGCCATGCTCGACTTCTGCGAAGACTACAACAGAGAATGTGAGAAGTTCTTTATTGAAGAACACAGACTTAGGAAACAGAGACCTGTGAGAAGGGATCCCAAGTACATCTTCACGAGACCTCAGAGACGTCACCCGGGAAGCACTTCCTCCTCCGGTTTCGAGGAAGACAAGTGCTCGACACCAGTTTCCAATGATTCCACGGACAAGACATGTTCTTCCTCCCCATCTTCCTCTTCCTCCTGCAGTTTTAACTTTTCAACTCCAAAGATCAATGGCAAACATGACGATAACAATGTAAAGACATCGACACCCGTGACTTCTTTGAAATGTTCTGTTATCGAGGGATCCCTTGTGGAAGAGGAGGTCAGAGAGACACCTCCAAAGCCATCACCGACGAAGGAGGACATTGAACCACAGATTGACTTGTCTGATATCACGAGATCACTGGACAGAATACAAAAACAGATGCAGGAAATCCAGAGACAGAGGCAAAGTACTGTCAAGTTAACAAGTGTTTCCCGTCAGAATGACTTGACAGAATTGATTTCCTCAGTCAATCCCTCAGTCAATCAAAATCAAAATCAAGACGACAAGAGAGACATGACATTTTCAAGCTTCAAGACTAGTACTACTTCTAGTACTCCAACAAATTTTAAACGTAAAATTCCATTCTTTACTCAAGAAGACCTCCGATCAATTCCAACAATAAATTGCACCCCACAAGTCAACAACCATTCAATTCCCACTTCAAGTGCACAAGCACGTCATCATGATCACTTTGAGAAAAACCATATCGCAGTTGATATATCGAGTATTGCAATGTCCAGGAAGAATCAAAATGAAGAGGCTGCAAGTCATGCTGGATGTAGAAGACCATCAGACCCAACAGACTTTAAAGGTCTCGTCTCTGAAATGATGTTGTTGGGCCACAACCTAAGCAGTTTTTCCAAACAAGAGATAGAACTTTCTTGTTGTACTGCAACTGGGTTCCTGTGGAAGTTGTCCAAATCAAACAAATGGAGCAGGAAGTTCTTTTTGTTTGATAAATTCCACAAGGTATTGTTTTATTACAACAGTCAAGATGACTTTCGGAAGATAAAGAAGGCGAAGGGAGGGGTATCCTTCCATGACTTGGTCGACGTCTGGATCGACAGACACAAGAGCATCCAAGAAAAGAAACAAAATAAGAGTAATTTAAAGAATAGTATCAAAAATGAAAAATGGGTTGACAGCCCTATTGAAGTTGTGGACGACTCGAGAGTGAATCACAAGACAAAGGAAGGGTCTCCATTTTCTAGGAACTCTGTCTGGGCAGCTTCCATGAGAAGGCTTTCAAACAAAGTTTCCAAGAAGAGCGCAGTGTCTCCTGTATCATCACCCCCACCATCCTCACCCACAGAGTTCGCATTTACCATTTCCATGTCCGGAGAGAAACACATGACCCTGGCAACACATTCCTGGCATTTGATGAGGCTCTGGATCGACGTTATTTTTACCGGAATAGAATCGTACAATTGATTCCAATTGAGATTGAGATGTCTTTGAATAAAAACTTTTGAATGAAATGACAGAAGTCGCATGGAAGTCGTCCTCCATGTTGTTCTCTTGCTTTTCTTTCAATCTAATTCATGAGTCCCCTGGTCTGTAATTCATCTGATACAGCAGTGACAATTCTAATGGAAATTAGAAGGATTCAAATGATTGCATTCATGGTCAACTAATTTTTACTGAAATAGACTGATATTATCGTGTTTTAATAACTAAATCATCAAAGGAAACTATTTTGAAGCAAATTTAATTGACAGAAACCTGTTGAAGACGTTTCAAATCATTAGAATTCTAAACTTATTTTTAATCGTACGTCTTTAATGACTCACAAGTGAACCATATTTGAATAAAATTGAATTGATTTTATTGACGTTTTATAAAACACTTTAGCCTTTGATGCCATGTTATTTCTTAGGAACTGCAGGAATTTGCGTCAGAAAAGCAACGTTATACAATGCATTTTCGAGATGGTTCTTAAATTTGAAGTCAATTATTTTATTAATTAACTTGTTAACAGCATCCAATAATTTAGGTTTTGTTAGTTCTTCGTTTTTCAATCCAGTTTTAAAATCATTAAAAGCCTGTTTAACCCAATGCTCGAGATCACTAACTAAAAAGTATCCCTGGTCAATGTCTTGTAAAATATATTCCAAAACTTTTTGATCCCATTTTATAGCATACCGTTCTCTTTGCGTGATCCATTGGTTTGCATAAACCATTCCGTTTGTAAAAGTTGTTGCAGTTTTACTGAGATTTTCAATTTTTTTTTGAATTTTTTCTAAAATGTCTTGAATCAGATGATCTTTTTGAATCGCTTCCTTTAATTCTACTGCATAGTCTTGGATTGATTGGATAATGAAAGGGATTTGATATTCATCCGATACAAAATTCAATAAATAATCCTCGAGAAGTTTGTAATGAACAATATATTCTTTATATTCACTTGGATTCTTGGGATTTATTTCGCTAAACTCAATGAGTCCTGTGTCAACGAATACCCATCCATTATCCTCTTCATTGTCACTGTCATCGTCAACACCAGATACAGTATAGACAACAAGAACAAGAGATAACACGAAGATAATTAACAATTTCATTGTCGTTTAAATGAAAATGTAAAAATAAATTCAATTTAAAAAGCATTTAAATTATATTTGTTATGGGAATTTTATTTTATTGCAAATACTCTGACGTAGATTGTTTTGCGTTAATTATTTCACAATTTATTAAACACCTGAACATCATTTAAGGTTGGTTTTATCCAAAGACTGTAAGAGAAATGCTATTAACGTGAATCAAATTCTTAAATGTTTACATCAATAAAAGTTAGAAATAACCAAGAATACCATCAAAATCACGATAACTAGTTTGAATAACAACTCTTTGATTGACAACTAACGTCACAAAATAATTGATTTATTACATCAAATGTGCATACTTTTTGCTACTCATGGTCATCAAACGACTTGCAAAGGATAGCTTTTTCCTCCCAAACATCAAGAAGTTTCTAATCTTGACCAGTCTTGCTCTGTCTGCTGGATTTCTAATTAAAAGAATCCTATTGTCCACCCAAACACTAGCCTGTTGCAATGTATTTGCAATGAGATGAGCTTGTTGAATGAACAAGTTTATCGGGTCAAATGCCACCATATACATAAAATTAACAGTCATTGGAAGTTGAGTGAACAAGAGTTTAAAAGAATTTCCGAGAAACTTTGCAAGTTTATCGATGTGGGGTTTAATTGAATTGCCTTGTTCGACATCTGCTCTAAAAGCAGCCAACTCTTGTTCGTCATCAACAAAAGTAAAAGATTTCCATTCATTTTCAAGGGCAGTTTTCATTCTCTTGAATTCACGATTCATATCATTAACATCATTATTATCTGAGTCGTCTACTTCCTCTATTTCTGTAACCAGTTGTTGAACTTGATCGTCACTTTCACTCTCAGTATCACTCAGGGCATCAAAGAAATGATCATCTTCAGGTTCTGAATCGTAATTTGCGTTGTCATTTTCTTCCTTGATATCGATGTATCCTTCATCTGTGATTTCATCATCATCGTTAAAAAGAGCTTCAAAAGCATTTCCGCTAAGAAAGTTTTTGAAAGAATTTAAATGGAATCTTTCCATACAATTAACGTAAGAAAAACTAAAAATTAAGAGAAATATAACGACAATCTTCATCCTCAATACTTTCTTAACTATAATTTCCTAAAAATCTTATATCATCTAACACTAGACCTAAATAGAACTATAACCATTCAATATGTTTTTATTTCATTTTTATGGATAAAATTATTTTGAATGTCAGGTTTAACATGTGAAGATAAATAACGTCAATCGACAGTCAGTCCGACTTACATTCGCTATAATTATATGGATAAATAAACCAATCACTTCCAAGTGGGTCTTCAGTAACAAATTCAAGGCCACATGGATTCTCGAGAACCATATAAAGTACGACTCGTTACCCAGACAGAGCTTTCTCAGACTCATTTAAGGATTTAGGGTCTCATCTCTATCTCTCTATTAATTAAGTTATCCTTCTCAACAACTCTAGTACATCTTACTTGTTAGTTAATCAACTTCGTCTCAAATACAACAGATTCCAACTGAGATTGAGATGCCTTTGAATAAAACTATTGAATGAAAATCGAGGAGGCGTTCGAGTCGCATGCAAGTCGTCCTCCATGTTGTTCTCTTGCTTTCCTTTCAATCTAATCATCTTCTTGTTTATACGGCATTCAATTCCATTTATTTCATAAAAACAGTAATCAATTATTTTCAGGACAAAAATATAAAAAAAGCGATCATTAACTTGATTTGATTGACATGTCCAGTGCAAGTACTACATCGCAAGACCAACCCCGTCGGAGGTTCACAGGTCGAGTAACCAAACTACTCGACAACTTTGGTTTCGTTGATGACGAGGTCTTCTTCCCGTTGTCTGTCGTTCGAGGAGGAGCCCTCAGGGTCGGCGATGCAGTGTTTGTCGACTGCAAGTTCGCCGAACACTTGCCCTTCAAATGGAATGCAGATTCTGTTCAAGTTATTGAGCAGAACTCAATGGGTTCTCAAAATAGAAATGGGTCCTCCTCTTTTTATGGTAAAGACAACAGCAAAGTTGCTCCACAGAATCCAGTTGGACATCCAGGGACTTGTGATCCACGACAGGAGACCCGTGGAAGTAGTCTTGTGTCGAGTAATGAGGTTGTAAAGAGAGTTACGACGACTAAAGTCGATGTCTTGGCCGGGGGTTATGCTTCTCGTAAACCATTCTTCTTGAATGAACAGAATCCAAATGCTGTTCCAGTCACTTCAGACAACAGAGTCAATCCTTTTCTTGGACAACAACAGCAGCCAGTCATGAACCAACACATTCATCCGCAGACACAGGGACCCATTACATACACTTCTACTCCGGGGTCTGCTTTTGTGCAGCCATTTGATCCAATAATTCAACATCCACAGCAGGTTCCATTGGGAGCATCTCGTTCTCTCCCTCCGAGTAATCCAATGGCTGGGTTGGCTGTTGACTCTGCTTTTCCAGGCCAACAACAGCAGCAGTTGGTGTTTCAGCAGCAACAGCAGCGGCAGAAACAACAACCGAATGCCAACAACAACAGGAGAAGTCGGTGGGAAGATAACAATAACCAACGGAATCGTAGGTCTCGATCCAGAGAACGAGAGGAAGGGCCGAGAGAAAATGACAGGGGACGTCGAAGGAGACGAGAGAGGAGTAGAGAACGTGAAGTTGATCGAGAGACCTTTGCCGGCAGAGTAGCTGTAAGATGTGGTCCTGGAAAAGATCAGTTCGGAAGAGACTTGCCTTCGAATTCAAATACAGCTCAAGAACCAAAAGCAAGAAATCGTGGAAGAAGCACTGTATCTCCTTCTGGCAGTACTACTTCTAGAGTGGACAACACTAATAATTACTCTCTCGGTCTTGGAAGATGTGAGAACATCCCAAGGGATACTATTATCAAGGAAAGGATGAGCTGCTGTGATATCAGTGTTAGATACGGCAGTAAAATCAAACCTCCGTCTGACTTTGAAGTTGTTGTAGTCAACCGGGACCTCTCCCTTGACATTATTTCAATCCCTAAACCGATCAAGTTTAAGTTTAACGACAATCCAAGCAGAAGGTCAAGGGATACCCATAGGAAAGAGGAGTCCTCGGACATCAAGGATTCTCACAGGAAGGAAGAGAAGGATGGGCACCAAGTTGTTGACGAATACAAGGATGGAGATGCTGTTGAGAAGCCTTCGAAAGAATCATGTCCACCAGAGAAGCCTATGAAGGAAGAAGAGCCGAACCAGAAGGAAATGAACGATAAGAAGAAGAAAAGTACTGAAGGAGTTGACGAGAAGAAGCCCCACGAAGTAAAGTACTCTGTCAAAGTGATGCTTCTGTCCTTTCCTGGGATGAACGAAATGTATGAAAAGGTGTTTGGGTACGACTTTGAGAGGGGTTCCTATGGTTTCTCCACCGAAAGATCCTATCCCTTATCTAAACTTGTCTCCTTTGTGACGGTAAAGAATGTTTCCTATGGAGGGTACTCGCTCTTGGGAGGCAGGTTCTCTCAACAAATTGATGGATACATCTCTGACAACAAACCCAACCTCATCAATACTGCCGTGAGGACTGTTAAGGAGACCACGGGACTGGATCTCTCTCCCTGTTCTAAGTGGCTCTCGTTGGCCACTTTTGTCTACAATAGACTTGAAAGTTTGGATGGAAAGGATGAGTATGAGTACTCGACTGTCTTACTTCCCGACGTCTGGTCTTTGTTTAGCAGGAGTCCAGAGGAAGACCAAGTCAAAGGAGATGAGGAGGTTAAGGAAGAGACCAAGGAGGCTGTCGAATGTAAGGATTCTCTTGTTGAAGCCGTGGCATCCTCTTTGATCCCTGAGACTAAGGAAGAATTAGATGAAAAGAATGACACTGCTTCTCAAGACACACAACTTTCCATTCCGGATGCGAGACATGAGCTTCTTGGCCGAATCAATGACTTGAAAGTAAGTGAACTCAAGGCTGAGTTGGATGGGCGAGAAGTCAAGTATGCTAGGAATGCAAAGAAGGCTGATCTGGTTATCTTGTTGAGGGAAACACTCGAGAATGACCTGATAAAGACTGAGGAAGAAGTTGCATCAGAGAAAGATTTGAAAACCGAACTAAATGTCAAGAATGAAATAACTGAACCACAAGTTGTGAAGGAAGAAGTATCAGTCGAATTGAAAGAGGAAACTGTTGTAAAACAAGAAAATGAAGAGAACAAGAGTGGAATCAAAAGGAAGACCACAGAAGAGACGGAGGAACCTAAAACGAAA
>Ga0157374_10004998_pt1 | contig 11124 bp, 15 predicted proteins | sample M25metaG_FD_115308 | JGI IMG/M metagenome (GOLD analysis project Ga0157374, IMG submission 115308) | Miscanthus rhizosphere microbial communities from Kellogg Biological Station, Michigan, USA - M2-5 metaG | ecosystem: Host-associated > Plants > Roots > Rhizosphere > Soil | place: USA: Michigan... | reverse complement strand
TATCTGCTTTGATTCCGTCAAATGTCCACTCGTTGAAACCGCCCTCTTTTGCATAGGTGATGGTTGGTTTCTTTTTGAAGGCACATGACTGGATCACGTTTACATCCTGCAAAACAGGATTGTAGCGGTGATCACGTTTTTGCCCCAAAGAGCCGAGGATGCAGTCTGGGCGTTGTACATCAGCATCAACTGAGCGTTGACCGGTGATGTTTTCAGCAATCGGATCGTGACCGTACAAGAATCATCGGCAACCAGTGAATGCTGACCTTTTCCGTCCGCACCGATGGTCATAACGTTCTTGTCAGTGGTCGCCTCGATCGTGATTCCCTCTTCGGCAACTGCGGCACCTGCACCTAAGTTAAAGGCACCAGTCGGTCCCGCGATTGCAGCTTGAACGTCTAAGAATGAATAAAACATCTTTTACCCCTATCTGTTCACGTTGATCGCAACGTTGACGGTATCAATTGCGCCGGCCAATTTGATTGCAATTTGAATTGGAGGCGCCTTGCGGGCCTCGCGGTCAGCTTGCGATTGCAAAGCGATCGGTTGAGCATAAACATAGTATCCCGATTTCAAATAATCGCCTGTGTGCAAAGTTCCGAATTCGAGCGGTGAATTCCAAACGCCCGGTGCAACCATGCCATTGTTCACGGCCTGAGTGAGTTGCTGGTTGCAAGTATTAATCAACTGATTCACACCTGCATCAGTCTGTGGGATTTTTGTCGGCGAGGTATAAAGCAAGTTGAAACCTGCGGTTTGAATCGCATCTTGCAACCAATCAGTGTTATTGATCTCGTCGAAATACGCAGGACCTGACATCACGCCATACTGCAAAATCATCGTGTTATTTACATAGTCGACATAAACGTTGCAACGCTTGTCTTGCAAAACGTTTGCTTGCGATGTGCTCAGATTTTCTGCAGTTACCAACGGCTCTTGTTTGTACATCATGTTGATGACGGTGTTTTGACCGTTGAAATCAACTGTGAATGCACGTCCGAAGAAAGATGCAACCGCATATGGAGTCGACGTAGAATATTGAATGAACGAGCGCAAATACGCTGCGGCCTTCATTTCACTAGCGAGATCGGTTGTCGACGAAGAAAGAAGAGTGTTCGGATCTTGCGTCGTGACGCCGTAAATCCGCTTAATATCCAAAGCTTCGATCGCTGCAGACACCGCCAAACTTTGGTTGTCAGTTGGCATTGTCGAAGCGGCGAACATGACTCCGTACCAAGCGGTTGTCAGATTGGCCATCGCCAAAACTGCATCCACCGGTTGCTCGGCAGCATAGCCCGGAACGATTTCTGACAAAGTTGCGGCAGTCAATTTCAATTGAGCCGAAATGTCTGTGCCGGATCCAGCTGCAATCGCTGCCGTGACGGAAGACGATGTGCCAGTAGTTGCCGAAGTGATTTGGAAACTAGAACCATTCCATGTGCAAGTGCCCGACGCCGAAAGTGCAGTCGTGATTACGGTTGCAACGCCATTCAGATTTGTTTGTGCAGAAAAATCAAGACCGGTGAGAGTTTTCAAAACACCATCGATCGTGACCTTGAAAGATCCAGTCGTGATGACTGTCCATGCCGACATGAGTTGTTGAGCCGCGGTCAGAGCGCCGCCCAAATTGAATCCGGCACTTGCAGTGCGAAGCCAACGACCAATCATCAATTCAGCTGGTTGCGGTGTCTGAGAAAAATAAAGATTCGCTGCCAAATATTCAGGAGCCGAAGTTCCGAAATCTGCGGCAACCTCTTCGATGCTCGCGTATTCGCGAAAACGATCCAAACCATTGATCACGTTCGAATCGCCCATGATCAAAAGCTCGCTGAAAGAACGCTGAGACGCCGCCACCGGGCTAAGATTCACATCAACTTGGATAAGTCTAGAAACTGGTAACATTCTAAGCTCCCTTCAAAGAGACGAGTAAAACTCGAGCGGCGCCCTCTGCGGTACCGGCTTTAATTTTCAAAAATTGAATGCCAACGAAATCTTTAGGATCGATTGCAGCATAAGTGCCTTGCGCAACCGTGTAAGAAATGGCCGATCCACTGGTTGTCGACTTAACAGGTACATATGTACCGCTTGCCGTGTCGCAAGCCTCGAAAGTCAATGCGGTGCTAGTAAAAGCTGCAGGCAAAACAATCCCGCAAAGGCCCATGCCATTCAAAGGAATCACATCGCTCTCGGTTGCACCATTTGCGATGTTGACTGGGATACCTTGAATAGATTGTCCCAAGTATCCTGAATAAACTTTCTGACTCATGGTACCCCCGGCGTTTGCCAATCAGTGTTATAGTCCTCGCCGCTAACGACAGTATGTATGCTGCCGTTCGCAGATTCAATTGAAAGAATCGCGTACGTCCTTTGGACTTGCCAAGTCAAATAAAGAGTACACATCATCCGCTCAACCCAACGGCCGTTTACAAGATCCGGCGCGCGCTGCGCTTCGGTGATCGATCGGTATCCCATATATGCCGATTCCATTATCTCGAGATTTTGATGAATCTGAAAACCATCCTGAAATTCTAGGATGTTCTCAATTGCATTTGGCCCATAAAAAGAAACTGGAATCTCAAGCAATTGCTGACGCTGCGAAGTGGTATTGCCTGCAGCATCGGTCATCACGGCCGCATTGAAGTCCGGATTCGCAAGTTTAAGACCGAATGCAATCCAATCGACCGTCACATCGGGTTGTTTTGGAGGGTTCGGTTGCCACTCAGGACGAACAAGTGTGCCATCATAGCCGGTGATGCCAACAATGATGCTTTGAATAAACTGAGTGAGAGTCAGACCGCCTGGAAAAGTTGGATTAGCCGTAGGGCGTAAATAGCCGCCGGTTGCGCTATTGTTTGGCATTTATGTCGCCCCTCCACTTGGTTGCTCGGCCACGCACACCGCTTCGTTCCATCCCTGACCATAATTGAGCCAAGGTGCGGCAGTAAGAACTTGGAACCGCTTGCCACCGTAGACAATGATATCCGGGTATTGAGATGTTCCGTCAGTAATAACTTCGGCCTTAATATAGAATGCGCGCACGTCCGCGACCTGTAATGCTTCCGGCAAACGAGAGAGTTGTTTGTTGTTTGCCGGTTGAACCGATGCAACCGTGCCGGTCGAGTTTTCAGTCAAAACGTTTTCGCCATTGGCATTAACGACAGTCGTCCGATGGATCAGAGTTACTGTGTCGACAAAAAGAGGATCGAGCAAGAGCTCGGATACATCTAACTGAGCCATTTATTGACCAAATCTCCCGCCACACAAATAGAGCACAAAAATAATTAGATCCCACAGTGCCCAAAGAGGCCAAAGAAAAAGAAATGACCATTCGAGCGTAATCAGCACGTAAATCAGTCCGATGAAAAGATATATGCCGATCGCCCAGATCATTCCTTCACCACATAAGTAATTGCGTTTCTCATTTGGCCAGTGACAACCAATGCCTTTTTACCATTGAAACCACGTGACTCGCGAGTCTTGATTGTCGACTCTGCAGGTGGATCTATCCCGATTTGGTCGTTGATCGTGCGTTTCACTGAGTTCGAGGCGATCGTGCCGATGCGATTATAGTAGTTCGAAGTCGCCTTACTGCCGACACTAAAAATGGACTGCAGAGCCTTTTTGAATTCATCGGCGATCTGCGCCTGCACGGCTTTGATTCCAATTTGCATTACTGGACGAGCCGGGATGTTTTGTCCAGGCGAACCAAACTCATTGAGAAATAAAAGACCGGCATTATTGATTGGTTCGTCGGCATCGCGACGCCCAGAATCGTCTGATGGAATACCAACTAGCACTTTGTCGTTCTTAAATGAATCGATGCGCTTTTTGATCTCTTCGACTCGATCGACGGTCACTATATCTTTGTTCATGGGACAACCCCGATCAATTTAAGGACCACGAAAATGATGAAACCGCCCACTGACACCATCACCAGAAAATCGCCGAGGGTAACTAAAAAGCTCCCTCGACACTTTTTCATAGCTCAATTGCGCCGGCGCCAAACATTTGAATCAGGCGCCACAATTGCTGTCCGTACGTCGTACGATTCCACCAACCAGCATCTTTTTCAGACTGAATCTGAGAATCATAGCCGACTGAAACACCGCCGACGGTTTTGCTATTTGCAATCCCGCCGCTTTGTCCAGGCGATCCGCCGACGGCAGCGGCCTGCACGTTTTGAGCGGCGAGAGTTATCTCGTGCGCTGTGTACAGCATGACCGCGTTTGCCCACATTGTGCCGAATTTGCATTGATTTAGCATTGATTCGGCCCATGTAGACCAAAAGATTAACTGCGCATCAGGATACGTGGTCGTGTTCGAAAACTCAGGAAAGTTTGTCCGAAACGCCGTGAGATCCATTTACGCATCCTTTTTCTTTTTGCCCTTTTTGCTATTGGCTTTTTTGTCGACGATTTCTTCTTTGATCTCGCCATCTTCAATTTTTTGTATGATGGTTGCCTCTGAATCTTCGGCAGCCTTGTCTACTTGAGATGGATCAATGACTTCTGATTCAACTGTGTCATCGCCGCATTCGTCTAAAGCTGGAGCTTCGGAACGGATGAATGCGTGGCCGTTGATGATCGTGGCTTTTAAATACCAATGATCTCTCAACTCTTCCGGCATCGAATGGATGCCGGGCTTGTACGTCACTCCCTCAATGCGAGTAGTGCGTTTGAATTCTACTTTCATGCGAGTACTCCTGACGGTTAGATACCGTCAGCGTACTGCACAGTCTCAGGGTATACAAACTCAACTTCGCCGAATGCCCAAATGTATGGAGCAGTGAAGCGGATACCTTGGTAATAAGCGGTTTCGCGACGGATCGGAACCATCGGGAAGCGAACACGAGATTCATCGTTCGTGTAAGCAACCATGCGATCCGAATTTGTAGCACCGCGACCAGTCAACCATTTTACTGGTTGGATATCGAGTTCGCGACCGTTGATGCTCAATGCGATCGAGTTCTTTTTCAAGAATTCGAGCACCGACTGAGAGCCGGCAGAGCTAACGATTGTCGAAGCGAGTTTCGAGAACTGTACAGGAGGCAACAACAATTTGTCTGGGCAAACTGCGAATGCAGAGTTTGACCATGTGCTCTCGAGCAACGCATTCACGTCGTCCAAGATTTGTTGAGGCGTTTTGCTCGCCCATGTGCCACCAGATACGCTGCCTTGAGCGATGTCTGGGTTGTTTACCAAACCAGTCGCGCCAACATCAGCAGATCCGATGTACGCCATTTGATCTGTGTTCATTTGATAGAGCTGGTTGAGAGCGTCCATCTTTTGAGCGTCGATCGGTTGGCCAGTCAATTGCGAACGTTCCAACTCAGGAGATGTGTAAGACATCTCGCGAGCAAGCAAGCGAAGTGGTAATACGATACGCTCACCGTTTACGCTCACGCCTGGGATCGCAGTCGTCTCAGCAGAAATCCAAGGCATGTTACCGCCTGCATTTCCGCTAGGGTTGCCGAGCGATCCGGCAGCTGCGAACGCCGAGCGAATGAACGAAGTCGATTCGTTGGCAAGGGTGATGCCTGAGCGCAATTTGATGTCGCGGCCCCAGCTTACGCTGACCAGCGGCTCATACAAGCGGCGATCGAGGTTATCGAGTTGGTTGACGAAGTACGCGAGAACACTGTCTCGAGTACGGAATCGGCGGCCTTGAGGTTGCATGCGATTTTTCATAATTTATTTTCCCCTTACCTATTAGCGAGCGATCCGCAGCTCGGCGATGTTGTTTGCATCTTTGCCATCCGACGCCCACGATGCTTGAGTCGCAGTCAAAGCAACGTTGTTTGTCGAATCTGATTGCGCTTCGAAATCGCCGATGTTTTTTCCGGCAGCTGCGATAACGCGAACATAAACGACGCCGCCACGAGCTGGTGTGCCCTGTGTACAGATAACGTTTACATAACCACGAACCGCAAAGCCGTTTGGAACAGCAGGATTTGGAGTTGCATCATTCAATCCTTGATTCATGTTGCCAGAGATGCTTGGCACCTCGCGAACAAGAACCCCAGCGAACGCAGTCGCAGCTTCACCGCCGACGAACTGAGTGATACCGCCGGTCGCATACTTAACAGGGATACCGAATGCTTGCGCATAAGTACCGCCGCCGTCAGCGATCAGGTTTGCAGGTTCGACGTTTGTTTCGTCGACACGAGTAACATCACCAGGGACACCTGCAGGAGCCTGGTATAAGTATGCTTGAGACTGAGGGATATTGCCCATGGGATATTCTCCTTACTTGCCTAGGTTATACCGTTTTGCGTTCAATTCGTTCATTTTTTCAGGAGTCATGAATCCTTCTTGGTCAAAGATCGAGCTCACAAAGGCGTCTTGACCTTTGCCAGCTTTTTTCGTTTTGCCCAAACTCTCGGTGCGCTTCGATTTCAAAACTTCCGAAACGCCAACGAACAACATATCGATTTCTTCGTCTTTCATGGCATCGAACGTGGCAGATTTTTTGCCAGTGATCATGTTGATGATCTCTTTGCCATCTTTAGACTCGTAGCATTTTTTTAGCGAGCTACGTTTCGCATCTTTGGCTTTTACTTTGAGTCCTGGAGCAAGAATCTCGACGCGCGATTTTGTATCGCCGGTCATTTCCTCTTCCTCTTCGTCCTCACCGTCGCCATCGGCTTCGTCATCTTCACCTTCGGAACCCTCTTCGTCCTCGATGATTTCGGATTCGTCGTCTTCCGACTCTTCTTCCTCTTCCTCATCGCCCGCTTTTGATTCGAGCAATTTAGAAACCGCTACTTCGAGTTTTTTCAAACGCTCTTCGAGAGAAACTTCACCTTCTTCGTCCGCGCCCTCTTTTTCAGACTTGTCGTCTTTCTTAGGTGCTGCCGGAGCCGGCTCATCTTTTCCTTTTGCAAGACCAGCGACTTTTTCGCCGAGATCTTTTACTGCACCCATCAATTCGTCGTACATAGATTTATCCATGACGGCAGGTGAGCTTTCGGTAGGAGCTGTTTCAGCATCCTTTACGGCTTCGTCAAATGTTTTGCCTTTTGCCAAGAATGTTTTCAAACGCTCGAGGAATTTTTTATCCATTTGGGATGCTCCTTTATGATCTCTTACTGCGTATTCTGAACCCGCGCGCCCTTGTTCGACAAGAGCTAAATGGTTCCCGACAATGTTTGTCTGCTTACCTTTGCCGACACTCAACTGAGTGTACTCGCATTCATATCCACACGATACTTCCCGCAATCCGTTCTTTACAAGCGAAATTGCGAACTGGTCCGTGATTAATAGATCAGAGACCAGTGAATCCTTGAACTCACCCTCGCCCCGACGCACGTTCTGCATGACGCCTACTGCGAGCTCTTTCCAGTTCTTTGGATCAACGAATTCTTCGGGATGGCGAATGGTTACCGGTTTACCTTGAAAGGATGCGATGGTTTTCTCGCTGAAAACTTCATCCTCTTCCCGGGATATAATTGCGATACCATTTTGGCCGACTTCGACAGGCGTTTCACCACGACCGTATTCCATGTCGCCGGTGCGCCCAATAGGCACATTTAAACAAACGAGAAAACCTTCCCTAGTCTCCCCGATGTTTTCACTGATTTTTGTTGCGAAGTATTTCATCCCTGATCCGCCTGGGATCAATAGTGAGGCAACCAGGATTCACTTTCAATCGAAATTATTCGTCATCCGACGGAAGGATGGGTTCTTGATAGCACCGACAATTCGGGAACGTGCCGGCATGACCAGTCGTTCCATCGGACAGAGTTGGTGCCTTGTCGTACGCAATGATCTTGTTGTTCATTTTCTTATGTGATTCCCGCTCGGCCCCGTCCATTGTGGTCACCCAGCGATAGTGAGTCACGCCGATCGCTTCGGCTCGAGCCTGGACAAAGGACGCATTCGCGCGCGCGGTTTCCGTTCTAGCAATGAGTTTGGCCCGGTTGACGGCAACCTCGGTCGACATGCCCATTTGCTCTTTGAGATCGTCGATTACCGATTGATCCGGCACCGCCCGCTTACCTTGCAAGAAATTTTCGGCAGCGATCTTTTGTGCCCGCAACCCAGCTTCGATCGGGATAGACTGAATCAATGCGACCTGTTCGTTCAAAAGGGCCATCGCCACTTGACCAGTGTCACTCTCAGCAACTCCAGATTGGATCGCAGCGCCCATTGCCTTGGAGTGATTCTTATACGCTCGCTTGTTGGACTTTGCCGATTTCTCAAGCATTTTTGCGGCTTGCCGGCGAGCCCACGGCTCAAGTTGCTTCGCATACGTCCGAAGCGCCTTTTGCAACTGAGCGTCGTCATGTATCGTTGCACCATCAGTATGTATGTCAATTAAGTGCCCAGATTTCTGAGCAACCTTTTTTAGAGCCCGATAAAATTCGCGCTCCGCTGCGTTCGAAGCCTTGAACTTGTCAGGTCTCTTTGCATCGAATGAAAGTGAGCGCAGCTTTTTCAACCTTGTTTATCCTCGGGCTTTGGTTCCGGTTTTTTGAATGGCGGCAATGCGCCCTTCGTGGCCCCGAGCTGAGTCAAAAGACCAACCGACATTTTAAAGATTCGATCTGACAAAAGTTCCATTGGCGAAAGATCCGGTTGGTTCTTAAAGATGCGGCCTACATCGCCCTCAAGTTTGACGGTGAATGAATCACCAACGCCGGTTTCTTCGAACACGATCATGACTGTGCGTTTACGCTTGCCCTCTTGGCTCATAACTTACCCTCCCGAAGGTATTTTTGGATTCGATCTTGCGCGTGCTCGGCACGATCGATTCTAATTTTTCGATCACATCTAATGGCGACTCTGAGCTGATGCCCGCGAATCTTGCCAATGAAAACACTGATAGGACCGTCGCTGGTTTCGATGAGAATTTGCTCACCTTCATTCCGTGCAACCGTCAGCGTACCTACGCCGCTTTTTTCTTTCTTATCCATGATTTTATGCGCCTCCATGCGGTTTTCTGATCTAAGCTTGGAACCGGTTTAGCCGGCTCACCAGTTGGATCCTCTAACGCTGGATCCGGCGGGTCAATGTCTTCCGCGTTCGCAATCTCTTCGTCGGTAATGTTCGAGAACAATCCGGTTTCTTGAGACGATTGACGCAGCTCTTTCATTGCGGTCTGAGTGCTCATCAAGCCTGCTTCGTGTACGCCGATAATCGTTTCGGCATTCAATTTGGCAATATTGGCTTTGTCGAGAGCCGACATTTGCCAAAGCGGATTGAAGTCCCATTCGAGATCGTCCGGGGCCGCATTGCCAAATACCGAACGCCACATCACTTTTACGATCTTGTCGACACCTTCGAGCATGGTCGAATTTTGCTTCGAATTGATGTTGTCGTAGTACGTGCGCAAGTCTGAGTCGCCGGTTGCATTTAAGCCACTTGGCGATTGACCAAACAAGCGGACCAACGGGATCTCTGCGCAACCGCCCATTTGTTGGCCGAATTGCAACATGACATCAGAAAGGCCAGCAAACGTGTACGACGTAGTGTCGAATTCGTCTTCCTTATCCAAGAGAGTCATTCCCTCATTGGTTTGGAACTGCCTCATCATCTCAAACATTGCCTCGAGACCTTGTTGCGCTTGGCCTCCAGCTGCGATGATTTCGCGCAATTTATCGATCTTAACCAGGCGGTTGTTCGCGCGCTCAACCAAATTCGCAACGCTCATTGTCGTCGAGTCGAATGAGATCAAGCGATCCCACATGCGTTCAAGGACCGATTCGCCCCACATCATCTCTGTGATTGCTTGAAAGTAAGGCAACTGAATGCCGATCGAGCGGATCACGCGAGAGTGGTGGACAACCAAATGAGATAGTGCGTTTGCTTCGGGCGCAGTCGCAGTGCCCGTGGTGAGCGAAGTGGTGATGTCGTAATACTCGGGCAACCCAATGTCAGGGCCGCTCATGATAACCGAAGTCAGGTCTGGATTGAGCTGCCAACGATCATAAACCGCAATCCCTTTGAACTGGCCTTTGCCCACGGTTTCCAGATCAAGAGGCGTTGAAAGGTCTTGGCCCTCGATCTGCAAAACGCCGATCGAACCGCCATACATGCGGCCCCACGCAACGACGTCACGAAGCGATTGCCAAATCTTTAAGCGCTTTTCTTCTTTCTGAAATTTCTTGAGGTTCTTTTGTTCTTTCGAGGTTTGGATCGTGATCCCGCCTCGAGTCATATCGTCGGCGTAAGTGTCGATCACTAGCCCAGCTAACCAGGAGCCACGATACGCCGCTTCAATTTGTAGGCGGTTGCGGGTGATGAGGTTGAACGTGTACATCCCCGCCGAGAGAGTGTTTTCGTTATTCAGGCCAAGGCGAGCGACGAAGTTATCGAACCCGTCGATAGTTTTCTGTAATTTGCCGTCCTCGACTTGAAATATCTTTTGGGCTTCCGTCATTTTGTGCCGTCCTCTCCCACACTTTTAACTTATTGCCAGTCGACAGTATATCCATGATTGCGTCAACGGTCGGATCAATCTGGTCATCATGGGCGTGCGTTCCATCTGCCGTAAAAGCCTCATGCTCGATCAAATAATCAGAGAGCCAAGGAGATTCTTCCGGGATGAAAACCTCGCCATTCTCGAGATATGGTAACGCATCCATGACGCGCGTGTATTTGTCTTTGTCGCGTTCAATACCATCGATTGGGATGCCACCTTTGGCTTTGATCTCCTGGACTAAACCGGTGCCTGACGACTTATCCTCAACCAACATTTTGCGCAAAAAGCCGACCGCATTTATATCCCAAACCGCCGAATCTTTGTGCTTTTGCCAAAAATCGATGGCCTTTCTTTTCAGCTCAGGCGACTCCCACTTACCGCGAATCTGATCGATCAAATAGAGGTTGCCGTCGACGCCCTCGCCCCAGCATTGAAACACCGAATAATCGTTTCGCTCGGCAGTTTTCTGCGCGGTATCTGCGTAAATCTTTCGGTACTTGAGTTTCGGCAAAATGCTGTAGCGCTTGAAATAGTGGCTCTTTATGATGTTACCGCCCAAACGAGTCGGCGCCTGCTGCCACTGCGAATGAAACACGAAGCTTGAGATACGATTACCACTGGCATCGGTGCCAGAACCTTGCTCCATCTCAATTAAATCTTGAACTGGCTCTTTGTATTCCCAATAACTGAATCGGCCATCGG
>Ga0157374_10004997_pt1 | contig 11126 bp, 9 predicted proteins | sample M25metaG_FD_115308 | JGI IMG/M metagenome (GOLD analysis project Ga0157374, IMG submission 115308) | Miscanthus rhizosphere microbial communities from Kellogg Biological Station, Michigan, USA - M2-5 metaG | ecosystem: Host-associated > Plants > Roots > Rhizosphere > Soil | place: USA: Michigan... | reverse complement strand
GGACGCGAGGGCCACCCGAGTGTCCAGCGTCGAGCGTTCGCCGCGGAAAGGTGGATGCCACCGCGTCGCTTCGTCACTCCCTTTGCGTCTCATCCCGGACCGGGCCGGGTCGAGCGGGGAGGGTGGCGTTGCGGCACGGGTGGTGGATCATCATCGCGGCGGTGATCGCGGCAGCGAGCTGCGGCACCTCGGGCGGCGGGAAGAGCGGACCGGGTCAGGATGGTGGCACCGGCGGCGACGCGGGGACCATCGGCGATGGCGGCACGGACGGGGGAGGTCAGGTCGCCGACGGTGGAACGGACGGCGGGGTGCCTCCTGATGGCGGTCTGCCCGACGGAGGTGGGGGCGGATTCACGACTCTCGACTGGAGCCGACTCGCGGACCGTCCGCTCGGGACCAGCGAGGCACACGGCGAGCTGGTGGGCGGGAAGCTGTACACCTTCGGGGGCTTCAACTGGGCCACCGCGTGCTGCACGCCGTGGCGGTTCGCCTTCGTCTACGACCCCGCGACCGACGAATGGTCTCCGCTGGCGGACATGCCGGAGGGCGTGACGCATGCCGGGACGACCACCGACGGAACGGACGTCTACTACGCAGGTGGCTTCATCGAGGACGCGTCGCGCACCTACCAGATCTTCGGGACGAAGCACGTCTGGCGGTACCGGGTGGCGACCGGTACCTACGAGGCGCTCCCGGAGCTGCCCGTCGAGAGGGGAGGCGGGGCTCTCCAGTACCTCGACGGCAAGCTCCACTTCTTCGGCGGGTTGAGCTTCGGCCAGGTTTCCGACACGCCCGAGCACTGGGTGCTCGATCTGGCAGGCGGCGGAACGAGCTGGGTCGCCGCGGCGCCCATGCCGTCCGGCCGGGCGAGGAACCACCTCGGAGCCGTCGTGCTCGGTGGGAAGATGTACGCGGTCGGCGGGCAGCACGGTCATGACGAGGGCCTCGTGACGACGCCCTACCTGGACGTCTACGACCCGGCCACGAACACCTGGACCGAGTTGCCGGACATGCCCGTCGCGAAGAGCCACATCTCCGCGGCGACGTTCGTGCTGCAGGGGAGAATCCTGACCGTTGCCGGGGAGACCGCGAACGGCGTCTGGACGACCGAGATCGCGGCCTACGACCCGGTCAGGAACGCATGGGAGGAGCTCACCCCGTTCCCGGAGAAGATCTACTCCGGGATCGCGCGTCCAATGCTCGGCGGCATCGTCTACACGACGGGCGGGTACTCGCAGCGAACGTGGCTCGGCGTCCCCGCGAATTGATCTCGTCGACGACGGAGACCATGAGCACCAGCGGGCGCCCGGTTTGCGCCGTGCCTAGCTTCATCGGCGTCCATGGTCGATTGGGCAGGTCTCTGGGAAACCCAGCAACCCATCGCCGAGACGCTCGTCCGGTCGAGCTTCGTCTATCTGGTCGTCCATCTCCTGCTGCGCCTGGCGGGGCGCAAGGAGCTCTCTCGCTATTCGTCGTTCGACGTGGCGGTGCTGTTCCTCATCGGAGTCGCGGTCCGGCGGGCAATGACCGTCGACGACGCGAGCCTCACCACCGCGACGCTCGCCCTGGCCACGGTCATCGCCTGGGACGTCTTCTTCTCCTGGCTGGGCTTCCGGAGCACGCTCGCCGCCACGTTCCTCAAGGGGAAGCCCCGTCTGCTCGTCAAGAACGGCGTCCCGCTCGAGGCGGAGCTCCGCGCGTGCCGCATCAGCATGGAGGAGCTTCTGTCCAGGGGCCGCGAGGCGGGGCTCGCGAACCTCGCGCGGGTCGCGGAGGCCTATCTGGAGACCGACGGGAAGGTCAGCTTCGTCGTTGCGCCGGCGTGAGCTCGACGAGCAACCGGCGGCCTTCTTCCGGAACTGGCGCTCGGCGTCCCTGATCAGGCGGACCGCGGCCTTCTCGCCCTTCCAGCCGATGCACCGGGCCTTGGCGTGGGAGAAGAAGTGCGTGCTCAGGAAGAAGTTCTCCAGGCCCTGGCGCATGTCCTTGGGAAGCCCGGAAGGACCGCGCACGTCGTTCGTCCAGCCGCCTCTGTCGGGCACGAGCACCAGTCGATCGTTCCTCTCCCAGTCATCCCCCTCGTCCTTCTGCTCCATCTCCAACACGGCGAAGGGACGACAGGGGATGACCACGCCTGGATGACTCGGGACCTCGGAGAGCACGAGCGCGTCCAGGGGATCTCCGTCGTCCGCGAGCGTGCTCGAGACGAAGCCCCAGTCGTACGGGTACTCGAGGCCGACCGGCAGCGGATGTCCCCAGACGATGGCCTCGAGCTCCGGCTCGAACTTCATCTTGAGCCTGCTGCCGCGCGGGGCCTCCACGACCACGTGCACGAGATCGTTCTTCGTCCAGGTGGGGATCCGGTCGAGCCTCACGCCACTTTGAGTGGGCATCCGCCACCCGGGGCGCAAGTTGCTGCGAGCGGTAGAGCAGCGGAATCGAACCACCCGAGCGACGCTCGCGCGCCGCTCCACTGGTTTTGAAGACCAGGCCGGCCACCAGGCACGGAGGCTCTACCAGAGGCGGCCGATGGTGTTCCCTTGGCGCCGCTCTGTCCACACCTGCGTGCAGGCGCCGACCCTGTCCGGAGCGGCAACCCGTTGGGAAAACGCACGCGGCCCGCAAGCAATGTTGACCCAGGGGCCCCGGGTGACCCAGGGGATCCTCGGGCAAGCTACCGGAGACGCTTCGTGGCAGGGCATGGCACGTGTCTCGCTCCGTTCCCTCCCGTGCGGTACGGACCACATCCACGCCGGGCTGACCACGTCGACGGGCCACGTTCATTGGCGCTCCGGCGCGGATTCACGGTGCTCGAGCTGATGGTGGCGGTCAGCCTCGTCGCGGTGATGGCCGCGATGAGCCTGAGCGCCTACGACGAGATCACCTCCCGGGCAGACTTCTCCTCGGTGCTCGCCAACCTGGTCACCAGCGTCCGCCTCACCCGGAGCGAGGCAGCCGGCCGCGGCGTCGCGACCGCGTTCGTGATCGACACCCGGAACAACCAGTGGTGGGGCATCGAGGCGCCCAGCGGCTGGAGCCTCGCGGCCTTCGACCCGAACAACCCCGGCGCCCTCATCGCCTCCGATACGTTCCCGACCGGCAGCGGCAAGACGGTCTTCGGTCCGGGGAGCGGCTATGGGTCGGTGCTCCCGGCGCCGTTCGGGACCGTGCCCGTCGTCAGCAGCCAGGACCCGACGTACCCGTACTGCAGCTTCTGCGACCGCATGACCGGGATGGGAGCCATCGTCTTCCAGCCCAACGGGACTGCCTCCTTCGTTGGCTCGCTCCCCGCTCGCCCGGCGCTGGGGCAGCAGTTCACCGTCGAGTCCGCCGCCGACGGCCGGACGGTCCTGTTCGCGATCATGGGTCGCACCGGGATGGTGGAGGTCTTCGACCGATGAGTCGCCCCCGGCCACCGTCGCGAGGATTCACCCTGGTCGAAGCGCTCGTCGCCTCCGCGATCCTGATGATTGCACTGGCCGCGCTGCTCCCGCTCCAGGTCATGGGCGCGCGCATGAACCGTTTCTCGGAGCGCACGCTCGACGCCACGCTGCTGGCGACCGACCTGAGCGAGAACATCACCCGCTGGCCGTACGCGGACTCGCGTCTGAGTCCGCTGCTGACCGTCAGCAGCCTCTCCGACTCGGCCATCGCCTCCCGCTGGGACATGGGAACGGCAGCAGCCTCCAGCCAGACGGCCCAGTACTCCGATTTTCCGAAACCGGACCCGAACGCGGAGAACTACGCCGCGCTTGGCACGACCTACCAGGGCCTGTCCTCCGACATCGACGGCGACGGCACGCCGGACTTCACTCGCTACTGGAACGTCTACGCCGTCGACGCCACCGGCAGCGGTACGCCGAGCGGGAAGCTGGTCCAGATCATCGTCCGCTGGAACGAGCCGCAGGTGGGCTGGCACCAGATCGTCGTGACCACGTTCAAGCGCAACCCGGCGAACCTCTTCTGACCATGGCTCGCCGCTCACCCACGAAGGGGTTCACGCTGCTCGAGGTCCTGGTCTCCTCCACCGTCTCGCTGGTGGCGGTGGCCGCGGCCTCGCATGCGCTCATGAACCAGTACGCCGTGCTGCAGGGCCGGGACCTCTCGCGGCAGGCGAACGGGTCGGCCCGCGAGGCGACCCAGTTCCTGGACACGACGCTCAGGATGACCGGGTTCGGGGTGGATCCTCGCTGGGCCATCGACCTGAACTACCGCTGCGCCACGCAGCCGTGCCGCGACAGCACCACCGGACCGGACGAGCTGGTGGTGGTGAGCCGGGATCCGCGCTACCGCTACCAGGCACAGGGGGAGGGGACGTGCGCCGACGCCGCCGGCTGCTTCAGCGGCGACGCCTGGCCCATCACCGCGTCCACCACCAACCCCCCCTCGCTCACCGCGAGGCTCCAGCCCGGCACCACGCTCGAGGAGGGCAGGGTGATCCTGGCCATGTGCCCCGAAGGGCAGAACCCGGTGATGCTCACCCTCGGAGCGCCGGTCTCGCTGCCTTCCGCGAGCCCCGCCGGGAACGTCGTCATCAACCAGTTCAGCGCGGACGCGACGCTGGGGCCGTACAACGCCCCTGGCTCGCTCCTGCCGTGCCACGGCCAGCCCGGTGCGGCGATGTTCCTCGTCGACCGTTCGCGCTTCTTCGTCCAGACCCTCGACGGCACGCCTTGGCTGATGCTGGACACCGGCCGTGACCTCGACGGCGACGGCGTCCTCCCGCCCATCGACCAGGACGACCTCATTCCGGTGGCGAAGAACGTGCTCGACATGCAGGTGGCCTACGCGCTCGACCCGTGTGCCTCGTCCCCCGCCGGTCCGGATTCGGATGGCGACTGGGTGATCGGCGATGCGAAGGGGCGCCAGGAGGAGCCGCTCCGCGTCACCATGCCCGCGGCCCCGACCTATGGGACCGCCTCCAACGACCCCGCCCGCTGCACGATGAGCCCGGCCAACGTACGGGCCATCCGGGTCTCGCTGCGGCTCCGCTCGGACCGGACGGACCACAGCCGGGGAGAGGCGTGGTCCGGCGACATGCTGCTCAGTCCCGAGAACCGCACCGATACCCTCAACGTGCCCGGCTACCGCCTCTTCACTGCTCAGCTGGACGTGACGCTGCGGAACATGTCCTCCACCGCGAGCTTCATCTTCTGACCATGCCCAGAATTCCCGACCGCGGCGGCGCCCTCCTGAACGTGCTCATCGTGGTGAGCGTGCTCTCGGTGATCGGCCTCGCCTTCCTCACCAAGGGCCGCAACGACAACGGCGCCTCCGCGGCGCAGCGCGCCGCGCTCCGCTCGGCCACCTGCGCCGAGGCCGGACGCGAGCTCCTGCTCAGCCAGTTCCGCGCATACGGCACCACGCCCACGCAGCTCACGCTCAACACGGCACTGAACGACCAGACCGTGTCCACCGGCCACTACAACCAGTTCGCCATCAAGTCGATCACCGCGGTCACCGGCGTCAGCTCCGGCGGCATCGGCGTGAGCGACATGTCCAACCGGATTGCCCGCGTCGGAATGGGCGGCCAGCTCTACCGGGTGCTCGTGGTCTGCAGCTCGAGCAGCGCCGGCTCACATCAGAACGAGGTCGAGTACCTCGTTCGCTTCGGTCTGTAGAGGAAGGCACAAGGCCATGGATCGCACTCTCCGACGACTCCTGACCCTGAGCCTGATGCTCGGCGCCCCGCTGGCGCTCGCGCAGTCCAGCTCCCCGGCCCAGGCGTGCTGGAACCGCGACGTCGAGCGTATCGACTACCTCCAGAACCCCCCCGAGGGCGGCGACAACGAGTTCTTCACCGGCGTCAGCGACACCAGCGGCAACACCAACGTGACCCTGGTCTGGCCGTCGCACGCGACCCTGGTCGACTTCACACAGCGGCTGTACCGGATCCGCGTCGACCTGGGCGGCGCCACGCCCACCGGCTGCAGCCACGACTACCTGAACAACCTCGGCTACTTCCTCTCCACCGGGGTGAATCCTCCGGCCGGCCCGCAGGCGCTGCAGGGCACGTACGATCCGACCAGGACCTACCCGGATCCGGGTCCCACTTACTCCGGTGGGAACGGGCTCAGCGACGGGCTGCGGAGCGGCTACGCGTACCGCTATCGGAACTGGCCGGCGGCCAGCGCCTCGGGGGGAACGTCCGAGACCTACGCCACGGCCTGCTCGAACGCCGGCGGCGCCGCCCAGGCGGCCGCGTGCCTCGCCTGCCTCAACACCCGCGGTTACTGGCTGAACCCGGCGGCCCCGAGCAACGACGTCACGCCTTCGGCGGCGGTCTTCACCACCAACTGGCTGCGCTTCCACCCGGTGAAGTGGGTGCTCCTGTCGCTCGCCTACAAGCGGCTGGTGAACGGCCCGTTGCTCCTCCCGCTGCGCGAGGCGGTGCTCGGCCAGGCGAACGACAAGGGAACCACTCTTCTCCAGAAGATGCTGCCCCAGTCCTGCGCGGGGCAGGGGCGGCCCCTGAACCAGAAGATCAGCGCCATCGACGGAGTGGCCTACACCAGCACGGCCTACCCTCTGGCGGAGATGCTGTTCAACGCCGCCTGGTACATGGGCGGCCAGACCAGTCCCTGGCTCTTCTCGAACAACGCCACCTTCCCCAGCAACTTCCCCAACAGCAAGAGCGGCCCGTGCGTGAACTGCCGCGGCGACTTCATCGTTCTCTTCGCTGACGGCCGCGGCGACAGCGCCACCGCCGCCTGCGCGCCGGTGAACGGCGTGACCCCTGCCTGGTGCAGCGCGACCGCGCAGTGCTCGGCACTGGGCATGGGGGCCGAGGGTGACGGTGACGATTTCCTCGATCCTTCGCTGAATGGAGGCGCGGGGAGCGCCATCTCTGGTCCCGGAGCTCGCCAGGCGCCGGCCGGCACCTGCGACATGGACCTGGCCGACGACGTCGCGGCCTGGATGAACGCCACCCCGGTGGGCATCGGCTACCCCAACTCGACGCTCCGCACCTACGTGGTGGCCATCGGGGATCCGAAGGACACCTATGGCGAGATGACGACGCTGCGGCAGATCGCCGCCCGCGGCGGGGGCGACTACGTCGTGGCCGACGACTACGCCACCCTCGAGTCGAACATCCAGGACGTGTTCATGGCCATCGTGAACCGCTCCACGTCGTTCTCCGCGGCGAGCATCACGACCGTCCAGAGCAGCGGGTACACCTCGGCCTTCCTCCCGCGTTTCACGCCGAACGGCGGGCAGCTCTGGCCGGGCACGGTGACCCGGTTCAGCCTCTTCAACGAGTTCGCCTCCGGCTGCACCAGCGCCGACCAGGGGAAGGTGACCTCGGCCAACCCCAACGGCGACTCCGACTGCTCGGACTTCTACCTGACCGACGCGAACAAAGCCTTCGTCGGCGAGTCCAACGGCGAGTTCGTGGTTCTGGACAACAGCCAGACCTGGGATGCCGGCTGGCCGGCGAAGGCGGGCGGCTCCGACGGTGGCGTCCCCGCCACGCCCTTCTGGGAGGCGGGGCAGGTGCTCACCGCCCGCGTGAACAGCTGGCTCTCGGGGAACTCCGCGCGCCAGCGGGCCATCTACACGGTCGCCCCGGACTCGAGCAGCGGATACGACCCGACACTGATCCAGTTCACCTCCTCCAACGCCGACCGGCTCACGCCGCTCTTCCAGCTGGGCGGGGTGAACGGAGACTTCTGCACCACGCTCGGGAACCTCACCCGCCACACCTATGCGACCGAGTCCGACTGCGGGCGCGACCTCATCGACTTCGTCAACGGAAGGGACATCCTCTTCCAGAACCCGGCCAACCGAACCAACCCGCCGCCGGCCAGCTATCAGGCGCGGCCGAACCTGCTCGGCGACATCTTCCACTCCACCCCGGTGCTGGTGACCCCGCCCGCGCCGACGTTCCTCTGTGACCTCGGCGTGGTGAACCAGTGCGTGCCCTCGCTGTACGACCCGCGCTTCGAGCCAGGCGGGCAGGACGCGTACACGACGTACTTCTCGGACAACCAGTACCGGAGTCAGTTCCTGCTGGTGGGCTCGAACGACGGTATGCTGCACGCCTTCAACGCCGGCAACGATACGGTCAGCGGCAGAAACCACTCCTTCGATCTCGGCACCGGCGAGGAGATGTGGGCCTTCATCCCGCCCGATCTGCTGCCCAAGCTCATCCGCCTCGCGCTCGGTGACCGGCACGAGCTGATGGTGGACGGCACGCCGATGGTCCGCGACATCTGGGTGGACCTCAACGCGGACCACGAGAAGCAGGCCAACGAGTACCGCACCGTCGCGATCACCGGTGAGCGCGAGGGCGGACGCAGCTTCTTCGCCCTGGACGTCACCGACCCCATGACCCCGAAGTTCCTCTGGAACTGGCCTCCCCCGGGCACCAACGATGCGCTGGTGTCGGGCGAGTCCTGGAACGACCTCGGCCCCGCGGCGCCGCCCATCGGGCCCATTGCCGAGGCGGACGGAAGTGGCGTGTTCAAGGTGCAGGGAGTTCCGGCCAGGGAGCGCTACGTGGTCGCGGTGGGCGGCGGCTTCGACCCGGCGTACCTCCGTGGCCGTGCCATCTGGGTGCTCGACGTGTGGACCGGTCAGGACGTGTACCGGTTCTCGGCCTCCGACGCGACGGGGAGCGGCGACCTGCGCAGCGCGCTCTACCCGGTCGTCGCTCCGCCGAGTCTCGCGGACACCGACGCCGACGGGATCTTCGACACGCTGGTGGTGGGTGACACGGGCGGGCAGGTGTGGACCGTCGGCATGGGCAGCCCGGGCAAGCCGAACCCCTCCAACGGGGCGTACTCCAACTGGTTCGCAGCCCGAGCCTTCATCCAGTTCAAGGGACAGGCCTTCTCGAAGCGCAGCCCCATCTTCCAGAGGGCGGTGCTCGGCCTCCTCCCGGGGAACGTGTGGCGGTTCTTCGTCGGGTCCGGGGACCGCGACCAGATCAAGGACCCCAACGGTGGGACCTGCGGCCTGGCCAACCTCGGAGCGTGTGTGCGAAAGGGCTGCAGCGTCACGGTGAGCAGCAGCCGATATCGCATCTCGCCCGACGGCAACGGCCCGCATTACGAATCGGGCAGCTGGAGCTACAGCTCGGGGGCGAGCGCGACCACGCAGTCGCTGGCCTTCGACTCGCCGGCCGACCTGCAGAGCATGTCCTGCTCGGACGTCGTGGACTCGGAGATCGACACCACCATCGCCTGTGGCAACACCCAGCCCACCCAGTACTCCGCCCAGGCGTACTGCGACTGGTCGCCGGGCGTGCCCGGTGGGGTGGACTGCCCGCTGGCCTCCGGGCGGCCGATGGGCACGGCGGTGGACTACAGCCCGAGCTCGATGGAGTACTCGCGCTTCTACGCGGTGAGGCTCTTCGACGATGCGCGGCCCCAGTTCACCACCGCCGCCGGCGCGACGGCCTACGACGCCGCGGCGCTCAGCGACGGAAACCTCGTCAACGCGAGCAGCAGCACCGCGTCCTCCACCTCGAGCGGGTGGTACATCGCGCACGCCAACTCCGTGGACGAGCGCACCGCTAGCTCGGCCTTCATGAACGACGGCTGCGTGATCTGGAGCACCCTGAAGCCGAACCCGGTGCAGACGCTCGCCTGCAACGCAACGCTGCCCCTGGACTCTGCCTACACGTATCAAGCGGACGCGACCGGAGGCGGCATCCAGTGCGGCTCGTCTGGCGGCACCACCAGCACTGCCACCGCGCGCTTCACGACCCGGAGCACCTACGTGGCGCCGCAGCAGTCCGCGCTGGTGCTGTCGGTCAACGCGACGACCGGACAGGTTGCGTACGGTGGAGTCCTCATCGAGCCCGGCTCGGGTCCGCTCTCGTCGACCACGAGTGTGACCGACATGGTGGGGACGGTGCACTGGCTCGACGTGCCTCCGGCGGTCCACGACTGCCGGCACCAAGGCAACTGCTCGAACTAGGCGGCGCCCGACGCGTCACCCGATCCACTGCCGGGAGCTCTCCGGTGGCGAAATCTGCGTGCACGCCGGGCAGCGACGAGCCCGAGCTGCTCCTTCAGCGTGGCCAGCGCGAGGGCGTTGCCGTCCTGCCGGTAGCCGGCCAGCGCGCGCGTGTGCTCGGGAACTCGCGCCAGGAATGACTCGAGGGCGTCGGCGTCGAGGCGACGGGCGCGGGTGCCGTAGCCGAGGTCCTGGAGGTAAAGGGCGTTCAGCACCTGCTCGAACTGCCGCTCCACCGGGACCGAGAGCACCGGCTTGTGGAGGAAGACCGCCTCGCTCAGGAGCGAGAAGCCTCCGCCGGCGACGACGGCGCGCGCGGTGCGCAGATCCTCGATGAAGCGGGCCTCGCCGAACGGCCGGTAGGTGACGTTCCCGTCCACCATGTCCGCGGTCAGGTCGCGGCGGAGCCCGTAGACCCGGGCCGGAATCCCGAGCTGCTTGAGCGTCTCGGGGAGCGCGCGGTTCGTCGTCGCGGTCTGGTAGACGAGCAGGTGCTCGCCCGGCTCGGAGCGCGCGGCGAGGATCTCCGGCCGGAGCACCGGGGGGACGAGAGTGGTCCGCCGCGACCGCACCGGCGGGTAGAAGAAGGTAGGGATGACGTAGTGGAAGCAGCGGGGGAGCTTCGCGGCCACCACGTTCCGGACGAGGCCGAAGTCGTGCTCGTGACCCCGGAGCAGCTCCCGGGAGTGCGTGCAGCGGGAGATGACGTGGATGTTGTCCAGGTCGATGACCGGGATCCCGTGCGCCTTGCCGAAGTAGTAGCTGAAGCTCTCGAAGTCGCTCACCACGACGTCGGGCCGGAACGACGCGACGAGCTCGAAGTACGCGCGCACGTTGCGCGGCCAGCCGCTCACCGCGCCGCGCAGGTTCCGGACGACGGTGGGCAAGCGCCGGATGGCGTTGCCCTCGTAGTGGAGGGTGAAGCCCCAGATGCGGTGCACCTCCGGGAACCGCTCGGCCAGGTAGGCGTGCGCGCGGCCCGAGGCGACGACTTGCACCTCGTGCTCCTTGACCAGCTCCTCGAGGACGACGCGGGAGCGGGTGGCGTGCCCCATGCCCTCGCCCACGACTCCGTAGAGGATGCGCACGGGCGCGAGCGTCCCACCGGCGCGGAGTCAGAGCCAGAGATCGATGCGGACGCCGAAGGTGAGCCAGACGTGCAG
>Ga0157374_10004996_pt1 | contig 11128 bp, 8 predicted proteins | sample M25metaG_FD_115308 | JGI IMG/M metagenome (GOLD analysis project Ga0157374, IMG submission 115308) | Miscanthus rhizosphere microbial communities from Kellogg Biological Station, Michigan, USA - M2-5 metaG | ecosystem: Host-associated > Plants > Roots > Rhizosphere > Soil | place: USA: Michigan... | reverse complement strand
GCGCGTCGATCGGACGCACGCAGCCAACCCAATCGTCCGTCCGGGCGGGCGGCAGATCGCGATTCCCATCCAGCTGGGGCGCGGGCAGCACGCGTGACCGGAAGTTGCGATCTTCGAAGTAACGCAACTTCGCGGCCCGGACCGGCGCATGGCCGGAGACCAGGACCAGTTCGTCGGTCGGCGGCAGCTGCATGACCTCGCCCGGCGTGAGCAAAGCGCGGGCGGTTTCCTGGCGGCTGACCATGACATGCGCCAGCCACGGCGCTAGGCGGTGGCCGGCATAATTGCGCATGGCGCGCTGTTCAGTCGCAGTGCCTAGCGCGTCCGAAATGCGCTTCGCGGTCCGCTCGTCGTTGGTCGCAAAGGCAATGCGGACATGACAATTGTCGAGGATGGCGTTGTGCTCGCCATAGGCTTTCTCAATCTGGTTGAGGCTCTGTGCGATCAGGAAGGAGCGCACGCCGTAGCCGGCCAGGAAAGCGAGGCTGGTTTCGAAGAAGTCGAGCCGGCCGAGCGCGGGAAACTCGTCGAGCATCATCAGCAGCCGATGCCGACCCGTCTGACCGTCGGCATGAAGATGCTCGGTCAGGCGCCGCCCGATCTGGTTGAGCACAAGCCGGATGAGCGGCTTGGTTCGGCTGATATCGGACGGCGGAACGACCAGATAGAGCGAGACAGGATGCGCGCCCTCAACCAGATCAGCGATCCGCCAATCGGAATGGGCCGTCACCGCAGCGACGGTCGGATCGCGGTAGAGACCTAGGAACGACATGGCGGTCGAGAGCACGCCGGACCGCTCGTTCTCGCTTTTGTTGAGCAACTCGCGCGCGGCCGACGCGACAACCGGATGAACCACTGGCGCGTCGGTCGTACCGAGGTGATTGGTGGTCATCATCGCGCGCAGGGTCGCGACGAAGGGCCGCTGCGGATCCGACAGAAAGGTAGCGACTCGCGCAAGCGTCTTGTCCGCATCGGCGTAGAGAATGTGGAGGATCGCCCCAACCAGCAGCGCGTGGCTGGTCTTTTCCCAGTGGTTGCGCCTGTCCAGCGCCCCTTCCGGATCGACCAGGATGTCGGCGATATTCTGGACGTCGCGGACTTCGTCGGCGCCGCGGCGAACTTCGAGCAGAGGATTGTAGCGCGCGGACCGGACGTCCGTCGGGTTGAACAGCAGGCTGTGTGAGAAGCGGGCGCGCCAGCCGGCGGTCAGCTGCCAGTTCTCGCCCTTGATGTCGTGGACGATGGCGGAACCGGACCAGGACAACAACGTCGGCACGACCAGCCCGACACCCTTGCCCGACCGGGTCGGCGCGAACGCCATGACATGTTCTGGACCGCCATGCCGGAGATAGCGTCCGTCCAGATTGCCCAGGAACACGCCGCCGTCCGCGAACAAGCCGGCAGCCGCGACGTCCCGATCCGAAGCCCAGTGGGCGGATCCGTACGTGGTGACATTGCTGCGCTGACGCGCGCGCCAAAGCGATCCTCCGACCGCGGCGCCGCATCCAGCAAAACCACTGGCAGCAGCGATCGCGCCAGCGCGATCGAACACATTGGGCGCGTAGGCGTCGTAGTGGTACCACCAAAAGAAGATCGACCACGGGCGATAAAGCGGCAGCTTGCCAATCCGAGCCCAGGGCGCGCCGAGCTCAGGCTGGAATGCGAGCTTCGCAGCCGCCCACTCAGTTGCCAACCAGACCCCCGCGACAACTATCGCGAGAACGATTAGGGTTTGTCCGATCAGCAGTTTGGTAGGGGTCATGCGAGCCTCCGCCCGCAGCGTCAGTGCGGGTGGCCGCTAAAATCCGGGCACATGCCGATTCGAATTAGACCCTGTGCGGTGCTGTTAGGTACCGATGCGGGGACGTCCGGACTTGGGCCGCTAGCGGACAGGCAGCTAACGGCCGCGAACGTGACAAAGCGGACATAAGTGGGGTTCCGCCGCGGACGGCTGGAACGGGGCCGCTTCCGACTTGGCAGGTTGTAGAAGGCTGGGAAGCAGTAGGACGACGCTAGCGAAAAGGGATACGCTGCCGAAACCCGCTACTGAGAAGCTACTCTCCACTCTATGAAGATGGAGCTGAAGCGCCCCGGCTCAGCACCTCGTGGATCATTCGTTGCGGATCTGGTGCGACTTGGCCTGCCGCGGTGGAAGCTAAATACCGACGCTAGCGCAATAGCGGCGTCCTGGCCTATATCTGGCGCGGCTGAAGATTGTGGTGGGAATGGATCGCGCGGCCTTTGAACGAACGCTTTACCGCGCGACCTTTAGGCAGGAGCCTTGCCACGAAGCGCACGATACTGGCCCGCGAAGTGACGACGGCGCACGGCAAAGCGCCCGTTCAAGCAGTGACGATCGAGGACCGGCGGCAGTGCGGGAAACCGCTTGGTTCGCGCACGCTCTGGCGCTCTTCGACTTTGCAGCGGCGGATGCGACCGGAGACATCCAGGAGGCTTCGGACGGCATTAACGCCATGCTGCGGGAGGCGCTCGATGGATTGTCGCAGCACGCCAGACAATTGCTTCGAGCAGCGACCAGCGGCCGCAGCGACAATTTGGCCCCTGGGATCGAGAGTGGACTGCTGGACGAACTGACGTCCAGTGTCGCCCCAATTCTGTCTTCAGGCATTAGGCAGCTGGAACGAGCGCGCCGCAGTCGCGCAGAAGAGGGCATGGCGCGACCGCAATTGCCCTTGCCAGTTCTTCTCGACTTGCTCTCGACTAACCCGCTGCTCGCCCGGATGACAGCAACTCAGCTGACGCAATGGGTGGTCGGGTCGGCGACGCTTTTGGAGCGGCTTGACGCGGACAGGGCGATCCTCGCGGAGTCGTTGGACTTAGATCCGGTAGATGATGTCTCGGCAATCACGAACACCGGGTCAGATCGTCATAATGGCGGTCAGACGGTGCGCCTCGTGGCGTTCGGGTCGGGGGCGCGCGTCGTCTACAAGCCGCGCGGCCTTGGCATTGAGCGCGGTTTCGAACTGTTTGTGAACGCGCTTAACGCGCTCGACCCGCCCACCAGACTTCGTGCCCCCGCGATCATCGATTGCGGCGACTATGGATGGGCCGAGTTCATCGCGGCTGCCCCCTGCTGTTCGAGCGACGAAATCGAAACATTTTTCTATCGGTCCGGCGCGTTGCTCGCGCTCCTACATGCGCTGGTGGGTACGGACGTTCACCAAGAAAACCTCATTGCCAGCGGCGCCATGCCCGTGCCCGTCGACCTCGAAATGCTCCTGCAGCCATGGAGCACCGCCCATGGAGATGAACCAGCCGAATTCGAGGCGCATCATGCGGCGCTCGAGCTGCTGCACAATTCGGTTCTAGTCGTAGGTCTCCTTCCGACGTTCAGCCTCACGCCGAGTGGCCGGGCCAAGCCTTTGGGAGGGCTCAACGAGCCACTCGGGTCCAAGGAGCGAAGCGGACTGTCTGCCCGATTACTGAAGCGAACCGTCAACCTGCCGACGCTAGATGGAAAGGAGCAACACCCGTGGGAATTCGGCGACGCCATTGAGCATGGATTCGCCGATTACGCAGGATTCCTCTTCCGTCATCGACGGACGATCTGCGACGAACTGCTCCCCACCATTATGGGCGACAGGCAAGTGCGTAAGCCGAACCGGCCGACCCGCTTCTATTCGCTCTTTCTCCGGCGACTGATCGGGTCGCTGAACGTGGCCGACGGCTTGGCCTGGAGCGCGCAACTCGACGGGCTTCGGGACTTTGAAGGCTGGGCCGACGGTCTTGCGATAAAGCAAGACGTCTTCGCGCTCGAATGTACGGCGCTGGCGGCTCTCGATGTGCCCAGAATTTGTCTTTCAGCGGATAGACCACTGCTCACGACGGATCGTGGGATCATTGAGGTGGACCTAATCGTTCCTGGTCTTCAGCGCTCGGTGGAACGCCTGAACGCGCTGAATACCCGCGAGGTGGACCGTCAACTCGGCTTGGTCCGGGCCTGCGTTGGTTCGCCAACGATGCGGGACCATGCACGTCAACCACCTTTCGCAGGCGATCCTGCTGACGCTTCCGCTCGAGACACTTTGTTCCGGGACGAGGTTGCGAGACTGGCAACAATATTTCAGGACCGCGCGATCGTGCGGGAGCAATCGAGTACTTGGATCTCCCAGCAATGGCTTCGCGGCGGCGCTGTGGGCACGCTCGCGCCGCTCGACCTGGATTTGTATGGGGGTTCGTTGGGCGTCGCGCTCTTCCTCGCGAGTGCGGGGAGGGTCCTCGACGTGGATTTCCACGAGCACGTCGGTCGCGCACTTAGCCGGTTGCGGCGCATCATCGCCAGCACGCGGGCAGAGCGTCTGCCCCGCTCGATCGGGCTCGGGGCCGGCGTCGGTGTCGGATCGATCCTTTACGGCCTGTGCGTCCTGTCGGAGATAACCGGCGACGAGGCTTGGGCACTCTCGGCACTCGCCCTCGCGAAAAACGCTCCGGACTGGTCTGCCGCTCCGCGGCAATTGGATGCGATCGGGGGCGCCGCCGGCTACATCCTCGGTCTCCTCAAGCTTTACTCGCGCTACCCCGACGACGCTTTCCTCGACCGGGCAGTCACGCTCGGCCAAAGATTGCTCGATGCCTTGTCGGCCGACACGGTTGACGCTCGTTTTCAATCCGACCACGGCATCGCCCATGGCGCGGCCGGACTGTGCCTCGCGCTTCGCCGGCTGGGGAATACCGCCGCGTCGTCGACGTTTCGTGACACGATACAAGTCCTTGAGTTCAAGGTGGCGCGGTTCTTCGAACGCGGATCGGTGCCGCGAGCCAATTGGTGTCGCGGCTCGGCCGGGATCGGCCTAGTACTTCTTGAGACGGACAATGAAGGTGATACGCAGCTCGCCCGATCGTTACACGAACACGCGGTCGATTTGGCCCGTCATCCGTTCAGCGGCAAAGATGACTCGCTCTGTTGCGGTGCCGTGGGGGTGAATGAGTATGTCCGCGTGGCCGCCGACCACTTCGCTGATCGCGATCTGCGGACGAACGCAGATATCGGTCTGGCGAGTATCGTGACCGAAGCTCGTCATCGTGGATCGTATCGCTGGCCGAGCGGCGACAACGGCCAGAATCTATCTTTTTTTCGGGGCGTTGCGGGGATCGGATATACGCTCGTCCGACGGCTCGATCCACGCTTCCCCAACGTCGTGATTTGGCAATAGACGGTAACAAAGCGCCGTGATAGCCTTGTGCGAGCGAGACGATATTTGGAGATCGCCCGCCTATACTTGGAGGGAAGACTATGTCGAACCTTGATCAAGATCTCGACCCCGTGCCCGAAGTGACGGACGAGATGCTCGAATTTGCCGCGGGGAGCTTTTCCGCGTGGGAGCCGGCCGTGGCGACCTGCAGCACGATGGGCCAAAGTTCCTGCGACTGACTTCGACTTTGCCCACATCGGCAAAACAATGACGCGTCGAGGATGTGAGGTGGGACGATATTGGTCTCCCTCACCGGGTCGCCGGACCTGTCGACGATTCGACAGGTAGGGATATCGTTTGGCGTAACGCGGCCCCTGCTCCCCGCTGAAGCCTTCGATCGATGCCCAGCGCAAACATCGGGAAATCGAATGAGAGCCGGGGAATCTAGTTAGTCTGGCAAATTCATGTGCGGAGCGGATATTACGAAAAGGCCAGGCCGTGAAACTGGATATTGATTGGCTGATCGGCTTTCAGCGGGCGCAATTCAACAAGTCCAGTTCGTGGCGGATCAAGGCCATGATCATGCAGTTCGTGATCGGTCTATTGGCGCTGCTCTCCGTTTTTTTGGACGATCATAATGCGCTCTACCTAATATCCACTCTGACCGCATTGTTTATTATCATTCTGTTCGGGTGTACCTACCTCCAGCGCGCCAGTCGAGATACCGCAGAGAGCGCGCGGCGCGCCTCGGTCCTGATCGGGGGTCTGGGATTAGATCTACCGGCGGAAATTCTTCAAGAAATGTGGACCGAAGGGGCCGTGTCGGACGAAGAGGTGAATGCCTCGCGAGACAATAGGTATTATGGGTCACGCGAGGATCCTGGACCAAAACGATTGTATGAGATCCTTCACCAGTCGGTTGTCTGGACAGCTTTCTTTCAGCGCAAAAGCGCCACCATTGCGTGGACCCTGTTTGCCGTCAGCCTGACGCTTGCCCTCACCGTTCTTCTGGTGGCGACCGCCTATGCGGATCACGCAATATTGGTATCGGTCGGACGCGCCGTTCTGGTGATCGCGACCTTCGTGTTGACGCAAGGTCTCTTCGATTCGGCGATGGGCCATCATGGAGCGGCTGTCGCGGCGAGCAAGATCAAGGGACGGCTGAGCGCGATCAAGGCAAAGACCTATCCGATTGGAGAATTGCTCCATGCGTTGATGGATTACAATTCGGCGGTCGAATGCGCACCGTTGGTGTTCCCCCTCGTTTACCGACGCTACCGTGATCGCCTCAACGAACAATGGGCAAACGACGATTATGACCTTGGAGAAGTGAGAAATCCGTTCGGGCTCGGGCTTGAGCAGAACGTCAATCGGCTAAGCGAGCCGAACCCCCTTTGGCGCCAGGCATTTGACGAAGAGGCTGGACGGATTGCTGCAGGGCTCGGCGCCCACGCGCTGGCTATCGAGCATTATGGCAGCACAGCCGTTCCCGGTCTCAGCGCGAAGCCGATCATCGACATGCTCGTCGGCATCGCCGATATCGACGACGCCCAATTATTGATCGAACCAATGCGGGCGCTCGGATACGACTATCTCGGCGCGCAAGGTATCGCTGATCATCATTTATTCGGAAAGGGAAAGACGCGCACCCACCTTGCGCACGTCATCGTCCACCAAGGTGGGCTGTGGCGGAAATGCCTAGCATTTCGCGATCGGCTGCAGTCGGATGGCGCGGTCAGGCGCGCCTATGAAATGCTTAAGCGAGAGCTAGCCGCCGTGCAAGGTATGACGCGAGAGGAATATACTGCGGGGAAGACGCAGTTCATCGAAGATGTTCTGGAGGGTCGTTGGTCGCCGGAATAGCCCCCGCGAGCGTGGTCGATTTCGCGCGCGTGCAGAGGGTCGATGCTCATGGCCCGTCATCTGGCTGAACGACCGCAATGATAACGCGAAACTGACATCAAGATATCGACGGCCCGCCGCGTCGTCGGCCGAACGACCAACTCTCCCCGTCCGACCGCATCAATCCGCCAATTTGTTGGCCGAGATGCTGGTCGAGGACGGGACGCCACGGCACCAGCGTGAAGTCGTGAGACCGCTCGACCAAAGCGTAAGTGCCGCTCAACAGATTGACGCGAGACGAGAGGCGTCCATCGATCCGGCCATCGCCTGCCAAGGGATGGAAGTCCTTGCCGAGTTCAGCGGACAGCCTTGCTCCGGAAGATGCCAATTCGCGTCGCGTCAGCGTTTCAAGCGCGTTTGGCCGAAGCCTGATCTTCTCGCCCACCGCAGCCGCCAAACCTTGCTCTAGCAGCCACTGTCGGCGGAGAGCGAGCGCGTCGCGTGCTTCACGGCCGAAGCCTGCGTCGCGCATCGCGACGGGGGCCGCTGACCCATGCTCCCGATCGAGCCACGTCGCCGCGTCGGCCCGCACCAATGCGGACGGACCGACCGGTGACAGCGTCTCGATCGCGATTGGACAGGACCGGGCCAGACCCTCCTCATAGGCTGCAACCCGCGCCAGATGGTCGGGCGCGATGACCCAAGCCCCATCGGCCAGGCGATCGACGCCGGCATTGCCTCGGCGCAGCGCCTCGAGCCGCCGCACATGCGCCTCCGCGAACGCCTGGGTTGCGGTCGGATCGTGCCGGAGATGCGCCGCGGTCGAATAGATCCCGCCATTGGATTGGGCGACGGCATCGACAATCTGGTCCGCCGGACGGACCGCGACGCTTGCGGGAGAAGCGCGGACCACCGACCCTTCGGGTGTTGGCGGGGTCAGGTCTCCACGGCCGAGGTCGAGGTAGTGGACGCGGCCATCGACGCCGTCGACGATCAGAAAGTGGCGGTCGTGATGTTCGTCCGAGAAACCGCGGCGAATGACCTGCCCCACGATCGGCGTATGCAGCGTGTCATGGATCAGCCGTTCGACGCCCGGTCGCTGCAGCCGGCGCTCGGTCAGCTCGCGCTGCATCAGACGAATGATGTCGCCCCTTTCGCCGATCCGGCGGAGCGTGTCTTCCAGGCCCTCCGCCAGCTGCCATCGCCCGTGCCCCAAATCCTTCGCCAGCTCCATCGCGCCAAGCTTGCGAAGTCTGCCAGCCTGCACCGACTGCTGGAAGGAATCGTTGCTCGCCGCCGTGACCACGCGTTCCTGGTCCATCCGTCGCAAGAGTCTCCGGTCGATCGCAGTCAGCCGCTCCTGCGTGACATCGTGGCGTAGCCGTTCCTCGATCTCGCGGTCGGTCCGCGGACCAAGGTCAAGCGAAGCGAGTTCGGCGGCGCGCTCGCGCAAGCCATGCGCGATATATTCGCGTGCGATAATCAGGTTCTCGCCGCGATCATCGACGCCGCGCAGCATGATATGCGTGTGCGGGTTATCGGTGTTGAAGTGATCGACCGCGACCCAATCGAGCTTGGTGCCGAGATCATGTTCAGCCTGGCGCATGAGGCGGCGGATGTACGGCTTGAGGTCCGGATATTCGGCGCCGTCTTCGGCCGACACGATGAAGCGGAATTGATGGCGGTCGCCCGCCGATGTCTCGATGAAGGCTCGGCCGTCGGCCTGGTCCGTCGCTGGCCCGTAAAGCTCACCAGGATTGCCCTCCCGCGTGACGCCGTCGCGCAGGATGTAGCGGAGATGGGCCCGCGCGCCGGGTAAACCCTTGGCGCCGAGCCGGACGAGGCGCGTTTTCACAATCGCGCGCCGCGCCCGAAAACCCGACCGGCGATCGCGGCTAGACAACAGGCGTCCGACGCTTGCGCCGCGACCGATACGGCTGCCGTCGAAACGCCGCGCTACTATCCCGGTCTTGCGGCCCGCACGTCGGGACGCGGCAAGGATGCGGCCGCCGTAACGGATGACTTTCCTGCCATCGCGCCCGCCGATCTTGCCGAGCCTGGGCGTGAAGTCGTCACCGTCATCCATGGCCGCCGCCCACGCGGCCGAGAGTTTCATTGCGACGGCGAAAAAACCCCACAAATCCGCCGAAAATCACACGCTGATCTCGCACGAAGGAGGTTATGTCTCGCGAAAAAACGATGTGCAGACAAAGACTTGGCACGTGTCGCGAGACACTGCCTTTATCTTGTTTTCCCTGCCCCCCTTCCCTGCTCCCCCGCCGGCTCAAAAAAAGGGCAGAGACGGCGCCGATCCGACGCCGCCCCGCCCGCACCGATCCGCGCTCTCTAGTGCGCATCGGCCATCCGCTCCCGCGCCTGCTTCAAGCTGCGACAGAACAGCCGCCCCAGCGTTCCATGCGCCAACCCATCGCCATCCACGAGCATCACGCCCATGAACCAGCGCCCATCGATCCGGCCGCAGATGGCAACCCGATCGAGTTCGATCGCGTCGTCATCGAGGCTGCAATAGCGCCCGATCCAGCGCTCCTCGCGCCGCGCATCCCACAGGAAATCACTGTGTTCCGCTTCGAGAAACCGACGCGCCAGCGCCTCGCCCGCGTCATGCCCGAATTCCAGTTCGAGCCCCGCCAACAATGTTTGATAGACCCGGTCCGACGCCATTCCGATGCTTTGAAACATGCCCATGATGATCTCCGACTTTTCTGTTCTCACCATCGAGAACGGCGTCGAGGCGACGGGGGGCGGAGCGGCTGTCAGGGCCGCCAGAGCGCCAGCGCAGGCGCCGCGCAGCGGACGCGGGGGGAGCCGATTTGCGTAGCAAATTGGGGGGCACCCGCGGGCCTTGAGAGCCGCTCCGCCCCCCGTCATGCTGGGTCTATCGAGACGAACCTTTCCCACCCGTGCGGTCATGGGAGGACCTTCCGGACCGCGAAAATCGACGAGCCCGTGGGCGCACCGTCCCCGTTCTCCCCGGGCTCGTTCCGAACGGCAAACAGCGGATTTCCGGCGGGCCGCTCGGGCGTCGCGATGCCCTTGGTGACCCTAGCTAGATAGGTCCTGGTCTCGGCCGGCAGCGGCGCGCCCGCCGCCGCCGCGCGGGCGAAACGGCCCGGCCCGGCGTTGTAGGCAGCGAACAGACTGGGATAGCCGAACCGGTCGTACATCAGCCGCAGATAGAGACTGCCCGCGAGGATATTGTCCCTCGGATCGTCGGGATTGTCGCCGAGCTTGAGCCGGGCGCGCATCGTCGCCCAGGTCGCGGGCATCAGCTGCATCAGGCCCATCGCCCCGGCGCGGCTGCGGATCGGATAGCCGTCAAGCTGGGGCAAACCCCGGCTCTCGGCGGCCATGACCTGCTCGATCCAGCGCGCCGGAATCCCGAAGCGGATCGAGGCCTGCTCGATCAAGCCCTGCCAGCGATCGACCGGACCGCCGGATGCCGGCGCGGCGGCGACCAGCCCGCCGGCCAGGACGATCCGGATCAGCGGGCCCACAGCAAATGCGCCTGTCCAAGGATATCCTTCCTGTCCGACGGGCCGAAATAGCGCCCATCAAACGAGAGCGGCGCGGCGGCCATCAGCAAAAAATATTGACGGTCCCGCAAGCGCACGCATCCCTGCCAGCCAGGCAGCGCGCGGCCCATGCCATCGGCGGCGCGGCGCGTGGCGAGGAAGATCCCGTTGCGATAAAGATCGCGACCGAGCGCGCAGATCTGGTCGCCCGGCCCGGCCGCCACCTGCTTCACCAGCGGCACATTGCGCGGGATGTAATGGCGCGCGGCCGCGAGTGACCGATACCGCTCGGGCACGCGCGCGATCACCATCGCGCCAACGCCGATCGATGCGGTCGGGACGACCGCATAGAGGCCTTCGGGGGCGCTTGCCGACGCATTCCAGACGAGGCGCGGCGCGGGGCGGATGAGCGATCCTGCTGTGACCAGGATGATCGCGGTACCGGCGGCGACCGCTAGGAGCGCGCGTTTAGGCATCGACTCCTCCCCGGCTCTTGCGGGTCGCGGACCAGGCGTCGAGATCGTCGATATGATATTCGACGAACCGGCTGTGGCGCCGAAATTCGGGGCCGTCGCCGCGCACGCGCAGCCGTTTGAGCAG